>Ga0307942_1003812_pt1 | contig 12179 bp, 10 predicted proteins | sample OrgLakmetagen175_FD_201846 | JGI IMG/M metagenome (GOLD analysis project Ga0307942, IMG submission 201846) | Saline water microbial communities from Organic Lake, Antarctica - #175 | ecosystem: Environmental > Aquatic > Non-marine Saline and Alkaline > Saline | place: Antarctica: Organic Lake...
GGGGCGCGTGCGCGTGCGTGTGTGCATGCGTGTGTGTGTGTGTGTGTGTGTGTGTGTGTACCTACCTGCCTTTCACTTTCGCCTGTTCTGATGACCCTCTCTTTTTCCGGCACCTGTTCTCGGTCAGGAAAAATAGCAGGGGCTCAGGAAAACACTTCTGCTGTAAAGTATGGAGCACCTTCATCAGGAACAGTTCATACATTGCATCCTGTGCTTGAAAGAATCAGTGATTAGTGTTGAGAGATAAGTACAAATGACCAGATATGTTACCCTCTATGAACTTGCAAGTAATGTCTAACCACTTGCCCCTCCACGCACTTGCCTAGACTAAAGGACCACGCACCCCTCTCAGCACTTGCCTGGACTAACGGACCACGCACCCCTCTCAGCACTTGCCTGGACTAACGGACCACGCACCCCTCTCAGCACTTGCCTAAAACCACAGACCACATGCCCCTCTCAGAAATTGCATGGAATGGTGGTCCATACTTTCTTCTCAGCACTCGCCTGGACTAACGGACCACACACCCCTCTCAGCACTCGCCTGAAATCTCTGATCACTTGCCCTGCTACACTTACCTGCAGATCAAAGAGATACTCGGGCATTTGTGGCGGGCTTGTGCTCAAAGAAGACGGTGCTAGACCTGTGTTGTTACAGGTGTGTGTGTGTGTGTTCGTGCATATGTGAACTCTCACAGACTACGCTGATTATGGCCACGCACCCAAGGCACACACCACACACACGTACACACACACACACATACACACACACACACACACACACACACACACACACACACACACACACACGCATACACACACACAAGGCACGCACAGAAAGAGAGGGAAGGAGGCTTGAGGCTTTGCTGGTGGTGAAAATTACAACCAATAAAGGGGGGAAAGTGCAGATTTGATGCGCAAAACTGTGCGTGCTGTTTGATACAAAATGAGCACAAATAACAGTAAACAGGCGTTATGTACCGCTGCAGTAAACCAGCGTGGGCTGGTCAAATGACAGGTTGTACATCTCGTCAATGCAGCATTCTTATATGATCACAATGAAAGTGCAGTTGTGTGACCGAGAGCTTGTGTGTGAGAGAATGAGGGCACATGTGTGTGTGTGTGTGTGTGTGTGAATGTGTGTGTGCTTGTGTGTGTGTGTGTTTGTGTGTGTGTGCGTGTGCTTTTGTGTGTGTGTGTGTGAATGTGTGTGTGCATATGTGAGTGTGTGTGTGTGCGCGTGTGAATGTGTGTGTGTGTATGTGTGTGTGTGTGTGTTTGACCGGAAGCTGGTTTTTAGCTAATGGTCATGATGAGGCAAAAGGCGTATGAGGGGGAAGTTATGGTTGGTTGTGTTTTTATCGCAAGTCCTAGATGTCTGGTGAGATTGCAGTCAAACTGCGGACATGCTCTTTCTCACTCGCAGGAGCAAGCATTAGTTATAGGCTGCGAAATGGTGTCAAAGCCCTGTGCAAAAGTGTGTGGCTCACTTTTCTGCTATCAAAGTAGTGTCACAATGTGATGCGTCACCCTTTAAACAGGCAACAAGCAAGGCAGCGCTGTCATCTGTCGGCAAATACAATTGCTGGAAAAATGGTGTTCACTTGCATGTGTGCACATTGGCATTGCTCATTTCTCTTTAGATACCGTACTGTACATAGAGAATATCACCGCCCCTAATCAATATTTATTTGTAAAATACCAAAATCTTTTTTATTTGGTCGGGGGTTTCCGATTTTAGGGGGGGGGGGGCGGTGATAAATTTTTGCTGTACAATATTACGGTACTTGTTAATTTAGCAGCGCACTTCATTTAATCACCGTGTCACACTTCATACTCGCCATGTCACACTTCAACTTACCATGTCACACTTCGTACTCACCATGGACACACTCCATACTCACTATGTCACTTCATACTCATCATGTCACACTTCATACTCTCACCCATGTCACACTTCATGAACTTACCGTGTCGCACTCCGTACTCACCATGTCACACTTCATACTCTCACCCATGTCACACTTCATAATCTTACCGTGTCACACTCCGTACTCACCATGTCACACTTCATAATCTTACCGTGTCACACTCCGTACTCACCATGTCACTTCATACTCACCATGTCACACTTCATATGCTCACCCATGTCACACTTCATAAATTTACCGTGTCACACTCCGTACTCATTATGTCACTTCATACTCTCACCCATGTCACACTTCATACTCTCACCCATGTCACACTTCATAAACTTACCGTGTCACACTCCGTACTCACTATGTCACTTCATACTCACCATGTCACACTTCATACTCTCACCCATGTCACACTTCATAAACTTACCGTGTCACATTCCGTACTCACCATGTGACACTTCAACTTACCATGTCACACTTCGTACTCACCATAAACACACTCCATACTCACCATGTCACACTTCATATGCTCACCCATGTCACACTTAATAAACTTACCGTGTCACACTCCGTACTCACCATGTCACACTTCAACTTACCATGTCACACTTCGTACTCTCCATGGACACACTCCATACTCACTATGTCACACTTCATAAATTTACCGTGTCACACTCCGTACTCACCATGTCACTCCATACTCACCATGTCACACTTCATATGCTCACCCATGTCACACTTCATAATCTTACCGTGTCACACTCCGTACTCACCATGTCACACATGCAGTTTCATACTCTCACCCATGTCACACTTCATAATCTTACCGTGTCACACTCCGTACTCACCATGTCACACATGCAGTGGCGGATTCGCTCTTGCGGCAGCAGCTGCTGGTGCAAAAGAGGTCGTAGGTGGGTAAGAGGCCATTACAGCTAGGGTTGGCCAGAACCGTATATCTACACCGTATCTGACCGTATATTTGGTGATGTTCCTGCCAAAAATAGCGTATGTTCACCATATATATATAGTTCTGCCCAACCCTAGTTATAGCCCGTCAGTGTAGCTGCAGGTTTTGGTACTATATAGTTTATTTAGAAAGTAGATAGAGTAGTAGATTTCAGTGCCAGTATAATCATTCTAGTCTCCTTTTGCCCATATTCTGGCTTCTCTAAATCATTCCTTGCTGTACGTACTGTGCTCATCATCTTGCAGTTGCTCTCAACGCTGTCTGTTTAAATTAAAATTAATACCAATGGGCGGCTGTAGCAATAATTCAAACTTTAATCGTCCAAATTGACAGGCGTGGATTCTTCTGCCCCTGCTCTAGACATGGCACGTGAAAATGCAAGGCTGAACAACTTCAGCGAGGTGAGGAGAGTTGTCAGTGGATGCTTGAAATGCTTTCTGTGTGTGCAAGGGGGTCGGTTTATGTGTTTGCATTGAGATGATGCATGCATTCGTAATTGCGGAGGTGCGTGACTCTTGCACTCAGCGCTTCACATCACAATGGATTCATTCATGACTATTGAGGTGCAAGCCTCTTGCACACAGCGCTTAATATCACGATGCAATCATTCATGACTATTGAGGTGCAAGCCTCTTGCACTCAGTGCTTCATTTCACGGTGCATTCATTCATGACTATTGAGGTGCCTGCCTCTTGCACACAGCGCTTCATATCACGATGCATTCATTCATGACTATTGAGGTGCAAGCCTCTTGCACTCAGTGCTTTGTATTATGAAAACAAACCACAACAACATCCACGGGCTAAGTCCCTCTCTGGCACTGACTAACCTTGCATCACTGATATTCGTTAGCACATTCCTGATCGGCACTTACATCACACTGATAGTCGTTAGCACATTCTTTATCGGCACTTACATCACACCTGCAGCACTTCATAACGCAACATCACATCGGCACACATGAGCACATCACAATGACATTCACATCACAAGATCACAAGGTATCACCGTACTGACGCTCTTATCACCATACTGGCACTCTCAGCACCACACTGGCAATCACATCACACTGGCACCTTCAGCACCACACTGGCACTCGTATCATCACACTGGCACCTTCATCACCACACTGGCACTCGTATCACCATACTGGCACCTTTATCGCCACACTGGCACCTTCATCACCACACTGGCACTCTCAGCACCACACTGGCAGTCACATCACACTGGCACCTTTATCACCACACTGGCACTCTTATCACCACACTGGCACTCTGATCACCATACTTGCACTCTGATCACAACACTGGCACTCTTATCACCACACTGGCACTCTGATCACACTGGCACTCTTATCACTCCGGCACTTTTACAACACTAGCACTCTTATCACCATACTGGCACTCCTACCACACAGGCGCACTGCAGCACCACACCGGCAGTCACTGCACACTGTCACATAACATGGCACACTGACAACCTGTCACATAACAGGTCACACTGTCACATGCAGGTCACACCTCATTGTCACGATCACAAGCACACTGCTCTCACACAAACCACTGCTATAGGGAAATCAATACGCACTGGATTTTTGCAAAAGCGGCGTTCAGACAAGGGCACGCTGATAGTAGCTCAAAAGTAACGCCGAACCTGTGCCTCTTTTTTAGGGTTGGCCAGAACCATACATTTATAGGTATATACGGTGTATATACAGTATTTTTGGCAGGGAAATCACCATACATATGTTCATATACGGTGTGCATATACGGTTCTGGCCAACCCTACTCTTTTTCAAGCAAGTGTGCCTGAATTGCCCACAAACTCTCAACCCAACTACAATGACGCAGGAGCAGGTGCGGTTTGTGCGTGGGGACGTCGATGCCTTCATGCGCGAGGACAGAGAGGCTGGGTGGAAGTACGACATCGTTGTGCTGGACCCGCCAAAGCTAGCTCCCAACAAGAAGGGCCTCGCAAGGGCAAGAGTCAAGTACGTGCGCATGCAGTTCTTTTTGCATGACGAAACTAAAGAAAACAAGGAGCACAGTGCGCAGGAGAAAGAGGAAAGAGCCCATTGGGTCTGTTATGCGGTCGAAATATAAAAGTTTGAATGCACGCATTGGCAATCAAGATCTTGGTCCAGTTTGTTTTGGGACTTCAATCTGGATACTCTTTGTGCAGAGTGCTACTGTTGGCATGCAGCACCTGGTTGTTTGAGTGCTGTTGCCCACTACTTGAAAGTGAGCCTCCTGGATAGAAAAAGATACTCGGTGAATCTTTGGAATGAAATGTGTAAGGCGAGTTTTTCTAAATACAACTTGCACGTGAGAATGACTGAAGCAAGCGCACTTTCTGAACACACCTCAGCTATAGGCGGACTTCATACACCACTGAGCTACTCCCAGCGCAAACACCGTGCTTTGTATTCACGCAACTTATTTCTAAAAGTAATAGTGTTTGCGCTTTGTGGTCATGCAACTGATTTCTAAACGTGGTAGTGCTTGCGCTACGCTAACCCTCCTTGTCTTACAGGTACCTGAAGCTTAATCAAAGGGCCATGCAGCTAGTGAGCCCATGAGGAATCCTAAGCTTAATCCTAATCCTAATCCTGAGCTTAATCCTATTCCTTGTCTTACAGGTACCTGAAGCTTAATCGAAGGGCCATGCAGCTAGTGAGCCCGGGAGGGATCCTAACCACCTGCTCTTGCTCAGGTGGGTCAGGACACCTGCTGTAACTCTAGACGTCTTGGTCTGAGATGCCAATATGAAAATTTGGAGAATGCATGTAGGTATTGTAAAACCCGCGGTTAAGGACGCTGCTAGCTGGAAGTATGGTTTTGTGCAGCAAGTTCACACTGGAACCTCATCATTTTTCAGGGTTACCACTCACCAAGCAGTGACGTAGAGTGAGCTTGTTCCTCCTGAAGTTATAAGAATCATAAAATTTCAGCATTCATGTTTCATTCTTAGTCCACGCACGCATTCTTTGTCCCCTAAAACCTAAAACTCACAAGGAGCCTTTTTTGCTTCCCCACATTGATTGCCTCTGGATGCTCTACAGTCAATCGCACGGTGCACAACCGCACATGTGTCTGTCACAGGTGCCATGACTCAAAGTGGCGACTTCCTGCCCATGCTTGCGGAGGCAGCAGCATCAACAGGAAGGTCAACGTGTGTGTTGCGCGTCGCTGGCGCATCTGCGGATCACCCATTGCACCCTGCCTATCCAGAGGGCACTTACCTCACGGCCGTCAGTTTGTGCGTGTACTGAGTCTCATTGGTTTCTTATCTCGAATCTAGATTTCGAGGTGGCGTGCAGGTTTGCAGCGGAAAGTTACTTGTTAATACCATTTCATTCTGGTAAAGAGACCCATAGGAGATGCACCCTTACCCTTTTATTTTATCCGCAAGCAGTACTAGTGGCTTGTTTTGTGTCAATTTTGGCAGAGGGGTACCAGCTAGATGGGCAGTGCTTGCTATCTACATTCAAACTCTTGCATCCTTCTTGATCATTTTCCATCTTGAGAACCAGAGACCTGAGCCACAACTCCTTTTCCTGAAGGGATTTGCTTTGCATGCACAGCAGCGTAGCGTAGGCCCATTTAGATTTGCCAAATCACAGTCACTGCAAAGTGTAGGACTCCAGCACATCAACAAACACCTCCGGCACGTCCAGCTTATAGAACAAGACACACAAAAACTATAAATTGACAATCAGTCGTCACACGATTCGTCGCTGCTAACTGATTGGGCGTTACGACATCCTTGCCTCACAAGCTGTAGCGTACATACTTTACAATTGGATTTGCTCCTGCCTGATCGCTCAGTAGACTAAAAACGCCGAAAGGACGTGTTTCAACTGTATTTATGCACGTTGTTTAACAACGCCAAAGGACGTGCAATCGCAGGGGCGGGTCAACGGAGGCCCCTAATGGAGGTACTTTAGAAATGTGAATTGAGTGTGGGCGCCCCAGCTGGCAACAATCAAGCTCAGAACCCAGAAATCTGATAGCACCTGAGCATGAATGCCAGCTGGGGCGCAGGCAAAATTGTCTGTTTGCCTGCGGGGTGTTGTTCACCACAAAAGTTCCATAGCAGGCCACCCACAGTACCAAATCACAAATATTGTTGGTGATATAGAGTCCTTATAATAAAAAAACATCATTGCAGAAGAAATGAAACGGTCAATATATGCAGTTTTCCCATGCAAAGCCACCTTCTTAGGGTTTTGGTGGTCACTGTGGGCTTTAAGCCCTGCCAATTTGCACACAGAGCGACCCACATGAATCCATCCTCGTAATGCCAGCTTCAAATTTTTTAGCACAAATGTTAGCAATCGAATAAAGGGGCAGTGAATGGCTGGCTTCCGAGTGCAAAAAGGGCACATATTTGGACATTTCCCCAGTTGACTCTGGTGCAATCGTTTGAATCCGTAAGTGGTCGCTTGCCTTTCGCTTACACTTGTCCCAATTCCCCGAACTTTCGTTGCTTTTCGACAATATGTTTTGAGGAGCGGGCTTGGTGGGGACTGCAGTAAATGATGCATTTTTCAATCAGATATTATTACTAGTATTATTTTGCATAGGCACAGGTCCTTGCTGACCGTTTATTCGCCCATGGCAACTGAATATGTATAGCTTGACAAAGTTCAACCAATCCCTCTTCTTTCCAAGGACTCGTTGCTTAGGACTAGCAAGGATGGGCAGCTGGGCAGGTAACGCATACACGCACACACACACTTACACACACACACACACACACACACACACACACACACTCTCACACACACACACACTCACGCGCGCGCGCACACACACACACACACACACACACACACACACACTCACACACTCACACACTCACGCGCATACACACACAGACACACACACAGACACACAAACGTACACACACACATGCGCGCGCGCACACACACACACACACACACACACACACACACACACACACTCAAGCACACACACACACACTTACACACACACGCACGAGCACACACACGCGCACACTTACACACGCACAAACACACACACATACACACACACACGCACGCACACACACACACACACATACACACACAACACAAACACACACATGCACACACGCTCACAAACACACACGCACACACACATACGCATGCTCAAATAAGACACACACATACGCATGCTCATACACACATATACACACAAACACACAATATGCGCACACACGCATGCTCATATCTCATTTGCATTCTCAATTTTTAATTTTTATGCACAGGGTCAGGGCAGACCCAAGATGAGCTGATGCTGAAGGACGAGTGCATCTTAGTCGACGAACAGGACAACATCTCAGGCCACGCAAACAAACACAGCTGTCACCGCTTTGTAAGTTATTGTGTAACACGGAATGAGGGTAGCACCACATACAAATACACACAAGCACAAGCACAAACACACACACACAAGCACAAACACACAAATACACACTCCTTCTGGCCTCTGTTCTTGGTTCTTGCTGAAGTATGAGGTCAGGTGTACCCCAGGCAGCAGCGTGAAGTGCTTGTTCCTCTTCGGCCCAAAATTTGGGTGCATGCGTATGTCGTATGTCGTCTCTGCTTGCTTCCTTGCCTGCAGATTCAGGCCGTGGCCGACACACATTTGGCGCCCTCCTTGTTCCACGCTCCTTTTCATACCGTTCCAAACTGTTCTACAGTCCATAATATAGAAATCACACACAAGAGGCCCTCACAAGTGCTTCTGCTCCTGCACATGTGCAGGTAGCTGAGCAGCCGCAAGGCCTGCTCCATCGCGCCTTCAGTGTGTTCCTATTCGATGAGGGCAACCGACTGCTCATCCAGCAACGAGCTAAGGATAAGATCACGTTCCCTTCTGTGTGGACCAACACTTGCTGCAGGCATGTATGACTGTGTGTGACTCTGTGGGTGGACATTGACAGTGCCCAGGACGTTGCACATTTAGTCAGTGACATAACACGTAGGGTTGGCCAGAACCATATATATATTATATACGGTGTATATACTGTAGTTTTGGCAGGGAAATCACCAAATATATGATCTTATACGGTGTATGTAGGGTTGGCCAGAACCATATATACACGGTTTATATTTTATATACGGTATTTCTGGCAGGGAAAGAACCAAATATACGGTCATATACGGTTTATATATATACGGTTCTGGCCAACCCTAGGTGTATGTATACGTTCTGGCCAACCCTAATAACACGCCATATACATGGCACATACCTGGCCGGGACATCACGCAATAAGTTTGGTTAATTTGAATCACAAAGTCCTCTAGCCTGGCGTGGCTGCTCGACCTTAGGCTATAGGTTATAGGTCCCAACAATCACGAAATAAAACTCACACACACAAACACACACTGCGCATGGTGCATACCGGCATACCTGGTAGTGACCACGTTCTCTGGTAGCGTTTACCAGTATACCTATGCACAACTCATTCAGCCAGAACGTATTAAGATACGCTGAAAGGAATACACACAGCATAATGTGCTAATTTGCAATTACATGTGCTCCTATAGTTGCCCCAGTTGGATCGGAGATTCCCCCACAGATGCCACCTACTTTTTCTAGTTGCCTTTTTTGTGGCCTTGAAACGTTTGTTGTGTTTATGCAGGTTTTGACAAATGGAATGCTGTAGCTTCCCAACCCTCCTCAAGTCCTGAACAATGCCTTGTATTAATGCGTGTGGGGATTGGCTCATCAACAGAGGTTCCCCCCTCCCCTTTTCCCGTGCTGCTGTCCTGTTCTGTGCGTTCACATGCCTCTCACATGTACACAAACACCCCCCTCCAGGGATGTACACATGGATGTAACACATGGAGTGTGCTGTCTCACTAAATAATCACCATGAGCTAATTTGTGCGTCTCACATGCATGCACATGTGGATGTACCCCTTAGTATATATCATTACCATCAGTTGATACCATCACTACCATCACTACCATCAGTTGATGCATACCCTTATAGTATACATCATTACCAATTACTCATCTGTGCGTCCACCTGCCTGCTTCCTGCAGCCACCCGCTGTTTGGACAAACACCAGAAGAAGTGGACAGACCTGATCAGGTGTGTGGCGTGTGTGAAAAGACGCCTGCGTGTGTTGTACGTGATTGCATCGTCAGAGCCTGCTGCAGCCACTGCTGTTTGGGCTAACACTGGAAATGGTAGACAGGCCTGATGAGGTGGGGTGTGTGTACAAAGGTGCCTGTGTGTGTTATACGTGATTAAATCATTGTAGATTACAATTTGTAATGGATCATTATGGATTGGAATGGTAATTGGAAGGCGCTTGCATGTTTTGTGTATATGTCTCGTTTGTGATCAAACCTTTGGAACCTGCAGTAGCCTTTCGCTGTTTGAACCACCGGAAGGTAAGCAGGCCTGATCAGGTGTCCAAGGAGGCGCCTGAGTGGGTGTTGCGTGGCTAAAAGTGCTAGGGCCCTTAAGGTCCAAAAGTATGTATGAAAACATATCCAGAGTATGTAAGTGCATGTCTTGATGACTGTGGTGTTATACAAGCTGCTTTATATTCTAAATTTGATGTACTCATATGGCTTCAAATGTTATTCAATGGAATTCAGGTCTTGGCAGCCTCAGTGGCATTTCGGTGTGAGAACAACTGCTGCTTATTTTGGCCTTTATAGGGAGGGTTGGCTGTGTGTTTATTGCATAAAGGTAGTCTGAAGCGTTGCCGGGAAGCGCTACATCTTAATGTGGGGCGAAATCTACCACACTAAAAAAGGGGGCATGCTGCTTCGCTTGGCCGAGAAAGCACAAAAGTCAACTGCGCACACACCCATTGCATTATGGTGCAATGCCCTCCTCTGGTATACCTAGGTGGAAGCCCAAAACTTTTCAAGTGAGTGCGCACGCACATACAAACACACTCCCACGCCCTCACACTCACAACCACGCACACACACAAACAAACACACGCACGCACACACACACACACACACACACACACACACACACACACACACACACACACACACACACACACACACACACAAACAAACACACACACACACACACACAAAAATACACACATACACACACACTTGAACGCACACGTGCACGCATGCTTGCAGGTTGCTGATGCATCAGTGCCGGGTATTAAACATGCTGCCGTGCGCAAGTTGCAGCACGAGCTAGGCATCCCACCCCAGCAGTTACCACTGTCTTCGTTCAGGTGAATATGCACTCACACGCAAACACACACATACACACACACACGCACACACACACGCACACACACGCACATACAGAACAGTTGTTGACGTGGCCGCATCACTACTCACTACATTGCACCCACGCAAGCACGTTCTGTGTCACGTAGGCTGCTTTGTGCAAGCCTCACCATCATCCATCATCCCTGACGACGCTTTCCAGCTTCAAGCTTTGACATGCCTGCATCTCTGCACTTTCACATGCAAGCACGTACTGTGTCACATAAAACCGCTTTATGCAACCCTCACCATCATCCCTGACGACGCTTTCCAGCTTCAAGCTTTGACATGCCTGCATCTCTGCACTTTCACACGCAAGCACGTACTGTGTCACATAAAACTGCTTTGTGCAACCCTCACCATCATCCCTGACGACGCTTTCCAGCTTCAAGCTTTGATATGCCTGCATCTCTGCACTGCACTCTCTGTTACCAAGTGCCAGCGTACTATACTTAAGCGACGGCTAAGACAGTAGGGTGGTGTATGCTAGTAGTATAAAACAACTATATTAAGAACAGTCATTAAAAGCTGAACCAGCTTCACTGGTCACCATTGGACTAACCTCCAGTTAACTATACATCTTTTCACAAGGGACGCGTACACGCACGTAGGCACACACGTAGGCACACACGTAGGCACACTTGTAGGCACACACGTAGGCACACACGTAGGCACACACGTAGGCACACACGTAGGCACACACGTAGGCACACACGTAGGCACACACGTAGGCACACACGTAGGCACACATGTACGCACACATGTAGGCACACACGTAGGCACACACTTAGGCACACACGTAGGCACACATGTAGGCACACATGTACGCACACATGTAGGCACACACGTAGGCACACACGTAGGCACACACGTAGGCACACACGTAGGCACACACGTAGGCACACGCGTAGGCACACACGTAGGCACACATGTAGGCACACATGTAGGCACACACGTAGGCACACACGTAGGCACACATGTACGCACACATGTAGGCACACATGTACGCACACATGTAGG
>Ga0307942_1003813_pt1 | contig 12173 bp, 13 predicted proteins | sample OrgLakmetagen175_FD_201846 | JGI IMG/M metagenome (GOLD analysis project Ga0307942, IMG submission 201846) | Saline water microbial communities from Organic Lake, Antarctica - #175 | ecosystem: Environmental > Aquatic > Non-marine Saline and Alkaline > Saline | place: Antarctica: Organic Lake...
ACTCCTCAAGTTTGTGTCAGATTTAGTTTCAATTTTCGACACTGGTTGATTTTGTTTCACCAGCCAATTGCCATCAGCCAGAGTCTCGGGCTGTAGGCCATCCTTGTAACCCTTGTAACCCTTCCTCTCTTTTTCTGGCTCATGGTGGGGAGATTGTGAGTCTCTTTCCCTTAATCAATGCTAGGTGTGTTACCACTGCTTTTCAGCAGCCCAACCCTTTTTGCTGCAACAGGTCAACAACCAACTTGTTCATGATTTCCTTTCTCAGCAAAACAATAGACTTTTTCTTTTTCTTTCTGAGCTTATGGATTTATTTGTGGCTGGCCGAGACCAGTCAGCAGCCAATCAGCCAAACATCCTGGCTGAAGGTCACCATCCATTGTAACCATTATAAGGAAAAAAAACTACGCAGGCAATGAAAGCCACTCCCCACATTAATTAAGGAATAGGAGTCACTTTGGTACCGAGTACCGTAAAGCTTCTCCACCGCACTCCAGTGCTTATAAGGATACAGGGGTCTTTTGCTTGTGTTCGAAATTGGTGTAATAAAGGAGCACAGCACTCCGCTGGTAGTAATGGCATGCATACCCAGCACGATCATAACAGCCTGGATGTTTTTGCACACAAGCGCCCTGTGCCCAGTGGCCTTCACCTCCATGATGCAAGACATTGGTTAATGCGCATTGGGGAACGCATCTCTGATGGTAAGGGTACTGGTTAATGCACATCAACCTAACATTTGTACAGTGCTTTACATACGCAGCATAGCAGCCAACCTTTTTGACTGATGGCTTAATCTGTAACCTCTATAAGCTCTATAATGCGCATCAGGGAACGCATTTCTGTGGTGAAGGACACTAATTTATGGGCATCAGGGAACGCATTTCTGTGGTGAAGGACACTAATTTATGCGCATCAGGGATCGCATTTCTGTGGTGAAAAACACTAATTAATGCGCATCAGGGAACGCATTTCTGTGGTGAAGGACACTAATTTATGCGCATCAGGGAACGCATTTCTGTGGTGAAGGACACTGGTTAATGCGCATCAGGAAACGCATTTCTGTGGTGAAGGACACTGGTTAATGCGCATCAGGGAACTCATTCGTGTCACTACAGCCCATGGTCCCGCCACATGGAGAGTGCGGTGCGATGGAGTATCATGTGCCGTTCTGCTAGGACTCCAAGGTCATTGTCATAGCCGCCGCCAACAACACCTGCACATGTATGCATGTGCAAATGCGCACGTCAGGCTGGAGTGCGTGCGGTTTTCACTTTCTGGTAGTGAAAGTAAGCAAATTCCTGGTCTTGCACATGCATTTGTATATTAGTATGCATCATACCTATATAAGCAAATGCATGCATGTCTTTGTATGCGAGCGTGTACTCTAGGGCTGAAAGGTAGAACGGCAAACGAGGGTTGCAATACTATATGACATAGTTTGGAGCCAAAATTCCTTTCGGCGTATGAATTCTCTAGGGTTGACTTAACCTTGCCCTTCTTCTACCTACTACATACAATCATTTCTATCTACCTTTAGTTATCTACCTGTTTTACCTATAAAGTCATTTGCTATCCCTAATCTACCTATTCTCTGTGCATATTTGCCACAGGGATGCCTCATCCCTGTGGCTATCCCTAATCTACCTATGCTCTGCACATACCTGCCACGGGGATGCCTGCTGCCTGCAAGGCAGGATACACAGAAGCAAAGGTAAGATCCTGTACTAAGCAGCAATGCAGCGGTTCTATGCCTCCATCTATAATCAACCAGTGTTGTGAACTTTACGGTTGACGCCGTCAACCGTCATTTGACGGTCAGGCGTAATTTACGGTTTTGACCGTCAGAAACTAATCACCAGGCGTAATTTACGGTGATTTTAATTTTTGACGTCTGACGGTTGGCTTTACGGTTATTTACGGTGTGAAATTGTCAGGAATTAGTTATTTACGGTGGGAAACTGTCAGGAATTAGTAATTTACGGTGGGAAACCGTCAGCAGCTGGCCAGGCCGGGCCAGGCTCGACTGACTCAGGGCCACAGGGCCACACGAGCCCTCTTGGCCTGATTACCGGAGGACATTCTATATTTATATCGCAAATCGCAAATGTTGTTTGTGGGGAATTCGGAGCTTGAGTTGGCACTCTGAGCCACTGAGTTCCTGACGCCGCACCGTTACTTACGATTCCCCACCGTTAGTATGAAATTCACCGTTAATTACGGTTACGTGACGTAGACGTCATTAAAGCACCGTAATTTACGGTGACATTTCTGATTGACGCCGTAAATTCACAACACATCAGTTGATTATGATGTAACATAGAACCTTATGCATGTGTTTTTGCTCGCACATGAGCATGAGCCCCCACTCAAAGAACAAAGAGTCTGTGTAGAGTGCAAGGAAGAAGAATGTGCTTTTGCTCACACATGAGCATGAGCCCCCACTCAAAGAGCAAAGAGTCTGTATAGAGTGCGAAGAAGAAGAAAATGTTTTTGCTCACACATGAGCATGAGCCCCCACTCAAAGAGCAAAGAGTCTGTGTAGAGTGCAAGGAAGAAGAATGTGCTTTTGCTCGCACATGAGCATGAGCCCCCACTCAAAGAACAAAGAGTTTGCGTAGAGTGCAAGGAAGAATAATGTGTGTGGCGAGCAAAGGATTAAAGGATTTAATGCATACAATGAAAGATTTTGTCAAAAGAGATGAAGCAGCTCCCATCAAGAAATGGGGGGTAAACTAGGCGTGCAGTGACAAACCACTCCCCACATTACTTAAGAAAAAAGAACAAAAAGAAAAAACTAGGCGTGCAGTGACGAACCATTCCCGACATTATTCAAGGAAAAGGAGCCACTTAACACCAGTGCTACTTGACAGGGTTACAACAATAGTGATGCGAGCGAAGAGAGCACCCCCACCAAGCATGAATTTATAAAACGGAGACGCTGTCGGACAGCAACGTACTCATGCTTCCAGTCAGATTCGAACCCGCAATCCAAAGGGTCTGACCTAACCATGGACCGCTCAGGGCAGATGCCCAAAGGGTTGCACATGTCAGCTTTGTCTGCTCAAATGAGGTTCCAGAGTGAGAGGATATTGGCACAGGAAAAGTCACTACTACTCATGTAGGTCACTCATGTAGGTCACTACTCAGGTCACTCTTGTAAGTCACTCATGTAGGTCACTCATGTAGGTCACGATTCAGGTCACTCATGTAGGTCACTATTCAGGTCACTCAAGTAAGTCACTCATTAAGGTCACTCATGTATGTCACTCAAGTAGGTCACTCATTTAGGTCACTATCCAGGTCACTCATGTAAGTCACTCATTTTAGTCACTCATGTAGGTCACTCATTTAGGTCACTACTTCTCATTCACAATGAAATTTCTCATTCACAATGAAATATCTACATTTTACATTTTCCTTTTGCCATGAACAATGGTTACAACGGGGGGTGACCTTCAGGCAGGTTGTTTGGCTGATCGGCTGCTGACTGGTCTCAACCAGCCACATATACTTTTCCCTTTTGCCATGAACATACATTGAACAGTACTGTCAAATTCATGCAGGGAGTGTCTCTGTCTACATAGAGTATAAAGGACTGGCTGCCTTAAAGGCAGGAGTCCAACGCAAGGGCCTCTCTCTTCGCCGAGCCTTGGTCACTGACAGGCAATACCCGGCCACGCACGCCAACCATAGGTACACACAAAACAAAGCCAGATGCTCACCAAGCAGGAGTCCAACACAAGAGCCTCCCTCCTCGCCAAGCCCTGGTTGGTCAGAGAAAGCCGGCCCAGACCGTCTTGAGCATGCACATCTACCCCAGCATCATACAACACCAAGTCTGGCTTCCAGTCCTGCAAGTATACACAGTGGGCATTCATCTCATTTCATGTTAAGGTAGAGGACAGCCGGCCCAGACCGTCTTGAGCATGCACATCTACCCCTGCATCATACATCATACAACACGAATTTTAACTTCCAGTGCTGCAAGTATACACAGCGGGCATTCACATTCATCTCACTTAAGGTGTTCCTCTGAACAAGAGCTTCGCAACAGTTCTAGAACCTTGCAGCTATGAGCTACCGTTTCAGGACGTGGTGGTGCACCCTTGCTGTGTTTGCTCTTTTGAAGAAGAACGATTACGCAACAGGTTGTTCAACCTTGCAGCTGTAGGGCACTGTTTTAGGACGTGGTGGTGCACCCTTCCACCTCAGTGGGACCACTGAGGAAGAAAATCTACACAAAGCTGTGAGCCATCGTTTCAGGGCGTGGGTGGTGCACCCTCGCTGTGTGTGATCTTTTGAAGAAGAAGTACTACACAACAGGTTCTACAACCTTGCAGCTGTAGGGCACCGTTTTAGGGCGTGGGGGGTGCACCCTTGCTGTGTGTGCTCTTCTGAAGAAAAATTACACAACAGGTTCTTCAAACTGGCAGCTATGAGCCATCGATTCAGGGCGCGGGTGGTGCACCCTTGCTGTGTTTGCTTTTCTAAAGAAGAAGGACTACACAACAGGTTCTACAACCTTGCAGCTGTAGGGCACCGTTTTGGGGCGTGGTGGTGCACCCTTGCTGTGTGTGCTCTTTTGAAGAAGAATGATTACGCAACAGGTTCTTCAACCTTGCAGCTGTAGGGCACTGTTTTAGGGCGTGGTGGTGCACCCTTCCACCTCAGTGGGACCACTGAGGAAGAAAATCTACACAAAGCTGTGAGCCATCGTTTCAGGGCGTGGGTGGTGCATCCTTGTTGTGTGTGCTCTTCTGAAGAAGGACTACACGACAGCTGTGAGCCATCGTTTCAGGGCGTGGGTGGTGCACCCTTATTGTGTGTGCTCTTCTGAAGAAAAACAACTACGCAACAGGTTCTACAACCTTGCAGCTGTAGGGCACCGTTTCAGGACGTGGGGGGTGCACCCTTGCTGTGTGTGCTCTTTTAAAGAAGAAGGATTACACAACAGGTTCTGCAATAAAGCCACCGTTTCAGGGCGTGCGTGGTGCATCTTCGGTATGCGTGTTCCTGTAAGGAAGATCTCTGTTGGTACGTTGCAGGATGGCAGCAGGGCACAGAACAGAAGAAACAGAACAGCAGAAACAGAACAGCAGGGCACAGAACAGCAGAGCACAGAACAGCAGAGCACAGAACAGAAGAAACAGAACAGCAGGATGGCAGCAGGGCACAGAACAGCAGGGCACAGGACAGCAGGGCACAAAACAGAAGAAACATAACAGCAGGATGGCAGCAAGGCACAGAACAGCAGAAACAGAACAGCAGGATGGCAGCAGGGCACAGAACAGCAGGGCACAGAACAGCAGGGCACAGAACAGAAGAAACAGAACAGCAGGATGGCAGCAGGGCATAGAACATCAGGGCACAGAACAGAAGAAACAGAACAGCAGAAACAGAACAGCAGGGCACAGAACAGAAGAAACAGAACAGCAGGATGGCAGCAGGGCACAGAACAGCAGAAACAGAACAGCAGGATGGCAGCAGGGTACAGAACAGCAGGGCACAGAACAGAAGAAACAGAACAGCAGGATGACAGCAGGGCACAGAACAGCAGGGCACAGAACAGAAGAAACAGAACAGCAGGATGACAGCAGGGCACAGGACAGCAGGGCACAGAACAGAAGAAACAGAACAGCAGGATGGCAGCAGGGCACAGAACAGCAAGGCACAGAAGCAAGACCAGGTGCTCCAAGAAAGGTCAACGGGGAGCACTTTGTGTGTGTGTGTGTGTTTGTGTGTGTGTGTGTGTGTGTGTGTGTGTGTGCGTGTGTTTGTATGTGTGTGTGTGTGTGCGTGTGTGTGTGTGTGTGTTTGTATGTGTGTGTGAGCACTGCATGAGGGTGGTCTGGGCAGAGCAGATGCACACACAGAGCATGACTTTGCAAAAAATAGGCCAAGTTCCATTAGAGCCGTAATTTGCAGGGCAAGCAGAAAGAGTATATAAGTAAATGGTGTTGAAACAAACAGATGATCATCTGAAGCACATCAGGCATGACTTTGCCAAAATTTAGCCATAAGGCCTTTGGAACAACAATGGATTGCAGGGCAGATTAGTAAAAAGCAGTATGCAATCTGTGTGTTTGCAGTCTTTGTGTATGCCATCTGTGTTTATGCAGTCTGTGCGTATGCAGTCTGTGCGTATGCAGTCTGTGTGTATGCAGTCTTTGTGTATGCAGTCTGTGTGTATGCAATTTGTGTGTATGCAATTTGTGTGTATGCAGTCTGTGTGTATGCAATCTGTGTGTTTGCAATCTGTGTTTATGCCATATGTGTGTATGCAATCTGTGTGTATGCAGTCTGAGTTTAATGCAATCTGTGTTCATGCAATATGTGTTCATGCAATCTGTGTTCATGCAATCTGTGTTAAAGCAATCTTTGTTTATGCATTGTGTGTTCATACAATCTGTGTTTAATGCAATCTGTGTTTATGCAATCTGTGTTATTGCAATCTGCGTTTATGCAGCCTGTCAAACTCAGATGGATGTTCACCTGAAGCACACCAGACACACACACACAACACACACATACACACACACCCATGTAGCTTTTTGAAACAACACATCACATCTTGTGGGGTAGGAGGCGTAGGAGAAAAAAGTGTGTAGCATTAAACACAAACAGAAAATCAACCACCTGAAGCACACCAGGCTCGATGTCGCTCAGCATGGCCATGTAGCTTTTGAAACAACACATCACGACTTGTGGGGTAGGAGGCGTAGGAGAAAAAAGTGTGTAGCATTAAACACAAACAGAATTCAACCAACTGAAGCACACCAGGCTCGACGTCGCCCAGCATGGCCATGCAGCTTTTGAAACAACACATCACAACTTGTGGGGTAGGAGGCGTAGGAGAAAAAAGTGTGTAGCATTAAACACAAACAGAGAATTAACCCCCTGAAGCACACCAGGCTCGACGTCGCTCAGCATGGCCATGTAGCTTTTGAAACAGCACATCACAACTTGTGGGGTAGGAGGCGTAGGAGAAAAAAGTGTAGCATTAAACACAAACAGAAAATGAACCACCTGAAGCACACCGGGCACGATGTCACTCAGCATGGCCATGTAGCCTCCGTCGTTAGTACCGTCCGGCAGTCCCACGTCCAGAGTGCTTGCAGCTTTGCGGGTGGGGAAGTTGGATTGGCAGTGCACGGAAAGGGTGGGGGCATGGGGTTCGTCCTGTGGAGAACAGGTGAAAGGATCAGTGTTGTGCACATACGGCGTCATTCAAAAATGACACCGTAATTAACGATCGTAAATAACGGCGTTACCGTCACTAAACTCTGACGATTGACGGCGTAATGTACTATTTTCACCGTCAATTTGACATAAATTACGCCGTCAGCGTCATTTACCATAGACGCCGTCAAGCGTCAGGTGCACAACACTGGAAAGGATGCAGCATACTTGGGGGTAAGGAGCAGGCAGTGCAGTGCACGGAAAGGGTGGGTGCGCGGGGTTCGTCCTGTGGGGAGCAAGCAGAAGGAAACAGAGTGCTTGCACTTGGGGGGAGGTTGGATTGGCAGTGCACGGAAATCGTGGGTGCAGGGGGTCTGAGACACGAGTTGCCATCAGGGAAAGCATGGAACATTTTGTCAGCTTGCTTAATGACCTTGAACTGCACAGCTGCCTGTGACCTTCACGCGTTTCTTACGCTGCTGCTTACTGATAGTATGTATTCACACTGCTGAGTTCAGTGTGGAACACATGAACTCCAGATCTTGCAGTGCAGCAAAAGTGATATGTCACGTTATCACTCTTGCTTTAATCTGTGTTGCTCTGTTGTTTCTCCATCTTTTTATTTCCTTGGTCCTCACAACTTGCTCTTAACTTAAGCTTAGTTCTTTGGTAATATCCCCCGCCTACTGCATCTTACGATGCAAACAGAAAAGAACTCTTACAGCTGCCTTCAGAACGTCTCTAAATGACCTTCAACTCTTACAGCTGCTTAAAAATATTCTTTAAATGCCCTTCAACTCTCACAGCTGCTTGGAAATATTCTTTAAATGCCCTTCAACTCTCACAGCTGCTTGAAAATATTCCTTAAAAGCCCTTCAACTCTGACAGCTGCTTAAAAATAGTCTCTTAATGGCCTTCACCTCTTACAGCTGCTTAATAATAGTCTCTTAATGACCTTAACTCTTACAGCTGCTTTAAACTAGTCGTTAAATGACATTCAATCCTTACAGCAGCTTAAAAATAGTCTCTTAATGACCTTCAACTCTTACAGCTGCTTAAAAATAGTCTTTATATGACATTCAACTCTTACAGCTGCTTGAAAATATTCCTTAAAAGCCCTCTCTGACAGCTGCTTAAAAATAGTTTTTTAACGACCAACTCTTACAGCAGCTGCTGCTTACCAACAGTATGTGCAGTGTTGGCCAAAACCGTATACATACACCGTATATGACCGTATATTTGTTGAATTCCCTGCCAAAAATACCGTATATACATCGTATATATATGGTTCTGGCCAACCCTAAGTATGTGCAGTGTGTACCGCAGCTTACTGATTTTAGCTCTTACACAGCTGCTTAAACATTTTATGCTCTCTTGCTCGTGATCTTGCACTGCTTAGTCATCCTGCCTCCAAACACACCACGGTTCTGCCTCCTTACAGCACGTTTAAAATGATGGTGGTCACGCGTTATGCAACCTACTTCTAGCATCAAAACTGACGATTTTCACACCTTTCGTACTCAAATCCAACACCTTATTCCTCACTGCCTCCCACACCTTCAAGCACACAGCAGTTCCGTCTCCTTGGTGCACGTCCAAGTCGATAATGGCCACACCTTTCGTATTCAAATCCAACACCTTATTTATTCCTCACTGCCCCCCACACCTTCAAGCACACAGCAGTTCCGTCTCCTTGGTGCACGTCCAAGTCGATAATGGCCACACCTTTCGTTTTCAAATCCAAGCAACCTTCTTCTCACTGACCCCCACACCTTCAAGCACACAGCAGTTCCGTCTCCTTGGTGCACGTCCAAGTCGATAATGGCCACACGCTGCACCGCGCCTTCTTTCAGCAGCACCTGCACAAAACAATAACTGTTCCTTTTCCACCAAATCGATGATGACCGCACACTGCACCGCGCCTTCTTTCAGCAGCACCTGCACATAACAATAACTGTTCCTTTTCCACCAAATCGATGATGACCGCACATTGCACCGCGCCTTCTTTCAGCAGCACCTGCACAAAACAATAACCGTTCCATTTCTCCCAAATCGATGATGACCACACACCGCACCGCGCCTTCTTTCAGCAGCACCTGCACAAAACAATAACTGTTCCTTTTCCACCAAATCGATGATGACCGCACATTGCACCGCGCCTTCTTTCAGCAGCACCTGCACGAAAACAATAACTGTTCCATTTCTACCAAATCGATGATGACCGCACACTGCACCGCGCCTTCTTTCAGCAGCACCTGCACGAAACAATAACCGTTCCATTTCTCCCAAATCGATGATGACCACACACTGCACCGCGCCTTCTTTCAGCAGCACCTGCACAAAACAATAACTGTTCCATTTCTACCAAATTGATGATGACCGCACACCGCACCGCGCCTTCTTTCAGCAGCACCTGCACAAAACAATAACTGTTCCAATTCAACCAAATCGATGATGACCGCACACTGCACCGCGCCTTCTTTCAGCAGCACCTGCACAAAACAATAACTGTTCCATTTCTACCAAATCGTGTCGTGAGCACACCCAACTCGGTAACAATCCTGTCGCAGTGGGAAAAATGCCACCACGACAGCACACCTTTGTCGTCACTGTTTATTGCCCCTGCTTAATCTGGTAGAGATATCTTGACGACAGCACACCTTTGCCGTTACTGCTAGGTCTTTAAGGACACCAAGCATGGCCTCCTGGTTCTGACCCAAATCAAGCACAACCCCGACTCTAAAGAAAAGCACACACACACACATTTGCGTCACTTCCAGGTCGTTAAAACAGACACACACACACACATTTGCGTCACTTCCAGGTCGTTAAAACAAACGCAAAGCTCCCTGGTACAAACCCAAATTTGGTACAACCCTAACTCCAAGGAAGAACACACGTTCCTGCAAAAGCTCGCATTTGCCGCCACTGCCTATACTGTTACAGATACAAAGCCCTGAGTTTCACATACAAGCTCAAATCGACTCATGCTTTACCTCGTTCTCATTAATTGAGCAGCCGTCCCAGGCTGAATGCCTCCGTAAGCCAACTAAACTATACAGCTCAACTCAGTTTCAGCTTGTCTCCATGAAAAAAAGCATACCACTGTGAAAGCACACCTTTGCCGTCACTGCCAGGTCGTTTAAAATGCAGAAGCCTGAGCCCCCGGCAGGGTGTGCGTGGTGGGTGCCTCCGGCGGTGTTGACCTGTCACAAGATGTAATGATACGTATATTCTCCAAATGTCCAGACCGGTACCTCAGACAAAGACGTCTATTTAAACGTCTATTTAAACGTCTATTTAAAAACACAGGAAGCAGCAGGTGCACAGTCATCACGTACAGGCTGCTTCACGTATTCCGTTTGGTAAATGCCTTTGGCGGGTATATTCATTTCAAACACAAACATATTAATCCCAGATTGGGTCATTTCCATAAAAATAGTAATGGCATGCGGCCTCATTAAGGTTCACAGATACCGGTTCTGGTTTCTCGTACACGGAATGCTCTATCTGGTCAATCCTGCTAGAATCCCAAACGACGGCCTCAATTTAAGGAGCATATTTAGGGTTGGCCATAAGTGTGTATGCACCCCGTATGTGACTGCATATATATATACTGTACTTGTCCCTGCTGAATATAGCGAGTATCGTGTGTACACATGTATGTAGGTTTGGCCAAAACTGTAATGTATATATATGGTGTAAATACGGTATTTCTGACAGGGAAATCACCAAATATACGGTCATATACGGTGCATATATACGGTGTAAATACGGTATTTCTGACAGGGAAATCACCAAATTACGGCATATATGGTATATATACGGTGTAAATACGGTATTTCTGACAGGGAAATCACCAAATCACGGCATATATGGAGTATATATACACGGTTATGGCCAACCCTACATGTATATGTGGGTTTGGCTCAAGCATGGATGAAGACACACACACACACACACGCACGCACACACACACCTGTTGACAATTACGCTTGTCACACACACACACACACACAGATACACACACGTTTTATTCCATGGCTACCCATGCCGACCCGATCAAGCTATCCTCCTCCCAACGTGTTATGTCACAGCCGCACGCTTGTTTTCATAGCTGCACATGCTGAGCCGATTAAGCTATCATCCTCCCAACGTTTTATGTCACAGCCGCACGCTTGTTTTCATGGCTACACATGCTGAGCCGATCAAGCTATCATCCTCCCAACGTGTTATGTCACAGCCGCACGCTTGTTTTCATGGATACACATGCTGACACGATCAAGCTATCATCCTCCCAACGTATTATGTCACAGCCACACGCTTGTTTTCATGGATACACATGCTGAGCCGATCAAGCTATCATCCTCCCAACGTATTATGTCACAGCCACACGCTTGTTTTCATGGACACAAATGCTGAGCCGATAAGCTATCCTCCTCCCAACGTGTTATGTCACAGCCGCACGCTTGTTTTCATGGATACACATGCTGAGCCGATCAAGGTATCATCCTCCCAACGTACTATATCACAACCACACGTTTGTTCTCCACGGCTATATACAGTACCAACGCGCGCGCACACCCTTTCCGCCCCACATGATCCGGCTACACACGTCCTTTCGTCCCCATAGTACGGCTACACATGTTTCCCATGACACGGCTACACACCCTTTCCTCCACACATGATACAGCTACACACATCCTTTTGTCCCCATGGTACGGCTACACATGATCCCCATGACACGGCTACACACACTTTCCTCCACACATGACACTGCTACACACCCTTTCCTCCACACATGATACGGCTACAAACGTCCTTTTGTCACCATGATACAACTACACATTATCCCCATGACACGGCTACACACCCTTTCCTCCACACATGATACAACTACACATGATCCCCATGACACGGCTACACACCCTTTCCTCCACACATGACACGGCTACACACCCTTTCCTCCACACATGATACGGCAACACACG
>Ga0307942_1003814_pt1 | contig 12170 bp, 16 predicted proteins | sample OrgLakmetagen175_FD_201846 | JGI IMG/M metagenome (GOLD analysis project Ga0307942, IMG submission 201846) | Saline water microbial communities from Organic Lake, Antarctica - #175 | ecosystem: Environmental > Aquatic > Non-marine Saline and Alkaline > Saline | place: Antarctica: Organic Lake...
GTTTCAGACATTTGAAGGTATGGAGGGAAGCTGATTTTTCATGTCCTCGCGCAGTAAACAAGAAAGCAGTCACGTATCACAAGTGGTGTGGGAGTTCTGAGAGTGGTCCTAGAGGTTCTCCATTTTTTTTCCCCTCCTACTTGTACAAGGATTTGGACAAACATGTGTTGAGGAATTTCAGCAGGTTCAGATTGCGTGCACACCATTTGAAAGTGGAGTCTTGCATATGGCATGGTGGTTCTAGCATTTGTGATAAATGTGAGTGTGGAGAAGTTCAAAATGAGAAGCATGTGCGTGCTTTTCTTTTGCAAGTGTGCTGAAGTGTGCGAGCTGCGCATGAGATACAGAGACCTTTTTGTAGGAAGGTTTAAGACTCTGCGTGTGTTTGCTCCTTCGAGCTCTGAATTTATTCCTTTCTTGGCTTGTCATCACAGTATCACTGATTTTGAGAGGATCAATGCATTCCTAAATCAAGACTCATACAGACTCCTCAAGTTTGTGTCAGATTTAGTTTCAATTTTCGACACTGGTTGATTTTGTTTCACCAGCGAATTGCCATCAGCCAGAGTCTCGGGCTGTAGGCCATCCTTGTAACCCTTGATGATAAGTTGCACGACCTAGGGTCCCCAAGTGCAGCGCCACTATTTTTGTCTGAGGAGCGGGTTGGAAAGAGGCACATCAGTATAGTCCTAATTTCATCTATATCAGGAATCTGAAGATGTTGCATAGCCAGCTGTTCTCTACTGCCTACATCCATGGAGACAAAGCAGGATCCTCGGGCGTCTGTTTTGCTGTTCGCTTTAATGAGCATGCTGCTTGCCATGTAAGGTGTGCCCTTTCAACGATCATAATCCTTACAAGGGTTTACAAGGAAAGGCCTTCAGTCAAAGCGTGCGACTGCTAATTTATTCCTTACCTGTGTGCTGGCACCCAGAGAGAAGAATAGGATTGAGGATAGGGGGATATGTCGTGTTGAAAAATTGACATCTGAATTGACATTAATTAATAGGAAGAAGAAGAAAAATGCATAAACAAATAATTATTATAGGAATGGGGGATAGAATATTCAGCTTGAGCTGTTCCAAGGCAGGACATTCCTTTTAACATTGTCCTTCAACCACTCCACAACTTTCACGCTCTTGATGGTCGTGATGATCTGGTCACGGATTGCCTCCTCATCGTACTCAACTCGTTGTTCCTGAAATGCACAAAGTGAGACCAATGACTTTATGTGCTTAACCAATTGTCGTCTATTTGTCCGCAACTTGGCCTCCGCTACACCGGTCTTGACCTCCTGCGCTTCCAGACCTTTTGTCACGCCAGATGATGTTGGAGTAGCTAACTAGCTGTGCCAGAGTTGGCCATTGTGCTCATTTTACTTACTGCAATTCGCTCCAACAAAACAAGTAGCAAGGTCCCTGTTGTATCTCTTTGACAATGGATCACAGAGAGAGCGTTATCACCAGGGTTGTTCAGTTCGGGGTTCGGTCAAAAGTTTGGGATCGCGAGCTTTCACGCATTTTAACGAACCCTAAAAATGCCGTTCGAGAGCTATTAAAAGTTCGTCGAACTTAACGCCCTTTTTTCGAATTTTTGGGTCCAAAACTTGTCAAAAATGCAGTAAAAAGCCTTAGATGGCCGTCAAACGTTCTGATTTTTTGTTTACCTTTAAAATATAACATCTTATATGTATTTGAGACAAATTAAGCATGTTTTAAAACGAGTATGACCGCAGAAACCAGCATGTCTTTCATTTTTGAAATTGCACATCTAACTGCTCGAACAGTTCAAGGGTTCTAGAACTTCATAAACGTTATCGAACCCTTGCTCCCAAAAAATCGAACTGAACAACTCTGGTTATCACCAACACCTGAAGCACTGTAATCTTTTGTTGCGCGCTGTGTTCCTTAGTGAGTAGTGAGTGAACATTCCAGTCAAAATCAGGCGAAGGAGGCAACCAAAATAAGCTGAGCCAAAATAATTACTCTCTGGCCACAGCCGTAATACCATACCTGGTATGACCTTTTCCGGATGTCCACCTCCGACTGGACTTCTTCATCTTCCAAGGGGAGTTGCTCTTTGTCAAAGATCTCGTCCACAGCCATGTTGAACTTGATCAAATCCTCCAGCTCTACACGTCGCTTGTCAATGTATTCCTTCACCATGGCTTCTGTGGCGTAGTTCTCAACCTCCTCTTTGGAAGCAATTTTCTGCAGGACGGCATTTGTGTTGCCAGGTTGTACCACATACCCATACCACCCATACCATACACCCATACACAAACAAACACACACACATGCATAAGGGGCTGTCTACAGCTACTACTTACAGTTGCAATCCCTCACACTACAGAGATCCTTAACGGATACAGGATTGAAGCGGTTGGATGTCGGCAGGGATCATAGCAGACAGCTGGAGAACAATCAGCTTCCCAGGAGTGCTTGCTCCTTTGCAGAGCAGGAAAGCTGCACAGGCGGTGCAATCGCTTCGTACATGAGCAAAAGAAGCACACAGACCACCTAAGCCAAGGCTGTCTCCATGCCAGACTTGCCTTGAAGCCTGGATGAGAAGCCATCCGATTTGATACTTGCGACACCTCCACTGGTAAGCTTGTTTAAAACACTCAGCATGACTACTCAGTCAAATATTGCGTCCGGTCTGAGCCTCACACTTCAACCATTATAATACCCTATCTTGCACCCAGCATAAGTGACTCAAATTGCTGGCTACTTTAAAAGTAGACAGCTCACTGTCGCGCACCTTCTCAATCATGGACAGCAGGGTCGAGCGGTACTGCAACGTGCCCATGTCGATCAGGAGGCTCTCGGGGATCTCCTCGATCTCTAAGCAGTCAACCACCTCCTGTGAAAGCACATACATATACAGACGAACGCACGATTTGGGTCTTCAGTTGTTCCTTTCAAGATGAGCAGGTCTTACACACAGACATAAAGGACTCTTACTATGTTCAAAAAGTGGCATTCATGAGTGACCTGGCAGGAGCCTCCTTTGCATAAGTTAAGTCTAGCAATAACTTGCCAATTACAAATTTGGTTGTGTCTGTGGCAGCTGTACTTCTGCTTGATGAGCCGCAAGGCAAGCTCATTCAGAGGTGCAATCAATGTCTGCTCCAATCAGTATGTAACGCACAGCCGGCCAGTTCACTAGTGCCCATCCATCCGTCCAAGAACTACACACTTGCTATAAAGCAGTTTTTAAGCAGACCCTCTCTCTTCACCTACCTTGACCAACAAGCACGAAAGCCTCTTCACCCACCTTGACCACCGCTGACCACCCCTTCACCCACCTGGACCACCTCTTCACCTACCTTGACCACCAAGCTCGAAAGCCTTTCGTCCAGGTCTGTCATGCGCTCCATGGCGGTCGTAGCTGCCAGGTTCTTGCGCATTTCTTGCGCACTCTCAAACTGTGGAAAGTTGGCCTTGACAAACTCGTCGTCAAACTGCAAGGCAGACAGGGTGAGGACGCACAGTTGCGGCTGCTGAAAACGTTATATAGTCTGAAAGTAAAACAACACTTGTTCACATGCTGTACATGTACTGGATGTATTATAACTGGGACAGTCAGAAAGACTTAACACTTTATATGCATCACAGTAAAAGGGTGGCATGTTGTGGCTCCTGGGAGGCATGCAGTAATCCCCAAAAGCAGCAGAAGGGCGAAACAGGATCCAAGCAGCAGCCTCTGATTAACAGAGAAGCAGCAGAAGGGCAAAGCGGGAGACACGTGGCAGCCACTCACCTGCGGGAGCACCCATTCAAAGATTTCTCGAATACTGACGTCCACCTTGGCTTGCATGCCCTGCCACAGCTCTACTGGGTAATCGTCGGGGAACGAGATCTTGAAGTTGCGCTTGTCGCCCACGTTTGCCCCCATGAGGTGCTGCATGATAACACAGAGGCGGTTTGTTCGAAAATTATGTCACAAGGAGTAGGAAAAGAAGGCATGCAACATTTCCGGATTGCACATCACAAACCAAGCTGGAGACTTGGAACACAGGGACTGTAGTGCAAAGAAACCCAGTGTACAAGTATGTAATCCCCTCATTAATTCCTCTACCAGTCAACGAGCAATATGCACTGAGTGTGAGAGCAAAATCAAGTGTACCAGCCAACGAATCCGAACACTCATTTATTTTAAACACACACAAGCACACACACACACATACATACACACACACTCACAGGAGCCAGCCCCAGTGGATCCTGTTCTGGGTCAAACGCGATGCGGTTTCCAGAGAGCCCAGGCAAAGGAACTGAGCCAGCAACATCGGTGATCTTCATGTCCATGATCAGTGTGTCGGTCTGCAGCAAAGGAAGAAGTGAGACAGACAACTGGCTAAGAAGCCAGAATGATTGCACAGAGATTAAAGCACAGCCTTAGGAGACCTGTGCCTGACTAGGTGAGAGGTCAGGGTTTAGGGCACATTTCATGCAATTTTACATAACAAGCATACGTCATATGTCATGTGCTTCCATGCACATATCACATATCTGAGTAGGTGGGCGCCATGTAGAAACAAAAAAAATGCATTCTTTGAGAACCGGATTGGGAGGTTTTAATCCTGGCCCTTGCACTAGCTGCTTAATTGCAACAGTCTGTGCTTTAGTCAAATTGCACTTAGCATGGCAGCAGAGCATGCTAGGGACACACATATAAACCCAGCAGCACCTTGCCAGCGCTAGCTAGCACGTACCATTTCTGCGCCTCTCCCTGCTGCCACTTTTTGGTGGGCCTTTGATTTCAGATAAGTCCGCACCAGGCCCTCAGCGGCAGCAGTGTCAGACCCAAAGTCTCCGGTGTCCCTGAGAATGTGTGTGTGTGTGTGTCCGCATGAGTGCACCCGATAATGAGCGAACAATCAAGCGCCCCCATGATGACAGTAGCATGCAACGCGTAAAAAGGACAAGAGCCAGCATGCGAGGCTGGCGGCTACCTTGACTAACAATGAAATTGCACGGGCACTTGCAACACAAAGCTGTGGCTTTGGCCAACCTCTTCACATTCACGATTATAATGTGTGCAGGAGTCAGTAAACGCAGCGAGGAGGAAAGCAAGAGGGGAGTCCGAGGGAGAGATTGGAAATTTCACGTCTGAAAATTTCCAATCTCCTGTACAAGACCTCACTTGATAATGACTTCCAAATCCTTGTAGCTGCGCTTCCAGACCAGGGGGGGGACCACGTCATACTCAAAGGTGAACGTCAAGGCCTTAGCAGGGTCAAAGGCGGCCTCAAGCTGAGTGATGTCGGAGGTGACCTGCATTTATGTGGCAGTGCTCGGTTAAGAGCATTACAAAGTGTAGCCAAGCTGTGTGAGTGGAAAGGGAAAAGTTCGTGAGGATCCTAGGACGAAAGGTGGCCTTGAGCTCAGCAACCGTGGAGGTGACCTGCGATTGAAAGGCTGTGCTTAGTTGGTAGCTTTGTACTGCTTATGAGCCATGCTTTGTACTGCTGTCCAATTCAAAACCTTCCCGCCTCATGATACTGAGCCAAACGTATGGGTGCATATTTTGAGTTTCCGATCAACTCGAAGATTAAAACGCACCTGAGAAAAGGATTTTGGGGGAGGATATATATTAAGCGCTTCTATTGTGCATTCTTGCCAAATCATTGCCCATACAAGCTTAAAGGGACCAAGGCAGGCTTGTTATTAGTGCGTACTTGGCTTAAAGCAGTGCCCCCTCTGGCACTTGAACTCGCTGTCTCATCAATTCAGAGAAATGCATTCACATGCAGGTTATGTACATGCAAAACGGCAAACTTGGACTGAGAAAGACCCACCCGCAAGCTTTCTTGCACCACCATCTTGTTCATGGCAGCAAGCTCAAAGCCCTTGATCATGACGCCCTCCAGGCATGCGATCTTGAACTTCTTCTGTCCACCATACTGCGAGATGATCATGGCCAGGGGGATCTTGCCTTGCCTGAAGCCTGAAATCAAGGGAGGGTGCGGTGCCTGGGCTCTAGGTTAAGAGAGCAAGAGCAAGAGCAAGATCAACACAAGAGGCAGCAGAAGCAGGAGCAGCAGCAGGTACGGCAGGAACAGATAAGCACCTGAAGTGCCAGCTGACGCCTTTTGCATTTCATCCACGGCTGAGTGAAAGCATTGCTTGACAATGTCCTTGGGGACGGTGACGGTGGCGGAGCGCGTGCACGTTGACACCTCCTCCTCTTTGAACTGCAGTAGGGAAAGCACAAAGGGGCCACACAGGTAAGCACTATTAAACATTGATTTTGTATCGTAAATTACTGACAAGGAGCTGGGTTCCTCGTATTTGTATCTATGCTTGTGCGTGTATGTGTATGTTGAAGTAAGCGCATGTGTATGCAAGCGTGCAAGCGTGTGTGCGTGCTTATGCATTTGTGTGTGTGTGTGAGTGTGTTTGGAAGAGTGTGCGTGTGCGTGCATGTGGGGGCGAGCATGTATGTGTGTGCATGTGTGTATGCGTGTGTGTGTGTACGTGTGTGTACATGTGTGTGTGTGTGTGTGTGTCGTGTGTGTGTGTGAGTGTGAGTTTGTGTGTGTGCGTGTGTTGTGTGTGTGTCTGTGTGTGTGTGTGTGTGTGTGGGTGTGTGTGGGTGTGTGGGTGTGTGTGTGTGTGTGTGTGTGTGTGTGTGTGTGTATGTGTTTGCGCGCACTTGTTTTCCACTGTAAATAGAAAACTTTTAGCTGCACACCTCAATACGTGGCTCTGTGGAAGAAGCCTGCATAATGAGGAGGCCCCCACGGGCAGATGGTGTGCTGAGGGCTTTAGATTGAACACCTGGAACTCCGGCAAAGATTTCTGGAACGGCGGCACGGTCCAACGAAACACGGACAAGAGCTGAGCATTTCTGTGACTTAGATACTGCGACTCCTTTGCTCGTCCTTCCGTGAGCCTGAAGAACTTGGGGAGAGTAATGCAAGCCGGCTTGCATTGTTTTAATAGATTAAATTATCATTGGCTTTAATAAAGAAAATGCACCAACAAGTCAAACACTCGACGATTAGAAGGTAAACTGGGACACACACACACACACACAAGCACACGCATGCGCACACACACACACGTGTTGACACACACATACATGTATACGCACACGCACACACACACACACACACACACACACACACACACACACACACATACACTCACCACTCTCACACACACACACACACACACACACACTCACCACTCACACACACACACACACACACACACACTCACCACTCTCACACACACAAACACGCACGCATGCACACACCACATACACACACACACGCATACACATGATTACAATCACACATGTTCTGCACATCTCAAGCTCAAATGCATTTCACTGATGCACACCTAATCCCTGTCTTTCCATATAAATGTGTGTAGTGTGTGTGTATCAAATGCCTGCATTCCCAAACAGTGATGCTCTCTCTTTTGCTCGACATTAAATGATGCTCATCAGGGTTGCGCGTTTACCCTCGACCATCACCAATTTGCTTGGACATAAATTGACCAGAGATTGTGCCCTGTGTACTTGATGACAATCCTACAGGATTTGAAAAGTATGGACAAGTATGTACGCGGCAAGGTGCTTGGCAAGGGCAGCTTTGGAGTCTGCTCTATTGTGTCGCGCAAAGCAGATGGCAAGAATTTTGTGGTGAAGGAGATTGATGTCAGCCGCATGCCCAAAGCGGAAAGGGACACCGCAGAGCTAGAGGCCAAGGTGTGTGAGCAGAGCGAGAACAAGGGCGGTTTGTTTTTAAGCTTGACTGTGGATACACTTGCAGAAGGGACGACTCTCCTCAATCAGGGGGGTACTTTGAAGTAGGCAAGCGTACTTTGAAGTAGGCAACTCCTCGAAGTGTCACTGGATTGCAGGTGCAAGGCATTGAAGGTTAAAAGTTGAGATGAGGGTCTGTGGTGCTTGTCTTTGTCTGGAGAGGAAATTTGCCCTGGATTGAGCTTATTGCATAAGCGGTTTCCCTGCCAGGGATGCAGCTATAATAGTAACACTGATACGAATTACTCACTGTCAGGTACAGTCTTCATTCTTATAACACCCCACTCAAATGTTGTTTTTTGCCCTGCGGGGTGATTGCGGTAAGCTTGAATATACAATTTTTTTAATATGCGGGGTTGTGCGGGGTTGGTGTAAATAAAAATTTGGGTCGCTCAAGGTGCAGAACAGGGCTAACAGTTCTGCAGGATTTATGCGGTAAGGGCGATAGATGTTATTTCTAGGTGTGCAGGGAAGTGTGGGATTCTGCAAAGTCTTCTAAAATTCAGGGTGTAGGATGAGTACGGTGAGGTACGGTACTCACCTGTGTGCGATTTGCTACAAAACATGAGCGATCTGGGAGGTTTTGGGGACTTGTCTCCCTCTGAGCAATTGCACCTGGCAACACTGTTAGTGCTTCCACTGTAAAGTATGACCAGTTAGGAACAGACGAGCAGGGAATTATAATGAATAGCTCCTTGGCTGCCGGCCAGGCACAAGTAAAAGAGTAGGTTGTGACCAAAATTAATACTGTGAATGTGTCAATCACCTTTGTAGATGTAGCACCTGCAAACAATACGGAGGCAATAAACCTCATGTAATGCAACAGTGTATGGACTGCGTGTGGCCAAGAGTGCAAGTAAGGTTGAAATGAACCGGCTCATTGTTTCACGTACCCGGTGTTAAATAGACGTGCGAAAGCTGCAGTCGCATGGTTTTTGCAAGTGCCTTGCTTTCTCACCTACATCATCTGCAGCTGCTCATGGCCCTCAATCACCCCAACATTGTGCGATGTGTGGAGTGCTTCACATTCAACAATAAGCTGTGCATTGTCATGGACTACTGCTCAGAAGGTGGGTGAGGAAGAAGGCGACAAGTGGGTGAGCTGTTTGCCGCGCATTTCCTTCAACTGTTTGTTTCGATGCCTTGATCCCTTTTCCGCCCTTTGCCATCCTCATTGACTGCACTCTCGTGCTCCTCGCATCCACACGGAACCTCCCTATGTGTCCACGTTTTGTTTTGTCATGCCTGGGGTTCTTAAATCTTGATTGCTGATCACGTGCCTGCTCGGTCCGTTCCGAGGCCCATTTTGTCGGTGTGATCACCTCAGGTGATTTGTATGGGCTCCTGCAAAAGCGCCGAGGCTCTCCTCTGCCAGAGGACACCATCCTGGACTGGTTTGTGCAGCTGTGCTTGAGCCTGAAGCACGTGCATGACCGCAAGATCTTGCACAGGTGTGTGTGTATGATTAGGGATGTGTGTGTGCATGTGTGTGTATGTGTGCAGGTGCGTATGCTCAGGCATCCTGCTGCATGCTTATCAAAGTTATGTCATTGTTACCTGATGTGTAAGCTACATGCAATTATGTTTTGCATGCACATGTTTTGTTGCTTTGAGCTGAGGAACGTTTGCACAAGAATTGTATAAAACATTGGCTGGTCTAAAGCAGCTTGCTTATATCCACTTCCTTTGTAACTGCTTGCAGGGACATCAAGACCCAGAATGTCTTTGTGTCCAGTGGGGGCTTACTTAAACTGGGTACGTTTGTTTTTGTGAATTTGGTGGGGAGCTTTTCAAGGGGGGCACAGGAGTGAAAAACACTTCAGGCAACATCTTGTTTCCCTGCAATGCCAGTGCTAGCATCTGGGCTAGAGTCCTCTGGCACTTGCATATGTGCATATGTGGTCTTCAGCCAAATCAACTTATAGACAGCACGCCACCTTGATGCCAACGCCTGTCAATGACGGCCCTAAGTATCTAGACACGCACCTTACCTTTATTACTTGCTCTGTATCCAGCTCTTAACTCCATCACATTTGTGTGATGGAAGACGGCATCGTGTGCCTTGCTGCCAAAGAAAATAAAATTTTGAGGACTGAGATTAGGAGTGGGGCACCTTACAGATTAACCCTTTAACATGGCAATTGTGCAATCACAAGCGTACAGGTGATTTCGGCGTTTCTAAGGTGCTCAACTCAACGTGGCAGGTAGGTTTGGATGGTTTTGGGTCCCTAACAAAAAGCCTTTTGCATTATATATCATATACCATATAGTAACTGTTACTTCACAGTTAAGCCAGTCCTTGCCATTAACAGCTCTTTTCACACATGGTCGTTTTCATTCTGCAGAAGCTTGCCCGTTTTAAGTGTCAAACATCACACGTATTTAATGCTTCCTTCAACTCATGTGTACACAGTTGGCTGCAACAGCGGTGGGAACCCCCTACTATCTCAGCCCTGAAATTTGCCAGAACAAGCGCTACAACCAGAAGAGCGACATCTGGTCGCTGGGTTGCGTGCTGTATGAGATGACGGCCGGGCGTCATGCTTTTGAGGCAGCTAACATGCGAGCGCTCATACAAAAGGCAAGAGATGCGTGGATGTGTCCATTTGTGGTACACACAAATAGACATGGGTTGTTGTTGTTTGGTGGATGGAGTATGTAGCCTGCAGCATGTGAGTATGTATGGACAAGGAGCGCAGGCTGGTTCTTATCCCATGTGTCCAGGTTGACCATAATTGTATACACACCATAAATGACCGTTTGCACGGTCATGTTTATGCTACTATCACCGTATATGTAATGTAAATGCTATATGCTACAATGCTACTATCACCGTATGTATATTCCTACATGATTCTAGGCAACCCTACATATGTCTCACATGTACCTAGAGGTAGCACAACATAGAGATTCAAGGGAACTTTTCCTTCCTGGCCTTCATGATCGTGCCATCCAAAGGAAAGCACATACAGCAAAGAAAGCTTATCTTTGCATGTAACTAGGCCTCACATCTTGTACTCGCAGATTGTGAAAGGCACATACAACCCTGTGCCCTCCACTCGGTCAAAGGAGCTGCGGGACCTCATCGGCCGCATTTTCACGCTGAACTGGGTGGGTGTGGTTGGTTCCCTGTCTGCAAGTATGCAACCCCACGCTTTGTTTTATATTTAAGCCTGATGATGATGGATGGTCAAGTGCATGGAATGTAACATTGCCGGGCACGCGGCTTGAGTGTGGCCTGCATGTGCTTGCACAAATCCACAGAAGGTGCAATTGCTAAGAGAAGAGCTCATTGTTGCCTGACAGGGATGGAAGTGGAGGTGGCAGTGGTCTATCTTTTGCCTGCTCACATCTTTAATGTGCATAGGACCGGCGCATGCACTAGGCTCTGGTTTGTGACCCGAGGTCAGACCCAAGGGTCACTACAAACCAATCATACGCAACCTGTAGAGCTAATTTCAATGCATACACTCTTAAATTACATGCATACACTCGATTAATTACATGCATGTGCAGGAGAAACGGCCCTCCATCAATGACATCCTGACCACGCCTATTGTGAAAGCGCGCATCACAAAGTTTCTGTCAGCCACGCTGCAGGTGTGTTTTTATGTGTGTGTGTGTGTGTGTGTATTGCGAGTGTACCTGTGAGCATGCATTTGCACGTATGTGTTACTTGTAACTATGTCTGCCTGATGTGCCTAGTTGCTGGGAGTTGTGTACAACATACAGCGACTCCAATCTTGCCATGCATTCTACTTGCTCACAAAACTACGTGTTCTGCACCTTGCGCGTGCACCACTGCAGGAACATGAGTTCAGTCACACTATCATCCACGGCAAGCCTAAGCCAGGCCAAATTTTGGTGCAGTCAAAGCAGCAGGGCCCCCTCAGCCCCGCCCTGCCTGCCCCGGCCTTCCCTAGCTCTCAGGCTTCAAAACCTTCTGCCCCTTCTGCCCCACAGAGGTATGCACCACCTGCCAAGCAGGATCCTTGTCTTGTGTGCTTCCCACGCTCGTTGGATCTTTTTGGGTAAGGAATAATTGCTTCTGGCTAACAGAATCGTTCCTAACCGTGGCAGTTTTTAATTATACTGTTGTCCAGTGCCTACTTGACGCTGCGCAGAATCTTTCTGATGTAATGCTTGCATTTAGCTCTGTTGGGCCGAGCAGAAAATGCCAGTGGCAAAAGGAGCAACAGGGGAGAGGCAGAGAGAGAGAGAGAGAGAGAGAGAGAGAGAGAGAGAGAGAGAGAGAGGAGAGAAACGTCAGCCTCATTAACTTACAGATATTCATGCATGCAAGCACACACATGCTCACACAACACACAAACTCCCTCTTTCTCCCTACCCTCACCCTATGCAGGTCGCCCCCACCCCCCATCCAAAAGATC
>Ga0307942_1003816_pt1 | contig 12167 bp, 13 predicted proteins | sample OrgLakmetagen175_FD_201846 | JGI IMG/M metagenome (GOLD analysis project Ga0307942, IMG submission 201846) | Saline water microbial communities from Organic Lake, Antarctica - #175 | ecosystem: Environmental > Aquatic > Non-marine Saline and Alkaline > Saline | place: Antarctica: Organic Lake...
CCACACCCACACCCACACCCACACCCACATCCACACCCACACCCACACCCACACCCACACCCACACCCACATCCACACCCACATCCACACCCACACCCACACCCACACCCACACCCACACCCACACCCACACCCACACCCACACCAACAACCACATCAACACTCACACTGTATGGTCGGAGGCGCAAGAGATGTCCACTGCGCACAGCTCATCATATTGATCAGCAGCAAGTGTACACACACATACACATACAAGCATATTCAAATGTAGGCACACACACGAATACAAACACACACACATTTAAGAACACACGTACACACACGTACACAAACACATTCAAAAGTAGGCACACACATGCACATACACAAGTAGGCACACACACACATACACACGCAATTGCCGTGCACAGCCGCGAGGTGCCCCAGGAGCCACCACCTCCCTAGCCTCCGCCTTCAACATGACAACCTTTGCACTGTCGCTGCTGCTTGTCTTCAAGACCAACTCCTCATATGCTCGGTGGTGGGAAGGACGCATCATATGGGGACAGGTAAGGTTTAGTATCGTTGGGATTACAAAGGCCTCCAGCCTGGCATGGCTGCTCAACCTTTAGGTCCCAACAAAAATCAATAAATTAAAAGATCGACAGCTGCACTTATGAACTTGTATACAGTCATGTTGAAAAACAAAACCTCTGATATCACCGAAAAAAACATTATCAAATACAAATACATGGTAGAGTTCTGAAAGAGCTCATGCTTTGAGCAACTTCACGGAGGTTTGATACGCGTCTTTCCTTCAGCACACTGCTCTTTTCATCAAAGCTGAACTCTCGCTTCACTAAACAATTTAGGTACAATCGTCTGTGTAAGATTGTCCAGCGCGCTTGACTATTCTGCACTGAACGCTGGTAGATGCAGTTATGCATGTATATATATCTGACAATGGTTTTACTCTCCAAATGTCTAGACCCGTATCTCAGGCCTGTCTTCAGACTTTTAGGTTTACAATACAACAGCCAAGGGTGCCGCAGCGCTGCAGCCTAAATGTGAGGGTGGCTAGTTATGCTCCCTGCAGTCTTGGTGCTAGGGTATGGGGTCGCCCCCACGCACATGTACACAAGTGTAATGCTGAAAGGCGCTATTTGAGGCAGCCAAGAGCAGGCAAGCAAGGCAAGCTGTCTGAAACAAAGTCTGAAGCTCTAAAAGAGTCAAGGGGCTGAGGCAAGCCAGTTATGATTGTCGGCGTTGCTTGACCAGGAGCGGGGGGGATTGTGCGTGGGAAGGACAATGCAGCTGTTAGATAATCTAAGGCAAACATCTGTTCAGGTCAGTTGTTGAAGCAGCGTAAGGTGTCAAGCAGTGTAAGTTTAACCAATCCTTCATATCATTTTCAACTGGATCCGGCTTCAGGGTGGACCAATGGTCCACGTAAAATGTCAGAATTGTCCAAGAGCTTCTACATTGTGTATAACTATATATGTGTGTTTGGCACTTTTCCTGCTAAGTTTCCCTTATATGGGCCGAGAAGTCACAACTCTGGCCAATCCTACAAACAAATCCATACCGTTATTTGCAAAGCTTGTAAGACATACCTACATTGGATTGCCGCATCTCACTCAAGTTTCAGAGCGTTTTATATTGACAAAGATCAGCACAATTCTGTAGACGTGTGATTCAAATTGCAATTTGAGAAAGGTCAAGAGTATGATGATTTTAATGCGGCAAGGCTTGCACCTTGAGACATGTGGAAAGTGCTTGACACTGCCTGCCTAGTCTTCCTCTTTCTTCACCAATGTCCACATCGAGGCCTCTCCAATCAACTCTGCCAATCCCAAATTAAATCTTGCCCAGCCTACTAGAGGGGATGTACAAATGTGTGGAGAGTGCTTACCCCTGCCTGCCTAGTCTTCCACTTTATTCACGAATGTCCACATCGAGGCCTCTCCAATCAACTCTGCCAATCCCAAATTAAATCTTGACCAGCCTACTAGAGAGGATGCACAAATGTGCGGAGAGTGCTTAGCACTGCCTGCCTAGTCTTCCTCTTTCTTCACCAATGTCCACATCGAGGCCTTTCCAATCAACTCTGCCAATCCCAAATAAATTTTGCCCAGCCTACTAGAGGGGATGTACAAATGTGTGGAGAGTGCTTTACACTGCCTGCCTAGTCTTCCTCTTTCTTCACCAATGTCCACACCGAGGCCTCTCCAATCAACTCTGCCAATCCCAAATCAAATCTTGCCCAGCTTATAAGGGGGTACACGCACTTTGTCACATTGATGCAATTGCATGTACTTCAACCCCAGCAGATTACCGATCTGACTCACTGCCTTTGCCTTGTATAAATGAATGTGAACGCAGGTCGTGAACTTTGCAAGGAACCTGCCCAGGCAATTTGTGTGCTGGCTCCCAGAGCAGGACAGTGATGCTGAGGAGCTAGGCAGGTCGATGCTCAGGTGCGCCGCACACACACACACTCACACACACACACACACATTTGGTGCAGCCATGTAGTACAATAAGACACTTGTGCAGGCAGATTGGTGCTGGTAACTAGAGCAAAACAGTGATGCTTTGGAGGCAGGGAAGTCCATGCTAACGTGCAATTGTGTACTAGGGAAATGAAAGATGGTGCAGCCATGTCATAAAGACACGAGTGCAGGCAGATTTCTGCTGGCAACTAGAGCAAAACAACAACGCTTCGGAAACAGGGAAGTCCATGCTGTGGTACAGTTGTGTACTAGGGAAATAGAAAACAAATGATGCATGGTTAAGTACCATAGAGGAGAGGAGGGAAGGCCGAAGGCCAGTGGTGGCATTGCACGAGCTTATGGTTGAATAGACATGATGCACGCTCAAGAAGGTTGGCCAAAACCATACATACATACATACGTATATATGGTGTATATATATTGCATAATTAACAGGAAATTTACCATACATACGGTCATATAGGGTGTACATATACGGTTTTGGCCAACCCTACTCATCAACAAAAGAATAAAGGGTTTACAAAGGGTTTACAAAGGGTTTACAAAGGGTTTACAAAGGGGGATAACCGGCAGCCACATATGTTGGGCTGATAGGCATTGCTGGATCAGCCAGCGTTAAGTAAACGTAAGGTTGTAAAAAAGAACTGGTCTCAGCCAGTGCCATATCGTTCTCTTAGGAAAATGAGTAAGAGGTGATGAATGAATGATGAAAGAAAGGCAAAAGCCTGAGACAATTAAAGAGCCTGATGGAGAGCCACAACAAGCAGATCAGGCGTGTTAACTGAACACCAGAATGTATAACCCAAGGGGAGCAAGGGAGCGCCACATTAGAGACCCATGACTGTTTATGCAAACAAATTGGAAGCTGAGTTCAAATATAACATTTGACTTACAACAGTGCACCAGCATGTACGTTCTAAGAAAAGCACAAGAAAAGTGTTGGAAGGAAAGAACCCTCGCCTCAAGTTGTTAGGTTATTTGAGCCCCATCCTGGCCTAGCTGGTTGCTGCACATATATAGAAACTCAACCATCTCAGTCCACACTCCCGTGATGTTCAAGCCACAGCAAGCTAGCCAACAAACACCACAGCGTTTTTCCACGCTAGAGGTGCAACTCACAGCAAGCAAAGGCTCCACGACACACAGCCAGCCCAGGGTATCTCTTAGAAAAGGGGCGTTCCTTTGTAAACGAAGGGGGGGGTTGGGGCCTGGCTCTGTCGTGCCGCCGAAATGCAAGCAAACAGGCTCAACCGTCTATTGACTCCGTCCACTGTGTACCGTCAGTAGGCAAGCATAGCAAGAGCCCCATCCTGGCCTAGTGCGGGAGCTTGGTGTGCGTAATGGGTCATGCATCAATTCGTTCCTTGCCTTCGAGCTGGCATCTCTGTTGCTCGAGCTTGTCTTTGGCCGACGCCGTTGTCTTGGGGTCTTCTCAGAAGTAGGGAGGGAGCCTTCAAAGGTCAGCCAGACGATGAGCAAGCGGGCGTAGGCACACTGTTCCAGAGGGGCTTGGTCCTTGGGGTGTGGCAGGAGGAGCTGGCGAGCGACTGTTTCTTTTGTGTGTGCGCTGATGTGTGCCGCCCAGTCCTCCTTGGTCTTGAAAATCCAGCTTGGGTGGAACGGACCACCGTGGGCCTCCGCTGGGACAAGGGCCTCCATCTCACGATTTTGGCTTGCCTTTACATTTTTGCTGTTTCCTTTTTTTATTCTCCAAAAGACTAAAACCGAGCAGGCAGTGAGACCCCCCCCGCACAATAATTGTAGAGATAGGCTCCAGGGGCTCTTTATCCTTGCCAGCCTTCCTGGAAGTTTATGGAATTTTCCTGCCTTTGGAATTTTATAACTTTCTGCCTGTAAAATTGCATAACTTCCCGCCTGTGGAATTTTACAACCTCCTGCCTGTGAAATTCAAAGCTCCAGAGTTGTGCCACTAATTCTTGCACCCTTACTCTAGCTGCTCCTGCAATCAAAGCATGTGCACACACATGTACATGCACTCACAAAAACACACGCACACACATACGCACAGCATTTGCATTGATACTTCCTTTTAAACGCATGACAAATAAATAGACACAGCAAGCAGCTTTTGTAAATGATGCAAAAGCATCTGGAAGATTTTTTTGTGTGAGCTGTGTGTATGTGTGCATGCGTGTTGGTGATTTAAAGACGTTGCTCACATCTGTTTGTGTGTGTGTATGTGTGTGTGTGTGTATGAGTGTGTATGAGTGTGTGTGTGTGTGTGTGTGTGTGTGTGTGTGTGTGTGTGTGAGCTGTGTGAATGTGTGCGTGTGTGTTGGTGTTTTAAAGACGTTGCTCACATTTGTGTGTGTGTGTGTGTGTGTGTGTGTGTGTGTGTGTGCGTGTCAGGTGGACAGCTGCAGCTCCCAATGTGCTGAGGGGCCACATCATAGAGAACAGTGCGGGGAGGTGCGTGCCTTTTTTAGGGTTTAAACCCAGGGTGCGTGCCTTTTCTAGGGTCTAAACCCAGGGTGCGTGCCTTTTCTAGGGTCTAAACCCAGGGAAGTGCGTGCCTTGAAACAAGCGTACACAATTAGGGCTGGCCAGAACCATGCATATTTACCTATGTACTGTTTGTACACAGTGTTTTTAGCAGGAAAATTACCATGCATAGGGTCATATATGGTTAGGTTGGCCAGAAACATACATTTATTGGTATATACGGTGCATATATGGTATTTTTGGCAGGGGAATCACCACACATACGGTCATGTACGGTGTGTATGTACGGTTCTGGCCAATTCTGTACACAATAGATAGTGTGGATATATAGTGTGACGGCCATAACAAAGATAGGTAATTGCATACAATAGGTAGGCATTTTGACAGCCATAACAAAGATAGGCAAGGAAAAAAGAAAAACTACACAGGCAGTGAAAAACCACTCCCCACATTATTTAAGGAAAAGGAGCCAATTTGGTACTGGGTACCATAAAACTCATCCACCAAAGGAAAACGAAAAAGATCAATGGGGATCAGGTGGGTTGCAGGCTTGACCTGAAACCGTCTCCTGATGAGAGTTGACAATAGTGCTGGAAAGGGCACGTCTGGTATGGACAAGTTTGGCAGCGTAATTGACAGAATGAACATGAAGCTTGGAAGCAAGTTTCTTAACTCTTCGATAGTCAAGACCCAGCTCCTAGGTGATTGCAAACATTAGTTAGTGTGACAGCCATAATGAAATATGTGACCAAAAGGAATTGAATACGGTCAAGATGCAACCTTAAAATGTTGTGCACAGCTATATTGCTCACAGCCATGCTCAACTTGTGCTCGTGACTTATCTGCCTAAAAATGGTGCTCACTTGCTCACATCTAGATTAACTTGTGGCTGTGCTCAACTTGTGCTTGTGAAGAATACAGAAGGAAAGATGGGCTCCAGTGCTCCTAAGGAAAAATAAAGACAAAAATACCGTACATATACCGTATATACGTATGAATGTATGGTTTGGGCCAACCCTATTTATCTCACTCTTCCATTTACACTAATTTACTTTTAGGGTTGGCCAAAACCATACATACATACGTATATACGATGTATGTACAGTATTTTTGGCAGGGAAATTACCATACATACGGTCATATACGGTGTACATATATGGTTCTGGCCAACCCTAGAGATAAAGAAACAGAATGAGCTGCGCGTGTAAGAAACATTGCCACCCCCCTCGTGAATGGTGCACTCAGATACTGATGGTGCACTCAGATACTAATGGTGCACTCAGATACTAATGGTGCACTCAGATACTAATGGTGCACTCAGATACTAATGATGCACTCAGATACGAATGGTGCACTCAGATACTAATGGTGCACTCAGATACGAATGGTGCACTCAGATACTAATGGTGCACTCAGATACTGATGGTGCACTCAGATACTAATGGTGCACTCAGATACTAATGGTGCACTCAGATACTAATGGTGCACTCAGATACTAATGGTGCACTCAGATACTAATGGTGTACTCAGATACGAATGATGCACTCAGATACTAAGATGCACTCAGATACTAATGGTGCACTCAGATACGAATGGTGCACTCAGATACTAATGGTGCACTCAGATACGAATGGTGCACTCAGATACTAATGGTGCACTCAGATACTAATGGTGCACTCAGATACTAATGGTGCACTCAGATACTAATGGTGCACTCAGATACTAATGGTGCACTCAGATACTAATGGTGCACTCAGATACTAATGATGCACTCAGATACTAAGGTGCACTCAGATACTAATGGTGCACTCAGATACGAATGGTGCACTCAGATACTAATGGTGCACTCAGATACGAATGGTGCACTCAGATACTAATGGTGCACTCAGATACTAATGGTGCACTCAGATACTGCGCACAAGCTGTAAGAGTGCAGTGAGTTTTGTTTGCATCACTCTCATCCCATCCTATGGCACAGAAGGAGAAGCCCTCCTATCCCACCTATTCAGTCCAGTGTTGTGCACATACGGCGTCATTCAAGAATGGCACCGTAAATAACGATCGTAAATAACAGCGTTACCGTCACTAATCTCTGACGATTGACGGCGTAATTTACTATTTTCACCGTCAATTTGACATGAATTACGCCGTCAGCGTCATTTACCATTGACGCCGTCAAGCGTCAGGTGCACAACACTGATTCAGTAATTCATTGCTTCATTGCCCCCAAGTGATTCAGTCATTCATTGCTTGCCCCCAAGTGATTCAATCATTCAGTCATTCATTGCCCCCAAGTGATTCAGTCATTCATTGCTTGCCCCCAAGTGATTCAATCATTCATTGCTTGCCCCCAAGTGATTCAGTCATTCATTGCTTGCCCCCAAGTGATTCAGTCATTCATTGCTTGCCCCCGAGTGATTCAGTCATTCATTGCTTGCCCCCGAGTGATTCAATCATTCAGTCATTCATTGCCCCCAAGTGATTCAGTCATTCATTGCTTGCCCACAAATGATTCAATCATTCATTGCTTGCCCCCAAGTGATTCAGTCATTCATTGCTTGCCTCCAAGTGATTCAGTCATTCATTGCTTGCCCCCGAGTGATTCAGTCATTCATTGCTTGCCCCCAAGTGATTCAGTCATTCAGTCATTCATTGCCCTCAAGTGATTCAATCATTCATTGCCCCCAAGTGATCCAATCATTCATTGCTTGCCTCCAAGTAATTGCTACGCTTATTCCTTCACAAAGAAAACGGCCAAAGAACACGACCGAACCTGCGCAGCAGAACTGTCGATTTAATCATATGCAGAGTGAATGCATTTCCCCTTTGTGAAAGTCTCTTAGAAGCGCTTGGCACCACACCTGTAGATTACCCAGCTCATTTTGTCAACCGAGTATTGCTTTCCCCCTTCCAACAGACATAGCACGCGTGCACGCACACACACACACTCACGCACACGCACACACACACACACACTCACACACTCACACACACACACACACACACACACACACACACACACACACACACACACACACACACACACACACACACGCACGCACGCACACACTCTCTCACACATCTGAACTCTTAGTGGGTAAGCAGTTGTGTGTCCAATGCATCGCACAACCTTCTGCCTTATGAGCAAGCATACATTTAGACACATATTCACACACATACAATACATGGAAACATGATTTGGGGGCAAGCACGTGTGTGTCTAATGCATCAGACTTCCTGCCTCATGAGCAGACACACGTTCAGACATACAAAAACGTATTTATATTTACACACGCACGCTTTGTGAGCAATCAGATGACTACCACGCATCGCACATCCTTCTGCCTTATGAGCAGACACACGAACAGACACATACACAAACCTACTCACTATGGTTGACCAAAACCATATATATGCAATGTACTTTCGGCAGAAAAGTCACCAAATACACGGTCATATACGGTGTATGGTGTACATATTCGGCTCTGGCCAACCCTTATACGCTCTCGCACACTCTTTGTGGGCATGTGTGTGTGTGTGTGTGGGTGTGAGTGTGTGTGTGTGTGCGTGTGTGTGTGCGTGTGTGTGTGTGTGTGTGTGTGCGTGCGTGCGTGTGTGTGTGTGTGTGTGTGTGTGTGTGTGTGTGTGTGTGTGTGTGTGTGTGTGTGTTTGTGTGTGTGTGTGTGCGCGCGTCCAATGCGTTGCACAGCCTTTGGCATCAGAGATGAGACAAACACATACACAAACCTACACACACACACTCTTTGTGGGCAAGCAGGTGTGTGTCCAATGCGTCGCACATCCTTCTGCCCCATGAGCAAGCCTGGCTGCGTCAATGGGTCAATGGACCAATTGGAGTGGCACTGATGCTCAGCAGGATATGCTCGTGCGCTACACAGCGAGGGTACCTTAACCCAATGCAGCTGGTCACCCTGGAAGAGCAGGTGTGTGTGCGTGCGTGTGTGTGTGTGTATGTGTGTGTGTTACACAGCGAGGGTACCTTAGCCCAATGCAGCTGGTCACCCTGGAAGAGCAGGTGCTTGTGTGTGTGTGTTTGTGTGTGTGTGTGTGTTACACAGCGAGGGTACCTTATCCCAATGCAACTGGTCACCCTGGAAGAGCAGGTGTGTGTGTGTGTGTTTGTGTGTGTGTGTGTTACTCAGCGAGGGTACCTTACCCCAATGCAGCTGGTCACCCTGGAAGAGCAGGTGTGTGTGTGCGTGCGTGTGCGTGTGTGTGTGCGCGTGTGCGTGTGCGTGTACGTGTGCGTGTGTGTGTGTGTGTGTTTGTGTGTGTGTGTGTGTGTGAGGGATCTAGGCTTAAACACGCTGCAGCGCAAATGCTTAGGTGCCTCAACTATTAAACTAAAGATGTTTACCCTCTTTGCCATTGCAGATCACGCTGTACACAAACATGAGTGGAGGTAAGCGTATTGAGTCAGAGTCTGATCAACCATATTTTCCCTCTTTGTCGTTGTAGATCACGCCGTACACAAACATGAGTGAAGGCAAGCGTACTGTGGGTAGCGTTGAGTGGAGGTATTCACAGCTTGTGGATCAGTTACGTCGATCAATAATGAGTTAAGGTAAGCGTACTTAGGGTAGCGTTGAGTGGAGGTATTCACAGCTAGTGGATCAGTTACGTCAATCACTAATGAGTGGAGGTAAGCGTACTGTGGGTAGCGTTGAGTGGAGGTATTCACAGCCAGTGGATCAGTTACGTCAATCACTAATGAGTGGAGGTAAGCGTACTGAGGTTAGCGTTGAGTGGTGGTTTTCACAGCTAGTGGATCAATAAAATGTGTGGATCACTTATGATTGAAGGTACATATACAATACTACTTATGAGTAGGGCTGGCCAGAGTCGTGTATATCCACCGTATATTCCGCGATTTCCCTGCCAAAAGTACCGTATATACACCGTATCTATATAAAATTTGGCCAACCCTACTATAGGTGGAGGTACTTAAATTGTACAGAATACAAAACATAATTTATAAGGTTTGATCGAGTTCCGCTATCCCTATAAATCGAAATCATGATTCCTAAATATTTGATCATGTACGTGGACCGCTTTGAGTGGAGGTATCTAATGCTGGTTGAGTTACGCGTCAAGTGCCATGCCTGGCGGCAAGAGGGTGTGTAAATGGTCACATTAGGGTCACACAGTGCAATCTTTGAGTGGAGGTATCCAATGTTGGTTGAGTTGCGCGTCAAGTGCCACGCACGGAGGCAAAAGTTTGTGCTATGGTCACATTAGGGTTACACAGTGCAATCGTTGCAGAGTTTACAGAGTAAGCCATTTGTCAAAACGTGCGACTGCTAGGCTGCATATGTAAAACATGTATGAATTGTGATAATTGTTGTTGTAGCACCAGACTCGTAGCCCCTACAAAAAAATTCTTGTAAAGGGGAAAAAGGCACAACGCTGTTTGTGACATACAGTGCAATCTTTGAGTGGAGGAATCCAATGTTGGTTGAATTATGCGTCAAGTGCCATGCGTGGAGGCAAGAGTGTGTGCTATGGTCACATTAGGGGCACACAGTGCAATCTTTGAGTGTTACTAGCCGTGCGTGTGCGTAACACGTCTCTTACACGCACAACGAGTTTTGCCCACAACCTAGCCAATGGCCCTGCCAATCCAATGCCGTGCCGGACGTTCAAGCCATTGTTGTGACACAGTCATTGATTGTGGGGCTCAAAACGTCTCAAAACGTGTCAAATCGTTTTGAAACTTGTCAAAACGTGCATGAGCTCTGAGCAAGGCAGCATTCGCTGTGCTTCTCCAAACAGAGTCCAAGCAAATGCTTTTAAAGCAAATGCTTGCAATCGGATCCTCGTAATGCTTTTGCCCTCTGCCTTTGCCTTCTGCCTAATATGCCAGCTGCCAAACGTAGCATTTTGACATCTTGACACTGAACGCGTAAGGTCAGCCAGAACCGTACGTGTGCACCGTATGTGGTTGTATGTTGTATTTATGGTAAATTTCTACTAAAAATACTGTACACACCGTACATACAATAGGTATAAGGTTTTGGCCAATCCTTCTAATGCGTCAGCTTCACTGTTCAGCTTCACTGTTCAGCTTCACTGTTCACTGCTCAGCTTCACTGTTCAGCTTCACTGTTCACTGTTCACTGTTCACTGTTCAGCTTCACTGTTCAGCTTCACTGTTCAGCTTCACTGTTCACTGTTCAGCTTCACTGTTCAGCTTCACTGTTCAGCTCCACTGTTCACTGTTCAGCTTCACTGTTCACTGTTCAGCTTCACTGTTCGCTATTTAGCTTCACTGTTCATCTTCACTGTTCACTGTTCAGCTTCACTGCTCAGCTTCACTGTTCACTGTTTAGCTTCACTGTTCACTGTTCAGCTTCACTGTTCACTGTTCAGCTTCACTGTTCACTGTTCAGCTTCACTGTTCAGCTTCACTGTTCACTATTCAGCTTCACTGTTCAGCTTCACTGTTCACTGCTAAAAATGGTCAGACGTTCTGTGTAGCAAAGCTGCCACCCCAAAACCTGCACCCTCGCATTTTCGACTGGATATCTTTGTGACCTCACAACGACTTACATTTACAGGCGCACGAGTGCACATTTTCACAAGCAGGTGCAGCTGCTCGCGTTAGCTAAGGATATATCGCTTCTCTTTACTATCTGCACGCAGCATGCGAGCGGAATCTTCTAAAAACAAATGAATGCTTGCGATTTAATCACACGATGCTTGCCTTTACTATCTGCATGCAGCGTGCGAGCGGATTCTCAAGACACTCCTGCCCTCTGCCTACACCCGCCACACCTCACGCTTCCTGGTCATAAACTTTGCCTACACCATGCTACAAGTTGCCAAAATGTGTTCAAAATGTGTTCAAATTATGTTCAAAGCTGACAACTGAAAAGAAACAAATGCTTGCGATTCAAACACATGCATGCTTGCCTTTATTATCTGCACGCAGCGTGCGAGCGGATTCTTAAGACACCCCTGCCCTCTGTCTACACCCGCCACACCTCACGCTTCCTGGTCATAAGCTTTGCCTACACCATGCTACAAAACTGCCAACATGTCCGTGAACAAAGCTAACAACTGAAAAGAAACGAATGCTTGCGATTCAAACACATGCATGCTTGCCTTTATTATCTGCACGCAGCGTGCGAGCGGACTCTTAAGACACCCCTGCCCACTGCCTACACCCGCCACACCTCACGCTTCCTGGTCA
>Ga0307942_1003817_pt1:5000-12165 | contig 12165 bp, 16 predicted proteins | sample OrgLakmetagen175_FD_201846 | JGI IMG/M metagenome (GOLD analysis project Ga0307942, IMG submission 201846) | Saline water microbial communities from Organic Lake, Antarctica - #175 | ecosystem: Environmental > Aquatic > Non-marine Saline and Alkaline > Saline | place: Antarctica...
TGTGTGTGTGTGTGCGTGTGATGGATAAGGGACCAAATACTCACGGAGTGCTTGTAGCCCCGTAGCCGCATCTTTCCGTGGCGTGTGGGGAGCAAGGTCTCCGCAACAAATTGTGTGCGTATGCTGCCCCCATCAGTCTGTATTGAGGAAGGGAAAGGGTATAAAAACTGGTTTTGACTTTGCTGAGGTGGACGGTCTGGTGATGTGTGTGTACCAAAATAGGACGGTCTGGTGATGTGTGTGTACCAAAACAATTAACGCACCTGAATCATACCAGCCGTGTCGCCTTCTTCCATGTCCACAGATAAAGACGAGTTGCTGCCATTTTCGTTATCCTGCAGGAGCTGCACGAGGCTGTATTTGTGCCCGTTCTGCTGGAGTTGCTGCTGCCCCCCGCTGGACACGCTCGTACAATTGTGCCGTCTCCTGCTCAGCGCAAATCGACTGGATTGGCTACTGCTGCTGGTGCTGGCGTGAAGGGAAGAGACCCTTCTTTCTGAGAAAAGAAGACCAGAAGGAGAAGAGGCAATGGGGAGCAGGGAAACCATTTTTGTTGCAAAAATTGAATAGTCTTTCCTCCGAATTGTGGTTGTGGATTTGTGGCTGAATTTTTTGCCTGCACATTGGAAGATTATAAACGTCTAGCTTGTGCAATAAATGGATTGGTTCTCAACATGCTAAGAGCAAAAAATGCCCGGGGCTGTTCCCCTCTCCTGCCTTCTAAAAGCTTACCACCACAGCTAGTCACAGGAACAGTATGCAGGAGGAGGAGGCAGCCCAGCATCCTGGTTCATAGAGCCTCTGGATCAGAAGGTGAGGGGAGAGACTCGCACGTATTCGCCACAAGTGGCTTTAAAACAGACTGGTTTGAACACTGTGTGGCAGCTACGCGTGCGGCAAACGTTTGACCTCAGGTGCACAACAGCCAAAGCAGCTTCCTGAAAAAAGCAGTAGCTCGCAAGGTGTGGGGAGCAGCGGGAGCGGCGATCAACAAAACCAACAAAATAACAATGACTCAAATGGTCCTGGATCTTGGCTACGCCAACGTCTACAGGGGCCCATGAACTGGGCAGCAGGGCTCTCACAGGGTATGGCAAGGCTTGTGTGTCGTGGGAACCTTGGGACTGTCCCTTTTCCATGAACGGGCATGTGGCATCTGCGTGGGGAAGGGACGTGTCCTTTTGTTGGCTTATAGAGTTAGTGCATTGTTACATTGGGATTTTTCTTATCTCTGAGGCCTTCACTGCTTGCATCATGTATGTTTGCTCACCACCACAAAGCTGCAAACCAAACACATAGGGACATGCGCACGCACACACACACACACACACACACACACACACACACACACACACACACAAAACACACACACACACAAACAAACAAACAAACAAACAAACAAACAAACAAACAAACAAACAAACAAACAAGCAAAGCATCATACAAACAAACAAATAAAACATACTCACGCACACATCACTCTCACACAACACACAGACACGCACACCCACACACAAAAACACGCAAAACTCGAGTTCACCACCCTTGCTCGTCGTGCAGGCAAGGGGCTGGGCAACCCCAGTGTGCTGCGCCTCTTACGGTTGTTCATCATCTTCATAACCTTCATAGTGGTAGCACTGAGCAGAGAGGTGTTTGTGGCGCGCAACAGGCTGACCACCAAAGAGGTGCGTGTTGATGCGTTGCTGGAGTAGCTTGGTCGCGGGCTAAAGCACGTGCTCCATGTAACTCAACCATGTGTGCCTCTAAAGAGGACCTTAAACCTCCTACCTCCTTCACCCCCCTAGCCCTTTAACCCTGGCACACACACACACACACACACCAGGTCCTGTACTCCCAGTTTGTGACGCTCCTAGATCAGAATAGAGTCAAGGCCGCGAGACTGGAAAGTGGCACAGGCAGGATGTATTTCGAGATGTTGCCCAAGGAGGAGGCCCCTGCCTCTGCAGCCTCTGCCTCGCCCACTCCACCCACAGCAGCAGCCTCCACCTCTGCCACTGCAAAGCCCTCTAAGAACACCCCGGCCACGGCCAGCAGAAGCACTATTCGCAGCAGCCCGCCTCAGGCGGCTACAGAAAGTACAGAAGCCACCCCTGCTGCTGCTGCTGCTGCGTCTACCTCTGGCTGTAGTAGTGTGGCCTCACGGTTTAAGAAGCAGGTAGGGCTGGTTTGTGCTAAGTGGGGGGATGTAATGTGGAGTGTGTGTGTGTATGGGTTTATGTGTGTGTATGTGTATGTGTGTGTGCACTGCAGTACATTGCAAAACTTCCTGGCAAGTGTGTGTGTGTGTGTGTTAGCCCTGTTCCTGTCTGTCCTCCCCTTTGACTTTGCTGGCTCACATACTGCTATGAAATGTGAAAACTTGCTGGCAAGATTGCATAGCTAAAGCCCAGCCTTGTTTGCCCTCCCCTGCATCCTGTTCATCCCCACACGCTGCAGTACGTTGCCGAAGTTGCTGGCAAGATTGTGTTACTGAAGCCCTGACCCTGTCTGCCCTCCCCTGCAACCTGTTTTTCCCCATAGTTTTCGCTGCTGCACATTGTGGAATTGCTCCTAGCACCCTCCCCTGCAGCCTGTTTATCCCCAGAGTTTTCGCTGCAGCACATTGTGGAGTTGTTCCTAGCACCCTCCCCTGCAGCCTATTTTTCCCCAAAAGTTTTCGCTGCAGCACATTGTGGAACTGTTCCTAGCACCCTCCCCTGCAGCCTGTTTTTCCCAGAGTTTTCGCTGCAGCACGTTGTGGAATTGTTCCTAGCACCCTAACCCTGTGTGTTTCCTTGTGGCGCAACCCGACCACACACTGCAGTACGTTGTGAAGTTGGCAGACAAGAATGACTACCTGCTGGCATCGAAGGTCCTGTCGTCAGGCGTGGAGTTTGGGATCCTTAAGCAGGTGAGGCTTCCTGAGTGGGAGAGGGAGAGGGCTTCAATTGGGTGGAGGTAAGAGCAGGGTGGCGGCAGGTAGGATGTAGGAATTGAAGGCTTGTCCTTGAGGGAGGCTAATTCAGTAAGAGCTGGTGTTGATAAGCAGGCAAGTGTTGGAACTCCTGAATGTCTAAACTGTCCAGGGATGACGGGTGATGTCTTGAAAGTGGGTACAAGAAAAAGTGGGGGAGGGTTGTTATTGATCAATTGGAAACCTGAGCTTCATCGCTCATGCAATCGAGGGAGAGTCTGAGGTCATGTGGGAAGTCCTGCCTGTATTAGTGTGGAGCACCACATTATTGGCGCATGCTGCAGTATAAGGTGGTGTGTGAAGCCCTGCCGGCATCAGTGTGGAGCACTACAGTGTGACGCATTCTGCAGTATAAGGTGGTGTGTGAAGCCCTGTCTGTGTCCGTGTGGAGCACCACATTATTGACGCATGCTGCAGTCCAAGGCTGTGCCATTCGACGCCGAGCAATATAGCTATGCTCGTCAGCCCGGGATGCAGGCTCCATGAGCTTGTCTGCTGCAGCCTAATATCTATTCTCAAGAAGTTGGGTGTTTCTGGCGTAATGCACAATTAGGCTACACGCGAATCGGCAAGGGAACCTAAAATACTTGGTGAATTACAAAATAGTACGGCACATGCACATACACACACATATCTAGCCAACCCTGTATGTTTGTTTGTCACTCTTGTGCCTAAGCTGAAATTGTTTACTGAGTGCATACATACTGAATGAGTGCACTCAGTTCCTTTATGTGTCGGCCATTAGCCAGTCAGTTTTTTTTCTGCAGCTTACGGACCATCATGCTTACCATCATGTGTACATATGTGCACCATATAAGTACCATCCATTAGCCTGCTTCAGTTTATTTTGCAGTTTATGTGCCATCATGTGTACCATGTGTGTACCATGTACCATATACCATGTGCCATATGCGCACCATATATGTACCATAGCCCATAGCCATATGCCATACATGCACCATATATAAATACCATTTATTATGTACTTATGTGCACCATATATGTGCCATATGCGCACCATAAATGTACCATAGCCATATGCCATACATGCACCATACATATACCATATGCCATGTGCCATATGTGTACCATATGTGCACCATATATATACCATTTACCATGTGCCATATGTGTACCGTACGTGTATATAGCAGGGTTATTCAGTTCGGGGTTCCGTCAAAAGTTCGGGTTCGCAAACTTTCACGCATTTTAACGAACCCTAAAAATGCTGTTTGCGAGCTAGTAAAAGTTCGACGAACTTCAAGCCCTTATTTCGAATTTTGGGGTCCAAATTTGCAGCTCAAAATGCAGGAAAGAGCCTTGGATGGCCGTCAAACGTTTTAATTTATTGTGCACTCAATAATTATAATATATGGTTAGTTTCAAGACAATTCAAGCATGTTTTGGACGTATACGACCACAAAAAACAGCAAAATTGCACATCAAACTGCTCGGACAGCTCGAGGGTTCTATAACTTTCACGAACTTTATCGAACCCTTGCTTCCAAAATAACGAACTTAACAACTCTGCTGTACGGTGTACGGTACGGTGCCAAGCTGGCACTGCCAGTGCAAAAATGGCATCAGAAAGGCCTCTCCACCCCAAAACCTCCCATTTTCTCGCCTCCCAGTGTGCTTCTCCCATGTGCTGATGCCACACAATGCTTCACTAAACGACCGTGAGGCTGTGTTGGGGCTGCATCAGCTCGGGGAGGGCCCAGCCGTGGCTTGCATGGAAGCTCAAAGTCAGACGCAGTACTTGATTCCTGGTTGATAATCTGTGTTTTATTCATACACAATTGTTGCAAAAAGGAAAGTTGTGTTTTGGGTCGAAATTGGAGCCAAACGGCCAAATAACGGTCAAAATTAAACTGTATGGCACTAGTGCACAGGCCTAACCACATTTACCATATGAACCATGACTCACGCCTCCCTCCTCCTCAAATTCAATCTTTCACCCGTTGTGTGTAACTTCAATACAGAGCTTCACGTCAGCCATCGCCAATGTATTCATCACGGCTCTAGCTTTGTGGATTCCACTCACCCCCCTCTTCTTTCTCATGCGCCGCGTCCTGGACGACCGTTCCGGCACAAAGTGTGTGTGTGTTTGTGTTTGTATGTGTGTGTGTGTCTATGTCTGTTTGTGTGTGTGTGTGGTGTGTGTTTGTGTGGCTTGTGTGTGTGGTTGCACGCTTGTGCAAAAGTGCGTCTTCATGTGTGTTTGTATCTGCGGCCTTGTGCGTTCGTGTATATTGCACACCCTTGTTCAAGCTCTCTTTCAAAGCAATTTGTTTTCATCATACTTGTGTCTGAGCACCGAAATGTCGTTTTCATACACGACTCATCGTTATGTACATGCATTTCATTTGCATGAGCATCGGTATAGTTGTGCTAACCTCAAAACATCTTGAAAGGCACAAACTCAGTGTGAACTATTCTGCGTATCAGCACTAAAAGGTTAAACTGAAACCTTGCACTCATCAAGTGTGCAGGGTTGGCCAGGTCCGGTTGGCCAGAACCGTTTAATTACACCGTATGTGACCGTATATTTGGTCTTTTCTTTGCCAAAGAGACCATATTTACACCGAATATGGTTCTGGCCAACCCTACAAATGTGCACAGCAAAGAGGGTAACGCAGGTTTTTTGATCGGTTCTGTGCACTGCGTAAATTCCTGGTGTGTTGCTCACACCCACCCTCAATCTCACTTTTTTGCCGTAGGAAAAAACGTAGCGATTCCAAAGCTCAATCCGTGACCACGACATTCGCGGACGTAGCTGGAGTAGACTCAGCTAAGGTGTGTGTGTGCGTGTGTGTGCGTGCGTGTGTGCGTATGTGTGTTTGCGCGTGTGTGCGCACACTTGCTCAACTATCCAGGCCTGCCCACAAGACAGCGGGTCACGACGCACACATGCATACACGTATGCACGCACGTATGCTTGCACACACGCACACACACACACACACATGTGCACAGTACAGATGTGTTGCAGTGTGTGGGTGTTGTGTGTTTGTGTGTGTGTGTGTGTGTGTGTGTGTGTGTGTGTGTGCATACCACCTCCTCACAGCTCACAAAATGTATGAAATAAGCTGCTAGTCTGTGCAATGCACCCCACCCCCCTCCTCATAACTAACCACTACAACAGCTTGAGCGCGCACACATGTACACACATGCATTGATGTATGCACACATGTGTCTGCCTCGTCTCCCGGGTTGTTGCTAAAAAAATGCTACAGCTCCAACAAAACCCTACACACGTTTGGTTCCCTGACCCGCATTTGTGCGCGCATGCAGCTGCATGCATCAATGCACACATTTAGTGTGCACCATATGCACTATATAGTGTGCACAGTGTGCACCATATGCACCACATAGTGTGCACAGTGTGCACCATATGCACCACATAGTGTGCACCATGTGCACTAAATAGTGTGCACAGTGTGCACCATATGCACCACATAGTGTGCACCATATCCTTCTGCAGAAGAAGGATCTCTACCGAACTTGCTGCTACCAAACCTGCCAAAAGCCTTAACCCGCTCCCATGTGAATGTGCGCACCCCCCCCCATGTTTTTAGGAGGAGCTGTTAGAGGTTGTAGACGTGATGAGGAAAGCCAAGGCCTCCTACACCAAGCTTAAAGTCAAGATGCCGAGTGGAGTCCTTTTGTGTGGTCCGCCAGGAACTGGCAAGACCCTGTTAGGTGCGTGCACGCCTCGTACGTAGGGTTGGCCAGAACCATAAATTTATAGTTATGTATGGTGTATATACGGTATTTTTGGCAGGGAAATCACCATACATACGGTCATATACGGTGTGTATATATGGTTGTGGCCAACCCTACTCATACGCTACGTCTTATGGGTAGAGCTGGCCAGAACCTGTGTATGTTATGAAATAAATAATATATATACGCCATTATGCTATACATTTATGTTCTAACCTATACGCTACGTCTTATGGGGTAGAGCTGGCCAGAACCTGTGTATGTTTTATATAATATACCGTAGGTTCACGATCACTTCGGGACCACACTTTCAAAAAATTAATTTATTTTTCGATTTCAGTTCGTGAGGGGGTCTGGGGAACAATTTTTGGGTTCGAGGGCACTTCGGGAGGGCTCTGTCGGGAATTCATTTTTGAGTTCGAGAGCCCCCTGTGAACTCTGCCTGTGCACTGCTACTGCTGTTTG
>Ga0307942_1003823_pt1 | contig 12153 bp, 9 predicted proteins | sample OrgLakmetagen175_FD_201846 | JGI IMG/M metagenome (GOLD analysis project Ga0307942, IMG submission 201846) | Saline water microbial communities from Organic Lake, Antarctica - #175 | ecosystem: Environmental > Aquatic > Non-marine Saline and Alkaline > Saline | place: Antarctica: Organic Lake...
CTCACACACACACACGCACACACACACACACACACACACACACACACACACAGACACACACACACGCACACACACACACACACATACACAAACTCTCTCACACACCCACATACACCCACACCCACACCCACATATATCCACACATACACCCACAACCACACACATGCACACGCACACGTACAAATATATACACAAAAACACACATCCAAACACACAAAGAAACACACATACACACATACACACGCATGCAGGCGCACGGCAAAACCCCAAAGGAGTGGAGCCTTGTTGGATCATAATGGAGTTAGTCCAAGGACTGTTTCCAGCATTGTGAGTTGTGCAGATTGTTGTTCGGGAATCACGCATCTATCTGTATCATAGGTTCCTGCTAATGGACAACCTTGCCATACATTCCCAGCAACTTTTAGGGCGATAGGGAAGGTGTATGCCGTGCATTCCTTATATCAAAGGAGTATCGTTTTGTTTAGAAGATGGTCCTGTACCTGCGTGCACTTTTTACATGTCGTTGGTTCGCATACTCACTCACACACAAACACACAAACACACACACACACACACACATACACACACATATATAGATGCACTCCTGTGTCTAATAAGTGTTCTCGGTGTGTGGTATGTGTGTGTAAGCGCATGCACGTGCGTGTGCGTTTGTGCCCTTGATGGCAACGTTTAATTCCTGCTTCTGTGTACGTTACTCTGCTACTGTTGAGACAATACCTGCACGTTCAGCCGAAAAGGCAAATGGTGTAAATCAGAGCTTAATCACCTTAATTACTTGGAAGTATCAAGCACAGAAACCAGTTATAACTTGTAAATTTACCATGTGCACAGGGAGCTAAAAAAATCCATGACAGTCACGTGTCAATTTCGGGCCTCCGGCCCAAAACAACCCCCCACACTTACAAATTGGGTGTCAACCTAGTCAAAATTAAAGTACCTATCTGCCTGCACAGTTCTGCCAAATAATATAATATCTGACGAGCTATAGGGCAAACACTGGTATGCGCATGCTCTTGCACTGACCACCTGTTTAGTGCACAAATCCAGCCAAAATTGTCAGCACAAATCCAGCCAAAATTATTGCCAAAGCATTTGTTTACTTCATTCATGCAACTTATGCATATTGCAATGCATGAACTGCAAGTATGGAATAAATTGCTGTAATTTGCCTGAACACACCCGCGGCCTACTTGAGGGCGTTCCATGCATTTCTGTGGCCAGGCACCCAGGCCCCCCCCTTAAATCAAATCACCCAACAAGTGTGCCAATTAAACGGGCTCAAGCTGAAGAACCCAAAATATATTTAATTCCGTGAAGGTGGCCCAGTAAAATTCTGGAGCCCCCCTTCCCCCCCAAATTCTTCGACCCCCCTGGTCCCTTCCCCCCGGACCCCCTCAGAATTAACTCATTTACATATCAATTGATAGCTTTCGACGTCAGGATTCCGAATATGTAATTCATATTTCATTTGACACGTGACGTCAAAAAGTTGTGATACTTACAGGCTCCTGTTGTGCACCTTGATTTACATGGAAGCCTAATTCACAAGGTGCTGCCTACACTTCTAGCAAGTTGCTTGTACTTCTAGCAAACCCGGTGCAGGCCCTTTGTGCAAAAGCATGCCTGGAATTGCGATTGTTCAGTCCCATGTGTGAGTCTCAAGCAAGTTGCCTTGCCTTGTAAAAAGTGTGTCCGTATCGCCCACTTGCCAGCTGTTCGTCAAGTGTACAGGGTTTGAGCACAAAGCCTTGAAATGTGAACTTGTAAAATTGTGCTCAGTCCACAGCAGCTTTTTACTGTGGTTGGATTGTGCTCCTTCTTGTTTGATGTCAATGCATGCTTTAACAGTTGTGGCTTGTGACCCATGATACCACGCTCATTTGTGGGTGCTTTATCGAGTTTGAACTTCCTGTGGTGTTTTGAATCCACTCCATTTTTCAGGATCACAGGTCACAAGTCACAACCACAAATAACTAATTCTTTTGACGAGTTTGAACTTCATGTGGTGTTTTGAATCCACTCCATTGTGCAGGATCACAGGTCACAAGTCACAAGTCACAACCACAAATAACTAACTCTTTTGTCGAGTTTGAACTTCCTGTGGTGTTTTGAATCCACTCCATTTTGCAGGATCACAAGTTACAAGGCCACAAATAACTAACTCTGCTCGATACCCATCCTAAAGTTGCACATTCTGCTTCCTCCCCACTCCAACGTACTGCTAGAGTTCAGGCGAGAAAAAGATGGAAAATAAAAAATGAAACTATGCAGGCAGAGAAAGACCACTCCCCACATAAATCGAGGAAAAGGAGTTACTTTGGCACCGGGTACCGTGAAACTCCCTCACCTAAGAAAAATATGCAAACAAGCTAGAGTAAACTTTCCCATGTCCTCGCTGTCTCAGTTTCCCTTTCTGTTGTAAATTTTCCTCTCTTTTTGTAAATGTTTTCGTCACCACAGCATGCTTGTACGCGTTCATACGGCAGTAGCACGTTCATATGGCAGTAGCACGTTCATATGGCAGTAGCACGTTCATATGGCAGTACACGTTCATATGGCAGTACACGTTCATATGGCAGTACGCGTTCATACGGCAGTAGCAGTTCAAACACACAAAGGCTTCTGAGGTCACCTCAAGAAAGCAATCCAAACGCACGCATTCAACCTCAAACAAATTGTGCACTTCGTCCTAATCTCAAACAATTTGTGCACTTTGTGCACTTCATCCTATTCTCACACAGTTTGTGCACTTCGTCCTATTATCAAACAAACTGTGCACTTTGTGCACTTCGTCCTATTCAAGGTTTTGAACGATGTTTTTAGTTTTATTGACGGAGGCCTGTTGTGTGAGGGAAGGCTTTAGACCATCCAAGAAACTCCCGTTTTAGGAAGTACTATTATAAAACCCATGCTGCGATCGCTTTGGTTTTGCACTTAGCTTTTTATTAATGGCTCAATGCCCCCATGGGAATTGTAATGCTTATTTCAGGACCTTTCCTCACTTCGTGGAGGCATACCAAGAGGCAACTGCACTGCATTTGACTCAAGCAGTAGAGCGCTTAGAGGGAGCGTGGAGCCCAGCCTGGGTAGCGTCACTGCACGTGAAAGGTGCGGCTGAAAAGGGTGTGTGTGCTGGAAATAGTGTGTCATCTCTGGTCTGAGCAGTTACGGTGGTAAAGGGGCAGGGGAGTGCAGCCTGGGTAGCGTCACTGCACGTGAAAAGTGCGGCTGAAAAGGAGGTGTGTGTGCTGGAAATAGTTTGTGTGTCATCTCTGGTCTGAGCAGTTACGGTGGTAAAGGGACAGGGGAGCCGAGCCTGGGTAGCGTCACTGCACGTGAAAGGTGAGGCTGTAAAGAAGCCCAAGAAGGGGAAAAGGAAAATAAGCACTTGTGCCATCGCTGATGCAAATTGAAAGGATGAACAGCATGGGGTCGTCAGGGTCCAGTGTTGCTTCCAATGGGATGAATTTGCTTCCAATGGGATGGATTTGCTTCCAATGGGATGAAATGCTTCCAATAGGATGAACAGCATGGGGTCATCTGGGTCCAGTGTTGCTTACTGACAGGGCCTGGAATGGCAGAGATGAAATGCACCTTGTTGGAGAAGCATAGGGTCACACAGGGGCCTGGAATGGCAGAGATGAAATGCACCTTGTTGGAGAAGCGTAGGGTCACATAAGGGCCTGGAATGGCAGAGATGAATTGCACCTTGTTGGAGAAGCGTAGGGTCACGTAGGGTTCATGGAGGGTTGCCAGAATGATCTTGCTCCTAATTACACTCACAACCCCGGTAAGATTTGCTGCAAGGACCTCTTTATTTACAATTCATTCGGTCCATTATCTTGCTCCCAAATACACGCACAACCCCGGTAAGGTTTGCTGCAAGGACCTCTGTACTCACAATACATTCAGCTCAAGTTTGCCTTCAGGTCTGGCCGACCCCACACATCTATCTGTGCTCAACGCTCGCACAGGTTTGAAGTAGAATCTATGTAATCTATGTAATCTATGTAGAATCTATGTTTTTATGCTCAACGCTCGCACAGGTTTGAAGTAGATGCCGGCGGCCGGTCTGAATCCCCAAGGTTTATGCGTTGGAGCAGACCCCAGAGGGAATCGCTAGACACTCCAAGGTACTTACGTCGGTCATTGTTCCCTCTTGGCATGGCAGCGTAGGCGCTTGTGTCAGCAATTTGACCAGCACAGCTTCTTGTGTCGGCATTGTTCTCTCTTTGCATGTCAGCACAGCTCTCTCGGTAGGCGACCGTCAAGCACATGACAGTAGCATGCCCTTTTTTGTGACAATCCTCACTCCTTTACAGGCACATGCTTATACACAGGTCTGGCCAGAACCATATACATACGGTGTATATATGGTGTTTTCTGCAGGGACTTAATTTTATCAAAATACGGTCACATACGGTTGTAATTTGTAATTATACAGTTCTGGCCAAGCCTGATTATATATTTACACAGGGATGTGTCATACGGTCATTTGGGACGTTCAATACGGTAAAATACGCGTTAAATACGGAATACGCGTTACGCATATAATACGACCGCATTTTTAAGCAATTTTGGGAGTGCCAATTTTTGACCCAATATGGACCCTATTCGCCCCAAAATCACCCAAACGTCCCCAATTCTTTTCCAATATAATATATGCTTTTTACTTATGTATCATATATTAGCATTCACTGAAAGCCTTTGTTTGGGCGGAAATTGCTTTAAAAAAGGCCCAAAAATGGCCAGAATGGCAAATTTTGCAATCGTATAATTCAGCCGGATTTGTTCAATATGGTACAATATGCGTTTAATACTATACAGCATATTATACGATACAGTGTATGACACAACCCTGCATTTACATATTGTATCCTCAGTTGCCTGTTTAAAAAATCCCAGATGTTATGTTGACCTTTTGTAGGGTTGGTCAAAGCCATACATATACCTGTACGTACAGACGGTATTCACGATTCACGGCATATTTCAAAACAGGAAAATTACCATACATACGATCATATACGGTCAGCCATACGATTCTGGCCAATCCCACATTTTTTTTCTTTTTATGCCCATGTCTGCCCTCCTGTATTTTTATGGCCCCACAAAGTGTTTTGTCGATGATGCTTCTCAAGACCTCTACCCAATGTTCGCGTCGTGAACGCAACAGGTATCTATTGAGCAGACCATAGCCATACAAAAGTGGCAACATGCTTTGATCATGGCAGGGTACTCTAGAAGCGTATACGGGTAAGACGGTGAACGTACACGGTTTCGGCCAACCTAATCTTTATTTTTTACTGTAACAAGCCCGCTCATGCTGCCCTTTACGTCTCCTACCTTGCAGCACATTACCATGCACACGCATTACGCACACAATACATATACGCATACACGCACACAGAGGACGCCCGACGTCCATAGACATGAGCACCGTAGACTCTGCTGCTCTAGAGGCTTTTCAGCTTGTCGCCATCCAGCAGCAGCAGCAGCAGGCGGCTCATCAGGTGCCAGTTGAGCCTCCGATGGAGGGCAGTAGCCGCCTGCAGGTAAGCTTGTTTTTGTGTGATTAATAGTTAGGGTTGGCCAGAACCGTACATTTGCACCGTATATGACCGTATGTAAGGTGATTTCCCTGCTAAAATACCATATGTACACCGTATATACCTATAAATGTATGGTTCTGGCCAACTCTATGAATAGTGTGGGTGTGGGTATGAGTGGTGGAAAGGCGTGGATGGTGGGATAAGTGGTATAAGTGGTGTGGGTTTGGGTAAGGTTAGGTGTGTGTGTGTGTGTGTGTGTGTTTGTGTGTGTGTGTGTGTGTGTGTGTGTGTGTGTGAATTCGGTTGAGTATTGATGCAAGTATGGGCCCTCAATCAAGCGTTATGCTGCACCTCTTACTCACACGGGTTATGAATTTCCAGCCACCACGCACCGTTGCTGCTCGTAAATAAATGGTTGCCAACCCAGTCCAGCATGCTTTCTTCTTGGCACCTGCACTTTACTCTTTACCCGCTTGCCCATCGCTGCAGCTACTGTTTGTAAGTGTAGGGGGGATTCATTGCTTTTGGGTCATTAGGAGTCGGTTTCAGGTCAAGCCTGCAACCCTCCTGATCCCCATTGGTCTTTTTTTCGGTGGAGGAGTTTTCCAGTACTCGGCACCAGAGCAGCCCCCTTATTCAATGTGGGAGTGGTTTTTCACTGCCTGCGTAGTTTCTTCTATTTGCTTATAGGCTTAATAGGTTCACGTAACCCTTATAAAAATTCACAGCTAGACACCACACATCATGGTTCTGGTCAAGTCTAGAAAGAGTGCTTGTAGAAGAGCCCAAGGCAAGGTTGTGGTTCTGGTCAAGCCTGCAAATAGTGGTCGATCCTATGGTAAGGTTATGGTTTTGGTCAAGCCTAAAAAGGGTGCATGTAGAATAGCCTAATGTTGGCTTGAATCCCTCGAAACTTGAGAGCCCAAGTCCCCACCATCAAGGTAAGGTTATGGTTTTGGTCAAGCCTAAAAAGAGTGCATGTAGAAGAGCCTAATGTTGGCTTGGCTCTCTTGAAATTTGAGAGCTCAAGTCCCCACCATTCACCAGTCTCTGTGAATTTTTGCTACCCGGAGATGCCGTACAGAAGCTGCAATGGCATGTTTACACCGCAAACTATATACAGCTTGTTACCTAATGACATAACTTATATGACTTATAACTGGTTGGAGGTGACTTATGACATAACTTTTATCACTTATAATTGGTTGAAGGCGACTTCATTTTGGTGGTGAGGGTTTTTCCTTTTCTGGTTCTGGCACTAAAGTGCTCCTACCCAGAAACCTGCTGGATGCGTGATTACCATCTGCGTTGCCTTTTTGATTTCCTTTGTTACTGGTTGCTTTTGACTCAGTTCACTTAGCGGGTTGGATTCTATACTTGGGTTTACTCGGGGGACACCCAGCCAGACTGCTCGGCTGATCGGCCTGTGACATCATTTTGCGGGTTAGACAAAACCCACCTGAAGTTGGTCCCACTCAATATGCAGGTTACACCACGACCCATTTCCATACCGCCTTTGCTTATCCCGAATGCCCCCTCTAGACAGTATGGCTCAAAATCCAACCGTGGAGGTAAGTCATCCATCTCCTCCGTCCCCCTGAGTGCACTTGTCGTTTGCAGCATTGCTTGTCCTCTCTCTCTCTCTCTCTCTTTCTCTCTCTCTCTCTCTCTCTCTCTCTCTCTCTCTCTCTCTCTCTCTCTCTCTCACTCACTCACTCTACTTCACAAACGACAATGCAAAGAGACCAAAGTAGTCTTGGTCATATACGGTGGTTGAACAAATTGAACACGGTTCAAACAACGCATGGGTCACGTGGCCCACAGACGCGTGTTACACAGCTGGGTTTGGGTACACGACATAGCCTGGCTTCTTTTTGTTTACCGATATTGTATTGTAAACATGGGGCTTGACACCTATATAATGACATGGATGGTGTGTGTCTTTACCTTTTCCTAGGAGGCAGCTCCACACCACACAGCCTTGGTGTCTCACCGTCTGTCAGTACACCGCAAGCAGCAACATCTGCAGTAGCAGCAGCAGCAGCAGCAGCTGCAGCATTACCATCGTTACCAGCAGCAGCTGCATCATCACCAGCAGCAGCTGCATCATCACCAGCCGCAGCCGCAGCAGCAGCAGCACGCTTATTTGCAGCTCAGGAAGGCACGGTGAGAAGGGAGGAGGGATGGAGTGATGTAGGAGGAGGGGGTCCTCAAACACCACACGCCTGCTCATCAGCACTGGACAGTGTGCACGATTTTGCCACGGCTTTCACAAGCGCTCCGCCCCAGCTCACTTCCCAACCTGCTGCCAACGCAGCAGCGCCAAGCAGTGTAGGTGGTGACGATGGTGTTGGTGGTGGCTGTGGTGGTGGTCGTGGCCATGGAAATGGCAATCATCCACACCCAGTAGGCACTGCTACCAAACCTGCAGAAAAGAAATCACTCCTCCCCCCCCTTCCCCGCATCCCCAATGGCTTCCCTCCTCCCCCTCTCTCCCTCTCTTCGACACCCAGGCACCTTCACCCCACCATTGCTCAACCCCCCTCACATGCATCAACACCCAGACACCTCAGCAGCTTATACCACCCTAGCAGCAGCAGCAGCAGCAGCAGCAGTGGTGCTACACAGCGGGAGGAAGGTTTGGGGGGTAGCGGTTTAAATGCGAGCACACGATGCCAACTTCCCCCTCAAACCAAGCCATTACCACCACCCATACTAACACCAGCAGCACCTGCAGCAACAGCAACAGCAGCAGCAGCAGCGCTGCATGCTCACCACGCACGGGGCACCGCTGGACCCCCCTTGCTGGTGCCTGGCCTGGTGCCCAGTTTGAACTTGAACACCTTATCTGCTGCTGCGATGAACTCAAGGCGATCGATACAGGACGGGGGAGGGAGGACTAGTAGCAGGCCCGAAGCAGGTGCGTTTGATTCAACCGCATTGGGATAGAGCTGTCGTCCATCTGAAAAGCAGGGCTTCTTCATTGCATGGGTTTGGAATCAGGCCTGACAGTATTTCAGGCTTTGCCGGGACCACGTATATGCATCCAATTATGACTCTATAAAATGTTCAGCGTGGTGCTTTTGACGATGTTGGGTCTGCAGAGTTTCTGTAGAGTATATTAATTAGCAAGTGTTTAAAATTGGCAGACACTTGTCTTGCGCTCACATGAACCAGAGTCTAAACCCCCAAAAAGACCCAAAGGAAGCAGCAGAGGCTAGTGGCGATCTGGCACGTTGTGAGCGACGCGCTCTGGCCTGCATCTACTGTGTCTGTTTGGGAGCAGTAGTAAAGAGGTTGAAAGGATGATTTAATAAGGAAAACCCTTTAGTACATGATAAGCAGGGTGCAGCTTGGCATTATTCTGTGTCGTCAGAGTGGGACATCTCCTTTTGTGCATTATCTCCAGCTTAATACTTCGTCCTGCTTAACCCCTCCCTCAGAAGGCCCTGCACCAACAGCTGCTGGTGGTTACAGCTGGAGGGGTTCTAGCCGTGCTGCTCCGCCTGGATCCAGGTAGGACTTCCTGGATCCAGGTAGGACTTCCTGGATCTTGGTAGGACTTCCTGGATCTAGGTAGGACTTCCTGGATCCAGGTAGGACTTCCTGGATCCAGGTAGGACTTCCTACGTAGCCTCTTTTGTTGCTGAGATCAGATCAAGGGTTTAAGGGGTGCATACCTACTGCTGGTAGCAACACCACAAGGTTTTACAAACGCTAATGTACCAACCTTTCTGTATGCTCCCTTACGAGCCTTTGCCGCTTAAGTCACAGTGCTGATTTGCAAGCTTTGTCCTTGAGGAGTTAGGATTTTTGTGTGGCAATCTTTGTGCTCAAACTTTGGTCATCTTTTTTTGGTGAATTGTTTAGCCAGCACGCCAGCAGATCAGACCACTATTGCAGGAATTAACAGGTTAATTATTGCTTGAACCAACCTTTATTCGTGGATGTTTGAGCTTGTACGCCAGCAGATAAGACCACCATAGCAGAAATCAGCAGGAAGTGAGGGGTGTGAATGCGTGTTTGTTATGTGCAGTAAAGCTTTGTGTTTGTTACGTGCAGTAAAGCTTTGTGTTTGTTACGTGCAGTAAAGCTTTGTGTTTGTTACGTGCAGTAAAGCTTTGTGTGCTGCGCTTTTATTTAAACAGAACAAGCCTGCATAGAATGGTTCCGCAAGGAAACTTCCCCCTTCGTAGAAGAGCCTCACTTGTACAAATCCAGATGTAGATCTGAGAGAGGTTCGTTTTCAATTTCATCCTGCAACTACGCTGCCAAACTGGCCAACACCAGCATGCACTTTCTAATACTATTATCAACTCTCACCAGGAGCTGGTTTCAGGGTCAAGCCTGCAATCCTCCTGATCCCCATTGATCTTCTCTTTTCTTCGTGGTGGAGAAGTTGTACGGTACCCGTTACCAAAGTAGCTCCTTTCCCTGGATTAAAATGGCTTCCACTGCCCCTGCAGTTTTTTCATTTTTTTATTTCATACACTTTGCATAAGTGCCCATTACTCCAGCGAACATTGCTTGGAGTTTCACTTGTTCCGTGGTATTCCTGTATTTTGAAATTGGTCATGATGAGTTTAGTTTGCGTTGCCTTTTTGCCTTATCTAGCTGACTCCAACACAAGGCTCCTGCCTTCCACCCCAGTGTGCACGGTCTTTTCCAAGGCAATGATCACTTGGTAACATTCCAGCTTACGTGGAAAAATGAGTCGTACACGTACCTTTGTGCATATGCAGGAGCCCGGCTCCTGTAAATACACCTACTGCTGGTCACCTGCCATCTCAATCGCGTGGTCATTCTGATCCCTGACTTGTTATGGGGCACACACCGAAAGAACTATAAGAAGTGCAAAGCAACGGTTCACAAAGGGGCAATCAACCAGCAGCCAGGGTAGGTGGTGGGTGACTGCTGGGCCCAGCTCGCGTATAAAGGAAAGCAAGGTTGGAGTACAAGCTGGGCAGGAGGAGCAACAATAAGTTTGTGAAAAACGTCTTCAGACGTGCCTGTGCTGCACTCTGGAGCTTTATTCAACAGCGAAAGGGAGCTTATTTCAATGCGCGTACTGGAATTGCAAAACAATTAGGATTGAGGAGTATGTGATGGTGAAATGGGTACCTGGTTACATTTTTTCTAAATCAGGGATGTGCTACAGCACTAGGCTCAAAGTGCGATCTGCGTTACCTGTGAGTTGTGAGTTGTATACGTTCAGGGGCATGCAATTCTTCAACTCATTTGATGTTCATTCCTTATCATCACTGTCAGGCATAAGAAAAATGGAACTTTCGTTAATGTCGCCTAGGTTGAAGTCAAATACTTGCTTTTTGTTCCTCCCTTGTTTCCGTGATGTCAAAGACTGTCGAAAGCACTGTAACCTTCTTTTGACTGAATTGCATAGCACCACATTCCATAAAAATGTCTTGCTGGTTGGTCGGTTTCATTTAGTGTTTGATCACTGCAATGCGCCTTTCTCATCCAATCATTTTGGCTTAAAGCAACGACCGACAAGCATGGCAAAAATGATGGTGACGTCTGATGCAGTTTCATCGTGTATACTGTTTATGCACTTGTAGGACACAACTTAAAAGTGGCCAGGAATTTTGAGCAAACACCTATGTGCGCATTCTTTAATTCATTCGTACAATTGTATTCGATATTTGATTGAGGCCGTAATGGACAATTCAGGTTTACAGGTAATGCCATCAGTCAATACGTGCGAGCGACTGCTAGGCTGCGTATGTAAAACGTGTAAAAGTTGTGATGATTGTTGTAGCAGCACCAGACTTGTAGCACCTACAAAAAAGATTCTTGGAAAGGGGAAAAGGGCACAATGCTGTTTGCAACATTGCAGCACCGTCACACAAAAGGCCACAGTTGAAATTTGCGGTTGAAGCGGTTGAAATGCGGTTAAAATCACCTCTAGGTGTGTTGGCTGTAAGTGCAACACGTATGTGTGTGTTGTTGGGCATGCCTTCTAGGCTCCTTAGTAAGGAAAGGTACATGTAGAAGCCACATATTGATAGCGCAGATCAAGCGGCTGCAGACGTCGCGGTGCCACCCCTATCATGATGATCTAGACATGTAGAAGCCACATCGTGATGGCACCCAGGTACTGCACGTCACGGTAGTAGCAATAGTGCTACAAGGAAATCACCTCTGCTTGGTAGTACCCTGGCAGCTCATCCTCCTCACAACATGTGATTGAATCAACATGCTATCATATGATACGCAGTCTGCTAGTAGTACGTAAATATAGTACACTCTTTTGTTTTTAAACGTGTTATAAGTCAGTCTGTGGTCCACTCAGTGTACCATTCAGGCTGTCCGCCCATCGCTGAGGCCACCTAGTAATGAGTAATTACCTGTGAGTAGCTGCTACCCTGAGTTGGGCAACCCCAGGCTCTTGACGCCTGACACCTGACGCTCCTGACACCTAGGCAGGTTACTACACAGTTAGTTTAGTTTAGTTTAGTTTGGATTACAAAGGCCTCCAGCCTGGCATGGCTGCTCAACCTATAGGTCCCAACAAATAAATCAATCAAAAAGATCGACAGCTGCACTAATAAATTTGTAAACTTCT
>Ga0307942_1003832_pt1 | contig 12132 bp, 16 predicted proteins | sample OrgLakmetagen175_FD_201846 | JGI IMG/M metagenome (GOLD analysis project Ga0307942, IMG submission 201846) | Saline water microbial communities from Organic Lake, Antarctica - #175 | ecosystem: Environmental > Aquatic > Non-marine Saline and Alkaline > Saline | place: Antarctica: Organic Lake...
ACCCCCGCCCCCGCCCCCATCCCCATACCCTCACCATCACCCTCAATCATCTTCTCACCCACACCCACATCCACACCCTCACCCTCACCCATACCCTCACCCACACTCATACCCACATCAATGCCTACTCCCATTCTTTCTTTGGTAGGAGAGTGATTACATCTTACTTTGGTAGGAGGGTGATGCAATCTTTGGTAGGATACCGAACAAGTCTTGTTTTGGTAGGAGAGTGATAAGTATCTTACTTTAGTAGGAGAGGCAGAGGGTGGGTGTAACGTGAGAGATCCCACATCCGGAAACCACCGCGTAGATTTACCACTTCCTCCTCCTCCTCCTCCTCTTGCTCCTCCTCCTGCCCCTCCCTCCCCTCCTCCATCAAACCCTCGCTGACTGAGCACCCTAGCATCTACCCCCTCCCCTGCCAATCCCAAAGCACCCATTCCTCCTTCCCCAGCTCCTCTCCCGTTCTGCTGGCCCGACCCCAACTCCCACCCTCCTCCCAACCCCCTCCCACCCCTGCCACTAACGTTGGACGAAGTGCACCCTGCTTCCGCACCCATTTGGTAGGAAGGAGCAGTGTGAGGCCTCAGCACGGCACTGCCGTGCAGTGCTCCGTGAGAGGACTGCAAACTACGCTGCTGCCACCGCAAGCTGTTCTGCTGCGTCGGCTGCTGTGTGTGCTTGCCGGACTTGGCGTTACTGCTGCTGCTGCTTTGGAGGCCGGGGGTGGTGTCGGCGGCCTTGGTGTTACTGCTGCTGCTGCTTTGGAGGCCGGGGGTGGTGTTGGCGCTATCCGGGCCTTGCAGGGCAAACAGTGGGGCAGCGGGGGCATTGTGGATGTCGACTGAGAGCGGGGTGTACATGGACGAACGAGGGGCTTGCAGGCGGCGCTGTGTGTGTGCGTGTGTGTGTGTGTGCGTGTGTGTGTGTGCGCATATGTGTGTGTATGTGTGTGTATGTGTGCATGTGTGTGTGCAGAGAATTGGGAGGGTTTTATTGTTTCAACATTTGCCCACATAGACTCTCATATGAGCGAAACATGGACAGGCAATAAGCTCACACAACATGGACAGGCAATACACCCACACTACATGGACAGGCAATAAGCTCATGGATTTGTGTGTGGAGAGGATCTGGAAGTCTGGACACACATTATGGGCTGACAGCAACCACATCTTTTCCAAAAAAGAAGGCAAGACTTTTGCGACACACCAGGCAACTTGAAGGGATTGCATCTGTACCCTGATTTTAACAACACACACACACACGCACACGCACACGCACACACAAAATTCCTGAGATACAAACCTATAGGTTTGGCCAGACCCGTATATATGCACCGTACATGACCGTGTATTGAGTGATTTTCCTGCAAAAAAATACTGCATATAAACCGTATATATATGTGGTTCTGGCCAGCCTTACAAACCTGCAGTGTGGCCAGCCGTGGGAAGTCTTGATGTGACCCAGTCCCTTCCCAAAACAGTCTGCTGTCACTTCTGCGTGTGCCGTCCTCCCATTCGTTCACGCTGGGGTGGTGTGTGTGTGTGTGTCTTGTGTCTTGTGTCTTGTGTGTGTGTGTGTGTGTGTGTGTGTGTGTGTGTGTGTGTGTGTGTGTGTGTGTGTGTGTGTGTGTGTGTGTGTGTGTGTGTGTATGTATTTATGCGTGTGTGTGTGTGTGCGCGTGTGCCGTCCTCCCATTCGTTCACGCTGGGGTGGTCTAAGTGGGAGTGTTATGTGTGTGTGTATGTGTGTGTGTGTGCGCGTGTGCCGTCCTCCCATTCGTTCAAGCTGGGGTGGTCTGAGTGCGAGTTGTGTGTGTGTGTGTGTGTGTGTGTGTATATATGTATTTATGTGTGTGTGCGTGTGTGTGTCCTCCTCCCATTCGTTCATGCTGGGGTGGTCTGGGTGGGTGTGTTGTGAGTCATGTGTGTGTATGTGTGTATGTATGTATGTGTGTGCAAGTGTCCTTCTCCCATTCGTTCATGCTAAGGTGGCCTGAGTTGGTGAGTTATGTGTCATGTGTGTATGTGTATGTATGTGTGCTAGCTTGTGCATGTGTGCGTGTGTGTGTTTGTGTATATTTTGCACCTATTGTCGGTCACCTGTGTGTAAGTGTGTGTAGACGTGAGTGCATTTGTTTATGCTGTGGTAGTTCGTGTGCGTGTGTGTGGGCGTGAGTGCAATTGTTTATGCTGCGGTAGTTCGTGTGCGTGTGTGTGGGCGTGAGTGCATTAGTTTATGCTGTAGTAGTTCGTGTGCGTGTGTGTGGGCGTGAGTGTATTTGTTTATACTGTGGTAGTTCGTGTGCGTGTGTGTGGGCGTGAGTGCATTTGTTCATGCTGTGGTAATTTGTGTGCGTGTGTGTAGACGTAATTGTATTTCTGGATGCCATAGTAGCTTTTGTGTGTATGTGTGTGTTTGTGTGGACGTGAGTGCGTGCATGCATACCTTGCTGTACTATGGTCCGGGCCAGGGAAGAAATGTCGTGAGATGTGCACCTGCATGAAAAAAGCCAGACATTGACGTAGGTTCACACGAACAGTATCCATGCATAACTCAAACTTATGCAAACTTACACTCACACCCACCCACACCCACACCGACACACACCCACGCTCACACCCACACTTACATCCAATCCACACCCAAACTTACACTCACACCCACCCACACCCACACCCACACCCACACCCATACCCACACCCACACTTACACCCAATCCACGCCCACACTTACCCCCACACCCACACACGCCTACCCATACCCACTCTTACACCCACACTCACACCCACACCCACACCCACTCCCACACTTACACCCACACTTACACCCACACGCACACACGCACACACATCCTTACCCATAGATACCTGTTGACATCCATGCTCGACATAAACAGTAGAAGCATGCACGTGTTCAATTATACGCACATACCTGTGTAAGCCAGCATTCGTCCCTTGCCTTGCTTGTGCCGGCCTGGAGTCAGATGGGTGCCTACACTCAGAGGATGTCATAAATTGAAATGAAATGGCTGGAGTCATAAATTGCATTATAATGCCTGGAGTCAGATGGGTGCCTACACTGAGAGGATGTCATGAAATAAAATGAAATGCTTGGAGTCATAAATTGTATTATAATGCCTGGAGTCAGGTGGGTGCCTACACTCAGAGGATGTCATAAATTAGTTCTTTTGTGTCTAAGATATGGATTTTATATTTGACTGGCGAGGACCAGTCACAGACCGATTAGCCTAACAGTCTGGCTGAAGGTTCCCCATGTAAATCTAAATCTAAACCATACAGTTATGTGTCACTGTTAGGGTTGGCCAGAACCATATATATGCACCGTATATGTCCATATATATTTGGCGATTTCCCTGCCAAAAAGTCAACGTTACATGTATAGGGTTGGCCAGAACCATATATATGCACCGTATATGCCCATATATATTTGGTGATTTCCCTGGCAAAATTGCTTTGTATATACACCGTATAGGACCATATGTATGTGTTTGCGAATGAGCGCGCATGTATCATGTGTAGGAATCATGTGTAGGGTTGGCCAGGACCATATATATGCACCGTACAGGACCATATATTTGGTGATTTCCCTGCAAAAATTACTTTATTTATACCTACACCGTTTGTATATGGTTTTGGTCAACCCCACTACTTCCATTTACGCCACCAGTCCAAGTGACAGCTGATTTGGGTACTGCTGCTTTTATGCACTGAGGGGTCACTGGGAGAGCTAGGGGGGCATATGGTAAGCTAAAGTAATATTGAGACGTAAGGTTGGCCAGAACCATATATATACGGTGTGTATACGGAATTTTTTGGCAGGGAAACCACCACATATACGGTCATATAAGGTGTATATATACCGTTGTGGCCAACTCTATTGAGACGTAATCCTTGCTGTAATGTTGGGAGCATCGCCTGTTTGCCATTCTGCTGACCCCATTTCTGCCCACCTAGAAAACACTGCACATTCTCAAATCCCACCTAGTAAACACTGTGGCCATGCTTGCATTCTTCAAGCCATCCTTTTAAACACCGTGGCCATGTTTGCATTATCAAGCTCACCTTGAAAACACTGTAGCCATGTTTGTATTCTCAAAGCTCACCTTGAAAACACTATGGCCATGCTTGCATTCTCAAAGCCCACCTAGAAAACACTGTGACCGTGCTTGCATCCTCTAAGCTCACCTAGAAACACTGCGGCCATGTCTGCGTTCTCAAAGCCAACTAAGAAAATACTGTGGTCGTGTTTGCATTATCAAAGCCCACCTAGAAAACACTGTGGCCATGCTTGCATTCTTCAAGCCCACCAATAAACACTGAGACCATGCTTGCGCAATAAAAGCCAGCCTGTAGTTCACTGTGGCCGTGCTTGCATCCTCTAAGCTCACCTTGAAAACACTGTGGCCATGCTTGCATTATCAAAGCCCACCTAGAAAACACTGTGGCCATGCTTGCATTCTTCAAGCCCACCAATAAACACTGAGACCATGCTTGCGTAATAAAAGCCAGCCTGTAGTTCACTGTGGCCGTGCTTGCATCCTCTAAGCTCGCCTTGAAAACACTGTGGCCATGCTTGCATTATCAAAGCCCACCTAGAAAACACTGTGGCCATGCTTGCGTAATAAAAGCCCACCTAGAAGACACTGTGGCATTCTTCAAGCCCATCAAAAAACAAAGGTCACCTTGAAAACACCGTGGCTGTGTTTGCATTATCAAAGCCCACCTAGAAAACACTGTGGCCATGCTTGCGTAATAAAAGCCCACCTAGAAAACACTGTGGCATTCTTGAAGCCCATCTAAAAACAAAGGTCACCTTGAAAACACCGTGGCTGTGTTTGCATTATCAAAGCCCACGTCCCTGCCCGCCGCACGTGTGTGGTGCTCCTCCTCCTCACTGGCCAAAGGTTCTGCTAACAGATCACGTAAGAAGGCCTTTGCGGAAGCGTCCAGAGGCATTCCTGGGTACGTAACAAAAGGAGAGATTTAATTTAATGTACATATTGCTGTGAAGTGCAGCGTGGTGCTCTTAAGTGGCGCCTCCAAGGGCATCCGTCATGGGAATGTCATCATTGCATTAGGTCTGCATGATGGAATTGGGCCAAAGTTGGGTGCACACTGCCCTTTGTGTTGCCGGAGACAGGTTTCCATAAGCAGTTTGAAAGTGCGTGCTGCTGCACTCTTTATAGTAGGTATAGATATGTTGGCGTCAAAACGGTTGTATGTGCTGGCTGTCAAGGATTGGCATGTCAAAACTAGGCATACATACATACACACACATATATATATGTATGGTTCTGGCCAACTGTTTGCATGCCCCATCATCATCATCATCATCATCATCATCATCATCATCATCAATGCTTAGGTCGTAGAAGCAGTAGTGCTTCGGTTATAAAAAAGGTAGTGCTTAGGCCGTAGAAAAGTTATTGCTCAGGTTGTAGAAGCAGTAGTGCTTAGGTCGTAGAAAAGGTAGTGCTTAGGTCGTAAAAAAGGTAGTGCTTAGGCCGTAGAAAAGGTAGTGCTTAGGTCATAGAAAAAGTAGTGCTTAGGCCGTAGAGAAGCCACGTACCGATGCCGTTGCTTTGTGGGCCGTCAAAGTGCAGGGCACCATGATGAGGAGTGGCAGGGACGGCACCTCCCTCCAGCACATCCACCATGGCTTGACGTGACTTCACCTGGAAAAGTGTGAGCAAACAGGCAGAATGCTAACTAAGTTTGCGGGTAGAAAGGACATCAATTCACCATGATGAGGAGTGGCAAGGCCGGCACCCCCCTCCAGCACATCCACTGTGGCTTGGTGAGACTTGACCTGGAAACAAATTGAGCAAACAGGTAGAAGCTGTAATTTGTTAGCATCGTGAAATGGCGGTGTGACTTTTGTTTGCATCGTGAAATGGCGGTGTGACATTTTGTTTGCATCGTGAAGTGGCGGTGACGTATTTTACAAGGACTGCGAGGCATACATAGGCGCTACAAACTGAACTCAGCAAAGTATACATCGCCTTTTGAGTGCATGTGTCAGTGTGTCATACATGGACTTCGATTGCATGTGTCAGTGTGTCATACATTGCCTTTGAGTGCATGTGTCAGTGTGTCATACATTGCCATTGAGTGCATGTGTCAGTGTGTCATACATCGCCTTTAAGTGCATGTGTCAGTGTGTCATACATCACCTTAGATCACATGTGCCATTGTGTCATACATTGCATTTGAGTGCATGTGTCAGTGTGTCATACATTGCCTTTGAGTGCATGTGTCAGTGTGTCATACATTGCCATTGAGTGCATGTGTCAGTGTGTCATACATCGCCTTTGAGTGCATGTGTCAGTGTGTCATACATCGCCTTAGATCACATGTGCCATTGTGTCATACATTGCATTTGAGTGCATGTGTCAGTGTGTCATACATTGCCCTAGATCACATGTGTCAGTGTGTCATATATTGCCTTTGAGCGCACGTGTTAGTGTGTGACGCATTCTCCTCTTTGCTCGGCGTATTGGGCGTGTATTTTGTGATGCTTTCTTGGCCGGCACTTGATCTGAGGACACTGAGGCTTTTAACGCTGGGGATTAGGTATAAGTGCTCCCACAATGCATTTCCAACGTACAGTCACAACCACAAATGACGCACACCATTAAAGCCTCTCACTGCATTTTAAAAGGGATAGCCATAACCCTGTATGTGCACCGTATATGACCGTACATTTGGTGATTTCTCAGCCAAAAACACCGTATAAGCACTGTATATGTATGGTTCTGGCCAACCCTAAACACACACACTATCACACACTCCATGGACACCTCTCACTGCGTTCTGAAGCAACACGCTGCGCGCACTTGCAGCGGCCCTTTTTTGCCCGTGGGTGCTTTTCAAGACAGCGAGCATGATAGCTGTAATTACGTTCTACCTACCTCTTCTCTGTGTTATATTATTCTACCTTCTACCTACCCCTTCTCTGTGTTATATTATTCTACCTTCTACCTACCCCTTCTCTGTGTTATATTATTCTACCTTCTACCTACCCCTTCTCTGTGTTATATTAATTTACCTTCTACCTACCCCTTCTCTGTGTTATATATATTTACCTTCTACCTACCCCTTCTCTGTGTTTTATATTAATCTACCTTCTACCTACCCCTTCTCTGTGTTGTAATAATCTACCCTCTACCTACCCCTTCTCTGTGTTGTATTAATCTACCCTCTACCTACTCCTTATCTGCGTGCTGTATCAATCTGTAACTCCTTACCATGGTGACATGAACCGCAAAGTGCAACCCCCACCTCAAGCTCTGTCACGTACAGCAGATCCCTATTGCCTGGGTGCCGTGAGAGATTCCAAAGGCATCCACTGCTGCAGTACAGCACCGTCTGCACGTTGCCTGCTTCCAGCACCTGCACATTGAAAAGTCCGTACAACAGGGCATGGTCTTGTTGAGAAGCCAAGGTTTTGACAGCACAAAGACATCCACTGCTGCAGCACAGCATGTTCTGCACGTTGAAAAGACCATAAAATATAATGTGGTCTTGGAGAGAAAGCAAGGTTTTGACAGTACAAAGGCATCCACTGCTGCAGTACAGCACTGTCTGCACATTGCCTGCTTCCAGCACCTGCACATTGAAAAGACCGTACAGCAAGTCGTGGTCTTGGTGAGAAAGCACGATTTTGGTGAGAGAGAAAGAAAGGTTTTGACAGCACAAAGACATCCACTGCTGCAGCACCGCACGTTCTGCACGTTGATAAGACCGTAAGATATAATGTGGTCTTGGAGAGAAAGCAAGGTTTTGACAGCCCAAAGGCATCCACCGCTGCAGTACAGCACGTTCTGTAAGTTGAAAAGATCGTACGACTTGTCGTGGTCTTGTTGAGAAAGCAAGGTTTTGGTGAGAAAGCAAGATTTTGACAGCACAAAGACACCCAGTGCTGCAGCACAGCACGTTCTGCACGTTGAAAAGATTGTACGACATGTCGTGGTCTTGGTGAGAAAGCAAGATTTTGGTGTGAGAGAAAGCAAGGTTTTGACAGCAACAAGACACCCACTGCTGCAGCACAGCACGTTCTGCACGTTGAAAAGACCGTAAGATATAATGTGGTCTTGGAGAGAAAGCAAGGTTTTGACAGTACAAAGACATCCACCGCTGCAGTACAGCACGTTCTGCACATTGAAAAGACCGTACAGCAAGTCGTGGTCTTGGTGGGAAAGCAAGATTTTGGTGAGAAAGCAAGGTTTTGACAGCACAAAGACATCTACTGCTGCAGTACAGCATGTTCTGCACGTTGAAAAGACCGTACGACATGTTGTGGTCTTGGTGAGATAGCAAGATTTTGACAGCTCAAAGACACCCACTGCTGCAGTACAGCGCGATCTGCACATTAAAAAGACCGTACGACATGTCGTGGTCTTGGTGAGAAAGCAAGGTTTTGACAGCTCAAAGACACCCACTGCTGCAGCACAGCACGATCTGTAAGCTGGCAGCGTCCAACACAGGTGACCACACGACACACAGATGACCGGTGAGCACACAACACAGATGCGTCTAACCGGTGCCAATCGGTGACCACACAACACAGGTGACTACACGACACACAGATGACCGGTGAGCACACAACACAGGTGCGTCCAACCGGTGCCCATCGGTGACCACACAACACAGGTGACCACACAACACACACAGATGACCGGTGACCACACAACACAGATGCGTCCAACCAATGCCCATCGGTGACCACACAACACAGGTGACCACACGACACAAAGAGGACCGATGACCACACAACACACACAGATGACTGATGACCACACGACACACAGAGGACCGGTGACCACACGACACTGATGAGATGGGGGGGAAATGTTTGAGAGAAGGAGGGCACGGCATAACACCAGTACTGCACACACACATACACACAGAAACACACACAAACGCAGACACACACACATACCTCATCACTGCCGTGCTGCACTGTAGACACCACAGACAGTGCAGCTGGCCCATTCATGCTCGAGATCATAACCATACTTACACAACAACACAGCAACACAACCATATACACAAAACGCCATACACACACACAAACACACACACACAGACACTCTCACACAAAACAACACAGCCACATTAAAAAACACATACCTCATCACTGCCGTGCTGGGCTGTAGACACCCACCCACCCACACAACAACAACAGCACAGCCACACCAAAAGACACACACACACACCTCATCACTGCTGTGCTGCGCTGTAGACACCACAGATGAGGCAGCTGATTCATTCATGCTTGAAATTAGGGACTCTCTGGAGCTCAAATTTGCCTCCTGGGAAAATGCACAGACAGGGCATTGGTGGGAAGCATGCTGTTTAAAATATAGAAGCACTGGATGAATGTGTGTGTGTATGTATGTGTGTGTGAATGTTTGTGAATGTGTGTGTGTGTGTGTTTGTGTGAATGTGTGAGTGTGTGTGTGAATGTGCGTGTGTTTGTGTGTGTGTGTGTGTGTGTGTGTGTGAGATCGTTTTCCATCTCATAGCTCATAGTCAAACACAACAACGCACAATTGTGGTATCCAAGCTGCATGTACACTGTTAGGGGTGGCACGTTTACATTGGTGGTACGTAGGGTTGGCCATAACCGTGTAACTGCACTGTATGCATGGTCATACATACATAGACATGGTCATACATACATAGACATGGTCATACATACATAGACACGGTCATACATACATAGACATGGTCATACATACATAGACATGGTAAATACCGTATGTACACCGTATATAGCTATAAATGTATGTTTCTGGCCAACCCTAGTGGCACGTTAACATTGGTGGTACGTAGGGTTGGCCAGAACCGTGTAACTGCACCGTATGCATGGTGATTTCCCTGCTTAAAATACCGTACGCACACTGTATATAGATATAAATAAGGTTGGCCAGAACCATGTATATACGGTGTATATACGGTATTTTCGGCAGGGAAATCATCAAATATACGGTCATATACGGTGTATATATACGGTTCTGGCCAACCCTAGCTATACATGTATGTTTATGGCCTACCCTAGTGGTACAACATGGTCATACATACATAGACATGGTAAATACCGTATGTACACCGTATATAGCTATAAATGTATATTTCTGGCCAGCCCTAGTGGCACAACATGGTCATACGTACATAGACATGGTCATACATACATGGACATGGTCAATACCGTTTGTACACCGTATATAGCTATACATAGGTTTGGCCAGAACCATATATATATACGGTGTATATACGGTATTTTTGGCAGAGAAATCATCAAATATACGGTGTATATATACGGTTCTGGCCAACCCATTCTGCGTGTGCACATTATTGCATATGTACGCGTGGACACGTAGACGGTGTTGAAATGTGTGTGTATGCGTGTGTGTGTGTGTTTGTGTGCGTGCATATGGCATGCAATTCCACCCTAGATTTTGTGCTTAGTATTGTGAGTGTAAAACATGATGCATAGCATAGCGACAAGACAGGTAGACTTTTAACACTGGATGTGTGCAAAGTCACCAACGCACCACACGTACAATGATTTTAGTGACTTCGCTGTGTGCCCTGCTTCCGCATTTTCAGCTCCAGCACACACACATCAGCACATAAGCACAAAAGGTAAAACCATGAATGCTACCTGAGCGGCCAGCTTCAGTGCCAGCATCAGCACAACACACATAAAATCATTCCATTTATACATTTATTTTACCTGAGCGAACACTTTCAAGCCCAGCATTATCACACCACACATAAACACATAAGGACATTTTATGAATAATACCTGAGCGGCCAGCTTCAGTGCCAGCATCAGCACAACGCACATTAAATCATTCCATTTATACATTTTTTTAACTGAGCGAACACCTTCAATGCCAGCATCAGCACACCGCACATAAGCACAAAAGGTAGTCCCGTGAATAATACCTGAGCGGCCAGCTTCTGTGCCAGCGTCAGCACATCGCACATAAGATCATTCCATTTACGCATTTATTTTACCTGAGCGAACACCTTAATTGTCAGCATCAGCATAGCGCACGTAAGCAGAATAGGTTATCTCATGAATAATACCTGAGCGGCCAGCTTCAGTGCCAGAATCAGCACAACGAACATAAAATCATTCCATTTATACATTCCTACTACCTGAGCGACCAGCTTAATTGTCACCATCAGCACACCGCACATAAGCACAAGAGGTCATCTGATGAATATTACCTGAGCGACCAGCTTCAACGCAAGCAAAGCGTGAAGCTTGATCTGCATGTAGCGGGACTTCTGCCGTGTGCGGATGTCAACCACCTAAAATGTAGACGCACAGATGAGTGTGACACACAAATAAGTGTGACACACAGTGATGAGTGTGACACACAGATGATCTGCATGTAGCGGGACCTCTGCGGTGTGCGGATGTCCACCACCTACAATGTAGACGCACAGATGAGTGTGACACACCGTGATAAGTGTGACACACAGATGATCTGCATGTAGCGGGACCTCTGCCGTGTGGGGATGTCCACCACCTAAAATGTAGACGCACAGATGAGTGACACACAGTGATGAGTGTGACACACAGATGATCTGCATGTAGCGGGACCTCTGCTGTGTGCAGATGTCCACCACCTACTATGTAGACGCACAGATGAGTGTGACACACAGTGATGAGTGTGACACACAGTGATGAGTGTGACACACCGTGATAAATGTGACACACAGCGATGAGTGTGACACACAGTGATGAGTGTGACACACAGTGATAAGTGTGACACACAGTGATAAGTGTGACACACAGTGATGAGTGTGACACATAGTGATGAGTGTGACACACAGTGATGAGTGTGACATACAGTGATGAGTGTGACACACAGTGATAAGTGTGACACACAGTGATATGTGTGACACACAGTGAAGAACGTAAAAAACAGTGATAAGTGCGACACACATTGATGAATGAGTGTGACACACATTGATGAGTGTGATACACAGTGATAAGTGTGACACACAGGGGATCTGTCAATCATGGCACAAATAAAATATACCTTTCGTCATATAAGAAAGGTAAGGCAAAGTCGTCACCAGC
>Ga0307942_1003833_pt1 | contig 12131 bp, 15 predicted proteins | sample OrgLakmetagen175_FD_201846 | JGI IMG/M metagenome (GOLD analysis project Ga0307942, IMG submission 201846) | Saline water microbial communities from Organic Lake, Antarctica - #175 | ecosystem: Environmental > Aquatic > Non-marine Saline and Alkaline > Saline | place: Antarctica: Organic Lake...
TTCAAGACATACTCATCACGGTTGTACATGTCTTGAATCACAGACAACAAAGGCGCAGGCATGCGAGTACGCCTAAGGTGTTTCCATAGTGCATCCCTTGGAATGGTGTCATAGGCTTGTTTAAAAACATCATACACGGCTACTCACACATAGCCACAGACAGCCTTACATCACTGCACCAAATTAAGAAGCAGCTCACACCCGAATCTCCATCGCCACCACATCCAAGGAGATGTCTTTCATTCCATTGCTAAAGCAATCCGCCAATCACCATCGCCCATCCACTTCTTCAAAGTAAAGTCCCATGCCGGTATTATTGGTAATGAGCATGCCGACGCCCTTGCTAAAAAGTCAGCCACCACCTACGCCGACGTTGCTGACACCTCCATCAGAACAGCAGGCCCTGAGGGAAATCCCTTTTACAACATCCACTGGCTCCTTGCAAAAAAAGACATAGAAAACCAAACAAGCAAAAACCCATAATCATACCCATACAACAAACATGGCCCATTCTCCTCCCCCAAAGCTTTGCTACCTACCAAACCACCATGACGCCCTTCAAGCACATGTGCATCTTCTCCATAAACTGGGAAATGCCAAAACTGAAACGAACTACCATGCGTACCAGACCCTCATAAAGGACGGCACTGCCAATGGAGCCGTTAGCATTGCTTACGTAACATCATCCGATGTCCCCTTTAAAACCAAAATGTATCATTATGAAATACAGAACAGGCACCCTATATAATCAAAAATATGCGGTACTGTTTAAACTCTCGACAAGCCAAACTTGCCCCCTCTGCTCACAAGTAGACAGTGCCCTGCACATCCTTTCTGGGTGCCAACACACACACAAAAAAGGAACATGATCACTGAAAGACACAACATAGCATGCCGCATGATTTTCAAGGCTGTCAGAAAAACAGGCTCCTTAAGGTCATGCATTGTCTCCAAGGATATAGGCAGCAATGAACGGATGACCATGCAAAATCTCCAGATTTTTGAAACAGCTGAAAGTAGAATTGTTCCCAAATGGCTCTTCCCACCCCGCTTCCCAGATAAAGACGGTTTACCTCCAGCCGCCCAGATCTTGTGCTGGTTACTCCCACTGCTGCAAAAACACAAACACAACAAACCAATGTAGGGGGGTGGGTTCTTCGGAGTGGCAGGGGGAAATTGAGGGAGACTGGGAGCACCTCAGCAGCACCGCCAGCCACCAGTAGAGACACCAGCACCAGACAGCACCGACCTAAAGACCTCAGCAAACCTCGGCGTGACATTCACCTTGTCGAGATCAAGTACTGTAAGGACACCAGACCTCAGAACCAGCCGAACGCCGCAAAGGAACAGCACAAAGACCTTTGCAACATTCTCCAAGGAGCCTCCGTTACTCTCCACATCATCCTTTTGGGTGTGGGCGGCACCATTTACAACACTCACACTCTGAAACCTTTCAAGGAACTGGGTCTTGATTCTCAAAGAGTTAAGAAGCTTGCCTCCAAGCTCCATGTGCACTTTGTGAACTTTGCTGCTAAACTTGTCCATACCAGACGTGCCCTTTTCAGTACTGTTATCAACTCTCATCAGGAGCCGGTTTCAGGCCAAGCCTGCAACCCTCCTGATCCCCATTGATTTTTCCTTTCCTTTTCGCGGTGGAGGAGCTTTACGGTACTCACTCGGCATCAAAGTGGCTCCGTTTCCTTCATTAATGTGGGGAGTGGCTTTCGCTGCCTGCGCAGCTTTTTCTTTTTCTTTTCAAAGCAAAGGGTGTGAGCACGAAGTCTGAAATGAGCCACACCGCGAATAACGACTAAGGAAGATCCTCAAGCCACACAAGGAATCCACTCCACAGCCTTGAAGTTACTGGTCTAAACGTCACACCACCCATGAAAATACAAGCTTACATGCCATCAGCGCAACGATATTGTACAGATGAGACGAGACATTTAACACAACCCCCCAAAACAACTGAGCAATACTCCTGGTGGTGTGCAGGCCTTTGCCTCCAAGCCTGATCCCCATTGATAAACCATTCCTCTTTTCTTTTTCCAGGTGGCTGTTGTGTGGAGTTACATTAATTGGTGGTGCAGAACAGAACACAAGCAACACCCTTTGCTCACCCAGTCCAATGTCTACGCAACCTGCTGCTCCTTATCGTTACTGCATTGTAATTCAATTAAAAAAAGAGATCGTTGATGGGGCTTGCTCTGATCGGCATAAGAAGTGTTGTTTGCCTCTTGCGTTGTCAAAAGCAGCCTAACAAGACCACTGCTGCCCCTTTTTCGCAGTCAGTGCCTTGAATGTGACCACTGCATCTTTTGCAAGCACTTTCTTCTAGGAGGAGGGACGGCATCACTGCACTGGCACAGGAGAAGGCGCTGCTGGAGCCTTGGGCACATTTGTTGGTGGGGGATCCTCAAAGTCCTCCTGTGCATGCACCAGCACACGTTGGTGGTTTGGCTAAGGGTAGTGAAACAAAATGCAGCAACTCTGATAAGAATTAGGAAAGCAGACTGTTCTGGGCTGAAGGTAATGGTCTAACTAAACAAGCATTCCAGAAACAATCAATTTGGTCACACGATTCAAAATTCCATGGATTGGTTTAAACAGTGTACAACAATGTGGGGATGGATCAGAACGACCCTACACGATTGGTCAGCAGTGCTCTTTGGTGAGGCTCTAGCTGGTGCGAGCGCTAGTTTGGAATTTCTCCTTGAATGCAAGATGATTGTTTCAGGAAAATACACATTGACTCCTTGCTCAAATTGTTCATACCATGCGCACCCTTGATTTTGTACCAAAGAAACCCCCTGTTTCTTTCCTCTTTCTTCTTTTTATGTGAGGACATTTAACTGTACCCAGTACCCAAAAGTGACTCGTAAACCTTAATTTATTATGCATGGAGGAAACATCGTTTTTATCTTGAATAAGACAATTTTTGTTGCTTTCTCTGACTAATTTGCGTGCTCCTATGCTGACAAATGTAACAAATAGGGTTGGCCAGAACCTTATACATGTGGTGTACATACATTTTTTGGCAGGAATAAAAATCACAGAGGGGGTCAACGGAGCAAATGTCCTGGAATGTGACTTTTTTGATACAGATCATATAACTAGATGATTAATGAAGTTTGGGGCCAAAAGGACCACCCCACTGGTCTGGACAGGAATCCAGTTCAAAATTTCGGCACTGAGTTTCCACATAACAGGCCACCACGCCCCAACCAGAGCCTCATTTCATCCCAAAACAAGACAGGAGGACCTTTACGATACCAAATCATCCTGGGGTTTGAAAAGTAGATTTGGTGAAGGTTGATTTTCCACCATTTTGGCACACCTTTTGCTGATTTTCTTCAAGGGAAATGGCAAAATAGAGTATCTGACCAACTACTTGGTCGTTTCACTCCATTTTTCTTGCGAAGATTTTTATCAAAAGAACACCATTGATATAAAAATGTTCCAGATTGATGCAGTAGTCAGTGAGATTTGGCAGATTGGCAGTGAAAAGTAGGGTTCACGCCGCAGGCAAAAAATATTTTGCCCCAGCTGGCAACATTTAAGCTCAGGTGCTATCAGCTACCTCTGGTTCTGAGCTTGATTGTTGCCAGCTGAGGCACCCATACTCAATTCACATTTCAAAAGTACCCCATTAGAAGCCTCCGTTGACCCCCTCTGGGAAAATCACCAAATATATGGCCATATACGGTGTATACGTACAGTTCTGGTCAAGCCTAGTATCAAGCAGTGGCATGTGGTTTTGGCGTATCTCTCGTTTCTGAGCGTAGGCAACGAGCCACATACAGGGAAAAAGCAGTGGCATGTGGTTTTGGCATACCTCTCGTTTCTGAGCGTAGGCAACGAGCCACATACAGGGAAAAAGCAGTTTATTACTTTAAAGAAATGGGTGCAACGATCACATAATGACACCAATATTCACGCAGACTACAAAACGCTGGCATGTGACAGTGTTATTAAGGCAGCAAGCGCTTTCTCGCAAACACTGTGTACACACTGGAGTGCAGCCAAGCTTACTCCAGCAACGCGCTCGTGCATTGGTGCTTGAGCAGATTGTGGGTGTGCAGCAGTGCGAAGTCAGGCTGGGGCTGGCAGGGTATGACGTGAATGCAAACAATTGCAAGCTTGCTGCTCCCCAGCTTGTTCTCGAACAAACGTCTTTTTACTTGCCAAGAAGGAGTAGCATATAGCGTTGCAAGGAAGAACAGCCCTGGGCCTTACATATGATAGCGTACACTGATGCTGGTGATGCAAGGATAGGCCAGGCTAGCCTGGTGTGGCAGGCCTGATGATAATTTTAAACCACACTATTACTTCACACTATTACTTCACACACACGCACAAACACACACACTCTCTCTCTCTCTCTCTCTCTCTCTCACACACACACACACACACACACACACACACTCACACACACACTCTACAATCCATCCCAAGATGTTACACGTAACTCAGAATTAAGATGTTGCACGTAACTCACCGGGTTGCAGATCACAGTGATGCCATCACTGCAACAAAGATGTTACACGTAACTCAGAACTAAGATGTTGCACGTAACTCACCGGGTTGTAGATCACAGTGATGCCATCACTGCAACGAAGATGTTACACGTGACTCAGAACTAAAGATGTTGCACGTAACTCACCGGGTTGTAGATCACAGTGATGAACAGGGAGCAACTGGGGCAGCGTGCGATCTCCTCTCCCGCACGCAGGTCGTCCTGAGTTGGAACAGGTAGATATGTGTGAGCATGCACATCAAAGACGTGCTTGATAGTCACACCCTGTGCGACTGGGCCAGCGTGCAACCACCTCTCCCGCACGCAGGTCTCACCATCCTACAGTACAGAATGTTTCAATCAGGGAGACTGCCTTAAAAGCCTGATGGCGTGCGGTCGGAGCAAACCAAGGGTGTCCAAATTCAAATCCGTTTGGTACCGTGCGTACTTAGCTACTTGATGGGCTACTTAGCGTACTTAGTGGGCTTGCTACTTAGCTACTTGGTGGGCTACTTAGTGTACTTAGTACCGTGCGTACTTAGCTACATGATGAGCTACTTAGCGTACTTAGCGGGCTTGCTACTTAGCTACTTGGTGGGCTACTTAGTGTACTTAGTACCGTGCGTACTTAGCTGCCTGGCGGTGACGACCTGTTCTCTGGTTCATCATCATCGTTCATCATCATTATTTGGGGTGCTACCAGCACTGGTGAATAATATGTAAGTGACATGTCTAGGGTTGGCCAGAACCATATACATACACGGTGTTTTTGGCAGGGGTCTCATCAAATGTATACCAGTCATTAATACCGGTTTTATACACCAGTCTGGTCAACCCTACTTGGGGTGCTACCAACGCTTGTATATCATATATAAGTGACATGTCTGTGTGTTACACCCTTAATTTTTTATTGCATTTGCCCTCACTGGAGGGAGGGGGAAAGCTGTTGTATCCTCGCACCCCATACTTCTATTATCCAGCAAGGTGTGCATCGAAACACTCCATGCGTAAATTTGAAGAGAGATTAAGTTGGTGCGTTAAATAACATCATTAGACCTAACGCAGGGGTGCAAGATATGGAAGTACATTTCACATAATTTGTGTCGTCCCTCAAAAGAGCCTTCACCAACCACTAAGCATTCTTCCAGCAGTACACACACGAATGCACACACACACACACACATGCACACACACACAAGCAGATGCACATACACACACGCAGATGCACACCTGTACTCATATATACGCAAATATACACACACACACGCAAACACAATGTGTGTAAAGTATATCGAGCCATGACGACCTCCACAATTACAAAACAACACTGTGTATGGGCACCACAGCCTGCAAGCATCCTCCTCTACACACGTGCAACACCTCACCCTTCCGCACGTACCAGGCTGATTTCAAACAGGTCTCCGCAAGGGCAGCTAAACTGGTAGACTTGCTGCTCCTCATTCCACGTCATGTCCTCGATCTCTACCTCGTCATAGGATCCCTGCAACAAGCAGCAAGGCAACAAATATACTCACAATGCAAACCCTTTTGCTCCTAGGGAGGATAACAAGGCGCGTGAACAGGATGCTGCTTCCTCCGTTGCTCCGTGCACTTTTAGCTCATAGCTCATAGCATATCCAACATGAAAATAAATGCACAATTGTGTCTGTATGTGTGTACGTGTGTGTACGTGTGTGTGTGTGCGTTTGTATGTGCATTTGTGTATATGCGTGCGTGTATGTGCATGCGTGCGTGCATGCGTGCGTGCGTGCGTGCGTGTTGTAAGTGTGTGTGTGTGCTTGTGTGTACGTCAGTTTGTCTGCGCGTGCGTGCATGCGTGCGTGCGTGCGTGCGTGTGTGTGTATGTGTGTGTGTGCGTTGTGTGTGTGCATGTGTGTGTTTGTGCGCACGTGCGTGCGTGCTGTGTGTTTTCATGAGTATGTGTGTGCATGTATGTGTGGTTGTTTGTATGTGTGTGTGTGTGCATGTATGCGTGCGTGCTGTGTGTTTTCATGAGTATGTGTGTGCATGAGTATGTGTGTGTGTGTATGTGTGTGTGTACGTGTGTGAATGTGTGTGTGTGTGTGTGTCGCGCGCAGGACTCACCATTTTTGTCTGTGACAAGAATAAGCCCGAGGGCCCAAGGGGTGGAAGTACTGCAGATAAACGAGAACGGAGGAATTATAAAGCCGCTTGACTTGCCTAGTGGTGGCTCAGAAACAGTTTTCCCAACTCTATTATTTTTTTTTTTTGGTCTTTGTTTGTTCTTCAAATTGCATCGCAGGGAACATGTTAGGAACCAGTTGTTTTGGAAGAGAATGCAGACCAGCAGTTCTGTTCTCTAATGACAGCGGAAGAATGCTGAGAAGAGGACAGAGGCATATACTGCGTGGTGTGTGCTTGCATGAAACTTGCAGCCTTCCCACACCATGCATTTGTGTGCTAACAATGCAATCAATTGTGACATGGTGCAATGTTCCTCTTCTCAGCCTTTTCAGCGCTGGAAAACCCTCTTCCCAGTGTACGAAATACCGGGAAGGAAATCAGAGAGAAGATCTGCCGTGAACACATAGCAGGAGGTATCCTGTGAGTGAATACAAGCCTTCAGAGAACACTGTCCCGTACAATGTTGCACCACGGCAGCGAACAATTAATTTCGTTGTTTCCCTCCTCGTTTCAGGTATCTGGAGGCCGGTGAGAGAATGTGTGTGTGTGTGTGTGTATGTATGCATGTGTGTGTGTGTGTGTGTCTCTGCGTGCGTGCTTGGTCCCAAGGGCTATGAAGAAACAGAGAGTTGCAGAATACTTGCAACAAACTGCACAGGTCACCAAAAACCCAGGAACGGTCCGGACGTATTCCACAGGTACCAGTTTTGCCGGCCTCTTTTCGAAAGAATATAGACATTTGCCCTGTGACGCAAGCTCAAACGATTGATAGCGATCTGTGTAAACAGTGGAGTGTGTTCCTGTAGCTTCAAGCTTCAAATAGGTCTATCAATGGCAAATCAATGGCAACTTGTTGACTCCAGGTTTCGAGCAGATAGCAACTTTGTCTACGCAACTGGATGCCACGATCATCCAGGAGCGGCTGCTTGGCTAGACACCGAGACAGCCACTCTCACCCTGATGGTACGTGTGTGTGAGTGTGTGCGTGTGTGTTTATGTGTGTGTATGCGTTTGTGAATCTGTTCGTGTGTGTGTGTGTGTCTGTCTGAAATGAACGCTGAGCAACGGAATGTGTCAGTAATAATAATAATATTGGGTGCAAGAGAGGTACCTATTTAAATTATTCCATCCATCTACCAACAGGTGGAGAAGCAGCCAGACCACGCTGCCTTCTGGATTGGCCCACAACCAACGCCCGAAGACCTTGCAGAGAGCTACGGAGCAGATAGGTTGGTGTGGTGTGCGTTATTCAAAACAGATTTTCCATTGCGAGAGCCTACGAAAGGCATTCAATCACCTGCCTCCTGCAGGGTATGCTACACGAGTGATCTAGGAGCATTGCTTAAAGAGCAAGCTCGTGGACGTGACGTTCACGTGACCAACAAGGACGCACGCAAAACCTTAGAAGCTGCTGCTTCTGGGACTCCACGACAAGAGGAGGGAACAGGTGGGGGCCATGGGTGACATCGGCTCAGTACGCTGCTGCGTGTCTTTGCCATTCTTTTTAATCTGGAAGGGTTATTTTGTTATTTTGTTGCTATTATGGAGGTCTGGGAAAAGGCCTCTTATCTTGTTGAGCAAACCCCTCCCACTCGTCTCATATCAGGCATTTCCGTCAGTCCAGGCTGGCCCCAAATCTCTTTGCTTGCACTTTCATACACGCCCCCTCATCAGGTCATCAAGGAGAAAATAGCCAGGGCAGTGCTTCAGACAGAAGCGAGAATGACAGCCATAAAAGCTTGAGAGAGGGCCCACGAATCATTGATGCCTTTCTACCAAAGCTGCTTCAACGCTGCAGGTACCTATGCCATCTTACGTAGAGGAAATCAAACGCTACGCTTAATACTGCTGTTGTTGGGACTCAACATATTTAATGCTGTTGGCATAAACAATATAGCAATGTTATCATTCATAGCCTGCCAACCGTAATGCCTTGCTCAATTTTGCACGATTTTCATCGTGGGCTTGCTGCGCTCTTCACAGGTCGCATAAGACTGAGGCAGAAATCGCTCTTCTCCTTGAGGCCAGTCGAGTGTCAGAAAAAGGCCATCGAGCAGCTTGGCATGCGGCAAAGCAAAATCCAGGTGAGGACTTGGTAGGTTGAGCGGCAATGTGGACCTTCTGATACAACCATATAAGAGCCGAAGTTTCATTCTTACGAGCTAGCTGTTTTATTGCCATATGATGAACAAGAGGCTTGACTCTAACTCTGCCTATGATAAATAAACACCCAGTTTCAAAGCCCACGAATAAATAAATACCCAGTTTCAAAATTCACGATCATCCATTCTTTTTTCCAAAGCACTGCTCATCACAATAAGATCACCTGCATACCTCCTTATCCCTAAGTGAGATGCAGTGGTGCAACTGCAAGTAGGGTGGTTAGAGTTGGCCAGAACCATATATATACGGTGTATATACGGTATTTTTGTCAGGGATATCACCAAAGATGTGGGTCACATACGGTGTATATGTACGGTTCTGGCCAACCCTAAATATACGATCATGTTCGGTGTATATATACGGTTCTGGCCAACCTTAAATATACGGTCATATACGGTCATGTACGGTGTATATGTACGGTTCTGGCCAACCCTAAGAGTGCCACAAGCTCCAAACGCTTATTATTTGAATTCATCCCAGGTTGAATGCCTTCGAAATCCACTAAAACAAAACAGCGATCACTTATATCAAGGAAGAAGCATATTTGGATTCTTGCCCTGTTTCCCTCCTCTGGTATTACGCCTCAGAGGCCTTGTGTACATAGGCATCGTCACAACGCTTCTGTAAAGATTATGCTTGATTATTGATTCATTAAAACTCCTGACCTGTGAGGTGCAGCAGCAACTACGATAGTACATGTTTACATGTAACGCTCTTCCTGTCCCTTGTTTTTTTTATAGACACGGAACGTGAAAAATAAATAATGTATATGTCCTTATATATGTCCTTATGAGACGTGCCGCAACCTCCACCGCAGGCATTTTCGAGTACGGCTTGGAGGGTGCGTTCACCGGGGCTGTCCTAGCAGCAGGTGCAAACGACCTTGGCTACCCATGTATCGTTGGATCAGGTCAGTAGTGAGATCTAACAGGTGCAAACGACCTTGAATACACATTTATTGTTGGATCAGTAGTGAGATTCAGGAGTGAGATCCAACACCCCTCATTGGATCAGGTCAGTAGTGAGATCAAAGGCCTCTCAGTAGCTCCTCAGGAGCACGATACAGGAACCCTCCCCTTAACTTTTTAAGGCCATCTTACGCTTGTATGAGTATGTGGATTCCTCAGGCTCCTTTACTTAGAAGCCATTCCCCAAGAAGTAGCAGGATGCAATTGAGCTCGTGTGTGTGTGTGTGCTCAGTGCACAGCACGCCACACATAAGCGTCTTGCACTAAGCTTCAAACTTGTGTGGGAACTGATGCTGCTACCTTTTCCTCTGCATCGCTCCAGGTCAAAACGCAGCGATCTTGCATTATGAAACCAACCGCAGTCAGGTGCAGCCCAATGACTTGGTGCTAATTGATGCTGGCGCAGAGGTCAGGTAAGAATCTGGCTACCTCTACTTATTCCTTCACAGCAGGGGAAGGAAGGTATCACTCAACCTGGTGTACTACTTGGCCTCCTTCATGATGACGACAACAACTCGGTCAAAAACAGCCTCTTTTGCACACGCCACAATTACACACGCCACAAGGACGACGACAACAACTCGGTCAAAAACAGCCTCTTTTGCACACGCCACAATTACACACGCCACAATGACGACGACAACAACTCGGTCAAAAACAGCCTCTTTTGCACACGCCACAATTACACACGCCACAATGACGACGACAACAACTCGGTCAAAATTAGCCTTTTTTGCACACACCGCAATTCAGGTGTTACACTGCGGACATCACTCGCACTTTTCCAGTGAGCGGAAAGTTTACGTCCCGTCAGTTGGATGTGTACAACTCAGTCCTGGCCGTTCAAGTGCGTTCTTCTGAAATGGCATGCCAGACAACACCCTGGGTTTTGCCAAGTACAGCAGGTTATAAGGCAGACGGAAAATGCCTTACTCTTTTCCGCCTGTGGTGTACAAAGCAGTGTAGAGGAAGTGTGCATTTTGGTCAGGGGCCCCTCTTAGCTCTGTACAAGGCTCTGCTACAATCTACAGGATGCCTTGTACTTCTCCAACTTCTCCGAGCCTCTACTCCTGTGTTCCCCAACATACAGGAACTTGCTATTTCTCGCATGCGCCTGGGAGCAGTTTGGTCCGAAGTTGACGCAGCAGCACGCACGTTGTTAGTGCAGCAGCTGTTGGTAGGTAACTTTCTGTGCCAAATTTCATAGATACCCTAGCAATTTATTTACCATTGAAAAAGACATACTTGCACTAAATGCACAGGAGTTGGGGCTAGTGCGTGGGAGCATCGATGCCTTGCTGGCAAAGCGTGTAGATCGTGTATTCATGCCACATGGCCTTGGCCACTTCCTTGGCTTAGACGTACATGACGAGGGGCCAGATGGGATGGTCCCTCCTCAGGTCGGTCTGTCTTTCTGCAGGGAGTTGTGAAATGTGCCTGGTGTGTGTTAGGGCGCCCGTCTGTTTGCTCCGCCTCCCGAGGCCCCTTTGCTGCTTTTCAGTGTGCGGGTTGCCATTCCTCCATGTCTCTGGCTAATGGTGTAGTGTTTAAACTGCAGGGTGCGCAACTGGAGCAAGGAAACGTGATCACAGTAGAGCCAGGTAGAGCTCAAGTGTACTGTTTTTTGTGGACCGTGCTGCTTCCCCTTTTTTTAAATTGTCACCAGTTAGGTAACCTAATCCCTGCTCCATCCGCTCTGAGGTATGCTTTTCCGGCCTCATCTGCAGGGCTATACTTTGTTGACACGCTGCTGAAGAAGGTCGCCCTGAACTCTGAAATGGTGAGGTTGGAGAGGGTATCGGAAAGTTATGTACATTTTGGGTTTCCAGGCCCGTGCTTAGGCCCCTCGTCTGCACCGTGCTGTTGATTTCTGGTCTGCTTCAGGACTGATAAAAGGTAGCCCGTGAACAACGGGCAAGCACACGTCATGCTAAGGCACACAGCAGCTTGCAGCCAAGGCTTAAACAGATGGTTTTTGATGATTGCGCCTTGTTTCAGGCAAACATGCTGGATTTTGATGTCGTGGAGGCGTTCAGAACAGAGGTTGGCGGAGTTCGCATAGAAGACAATGGTAAGTTGACCTGCTTTCCTCCTCGTACACCCGTGCTTGTTTGCAAGAGTGTTGGCCTAGAACGAAGTCACATCTCTCTCTCTCTCTCACTCTCTCTCTCTCTCTCTCTCTCTCTCTATCTATCTATCCATCCATCCATCCATCCATCCATCCATCCATCCATCCATCCATCCATCCATCCATCCATCCATCCATCCATCCATCCATCCATCCATCCATCCATCCATCCATTTATCCATCCATCCAT
>Ga0307942_1003835_pt1 | contig 12129 bp, 15 predicted proteins | sample OrgLakmetagen175_FD_201846 | JGI IMG/M metagenome (GOLD analysis project Ga0307942, IMG submission 201846) | Saline water microbial communities from Organic Lake, Antarctica - #175 | ecosystem: Environmental > Aquatic > Non-marine Saline and Alkaline > Saline | place: Antarctica: Organic Lake...
GCCACAAATAAGTGGGGAAAGAAGGCGCTGTAAAGCTGACAAACAAGCGGCAGCAAGCCTGCCTAAGAAGCATGCAGCAATCCTGATTAGTAAGCCACAAAGAAGCAGGCTAGGAAGCCACAGAAAGGCTGACAAACAAGCGGCAGTAAGCCTGCCTAAGAAGCATGCAGTAAGCCCGATCAGTAAGGTACCAACAAGCGGTGCAGGAAGCCGTAGTAAGGCTGACAAACAAGCGGCAGTAAGCCTGCCTAAGAAGCATGCACTAAACCCTAAGCCAAATTAGAAAACAGCTACTCTTCCCTGAAATGCAACGAGACCATATACTCAAATCTGCTAGAACAAATTGTATCTATGATTTATGCTTCACCAGAGCGAGCCTATCTGCTTCTATAAAGTGAAAAAAGCCCATACTAGTGGCATTGCCGGAAATGAATGTGCAGATGCAATTGCCAAACACTCTGCCTTACATGACGGAGGTCATGACGTGCACTTTCAGCCTCCAGCTCCAGACAGTTATGCATACACACACCTCTACTGGCTTGCGGCTAAAGACATCGGTGATGAGGATCCCAGCGGAAGAGGGGCAACTACACCTAGGCTTCGTGCACTCTCTGATTTAAAGGCCAAGCTGAAAACAGAAATGTGCAAATCACACAGACTGGGGAGTGCCAAAACAAACACAGGGTATTATAACTACTGGAAGGACCTTAGACCTTTGGTCAATAAACAAACCACAAATGCTTTATGGAACAATAGTAATCTCAAATTCAACAAAAAGCGTAATGTTATGAGGTACCGCACTGATACAGTTTTTAATCAAAAACATTGCTCTCTCCCAATGCAAACTGCCTCATCTGCCCTGTGCACACTGATAGTGCGCTTCACATACTCGCAGGTTGCCAACACACTAAAATGAGGAACATTATTATAAAACGCCATAATATGGCAAGTGCGCTGATTGTGCGTCCAAGCCACAAAAGGGACCATGCGGCTCCAAGATTTCATACACTGACATAGGCAGCGCAGATAAACTATCAGAGCAAGGCCTAGATCTGAGAAACACTGCCAACAAAACAATAATGCCCTCTTGGTCGCTACCAAAAATAACAGTACATGCTTTACAAGCCTCTTCTCGTCCTGACCCTGCTATTTTATTTTTACCTAGCACTGTGTGCTCCTCTCGCGTAACCACCCGCAACTCAAATTTTTAACAGCTTGCTAAAGACAAGAAACTGAATCCAAACCAGTGGGAGGCCCACCTGATTGAGTTTAAATTTTGTGAAGACACTAGGCCCGATCCCCAACTCCAAAAAGCAAAAGCACAGCACAGCGTGCTAATTGCCAACCTAAACAGACAATGATATAGGGAAGTCAAGCTTCAAGTGATCCTCGTTGGAGCTATGGGGACTATCTACAAAGACTTTACAGACAAATCTCTGGCAGACCTTAATCTGGATACCATAAGATTAGAAACTGACACACAAACTGAATGAACACTCCATCAGACATGCATCTGCACTCATAAAAGCAAGGTATGCAATATTGCACAAAAAACAACAGCCAAGTTTTGGGTCTAGGTGCTACGGCACACAACCAACATGAGTTTCTTTTTAATTGTTTGCGCGGCCTGGTGCGGGCAACTATGTAGCCCCCTCCCTTAATCATGCTGGCTGTGTCATCACTAAGTATAAGCGGAACTTTTTTCCTTTTTTTTTCATGCGGACTTTTCATGCGGAAAGTGTGCGTGCCAGTCACATTTATCAAAGATCCCGAGCTCATAAGGCCTTCAATTCCTGTTATGACACATTCTTTGAACCAGAAAGTTATGGCCAGAAAGGCGAAGGCAAGAAAGTGCACGGCTGAGGTTGTTGGAAATATCCAAGCAAAGGTAGAGAAGAAACACAGGCTCGTGATTTATTTTTCTGTCATCCCACCAGCCAGGAACAATCTCCAGAGGTACACCAAAACGTGTGTGATAAGTCTTCATAACTCTGCTGGAATGGTGAGCCTCATGTGGTGTCAAATTGTCAAGCTCTCTCCAGCCCCCAATGATATGTCCGTGCAAATTGCTCGAACATTTTAAGATTGACAGACTCGCGAGATTGTATGGCATCCAAAATACTTTGCTGGGATGCAATTCTGGAGCGCGTGCTGAACCTGAGTCTATATATCACTTTTGTTTGCAAGAAGAAGGTCAGCTTGCACAACTTTCTCAAGGAGATGATTGTTTGAAGAGAGAAGACTGCTCCTGCATCTGAACCAATAGAAAAAAGTGGGCATCTGACCTGTTTTGCGGTGCACGCAGTATCAGCACCTTTTTTGACACCCAGGAGTCTTTTCAAAAAGCGTTGATGAAGGACAGTGGTGATTTTTGAGGAATCATATGTCACAGAAGAAGTGGCCCATGCTTGACAGCTGTACAGACCAGCTGTCAAAGAAAAGACCTGGAAAAGCCACGACGTTTGATACCCTTGCTGTCACCAGTTCTGTAAACTCTGGCTATGGCAGACCTGAAGTTGTCGGCCATCTTCTCAGCAGCTGTGTGCATGCTTCCATCACGAGTAAGAGTGATTCCAAGGTATATGAATTGAGTGACAGGTTCCAGAGGTGTGCCGTCGTACGTGAAGGTGAGAATCACAGAAGTAATCCTACTGAAGAAGACCGCGACTTTTGATTTGCCAGTGTTCAGCTTGAGCCCTTTGAAACGTGTATAGTCATAAATCATAGAATTTGTTCAGTTGGAGCTGCAGACTTTCAGCCGTGTTTAAAGTGACATCGCCCTGGACTGACCCCCCTCCGCCAGATATCCTGCACCCTTTTACCGAATGGGGCTCCCACCCGGAGGGGGCTTTTCCGGGTGGGCGATCTGCACAAAGCGCTGCACTAATTCACCGGGAAGATAACGGAATATGGATGGATGGTGATTTCATCGGAACATTATCAGACTGATTTGTGAACCTTGTTTGCAGTAGCACAATGCCATAACCAAATGACTTGTGGTAAATCCCAGTTGATATAATGATATCAAAAATATTCACAGTTTGATCATAGCTACACAGGACGAGGCCGCAGGTGAAAGGGGTTGCCATGCCATGCCAGTTGTTAACTTAAGTAAGTTTGACATAGGTAGCAAGTTAACATATCAAGTATAAAATTCCGGTAGAAGAAGTTGCGCAAGGACCCTTTCCCCTTTAAATGCGCAAGAATGCATGCGGAAAATGGAATATTAAGCAAAGCATGACAAGACCCTTGGCACGTGTTCTCACATCCTGCCCCAGTTGCTGGGATCTCGCAACATATTGTGACTTTGTCCCACAACTGAAAGCTTGAAGGTGCAAAACGAAATTTCACAACACGAAAGAAATGGAAAACGATGTCAGATGAGAGATAAAAGGACAAAGGTGAATATTCTCTGTGCGTGCACATCATGGCCTTGCATCTCGCACCTCCTATGACAATTTCCACTGTTTAGGGTAATTTATTTATATTCAGTTTATTAACACCGCAGATTATTTTGTTCCAGATCATACAGATCCAGATCATACATTATTTTGTTGAGCATTTTGTTTAACATTAAAAGCCATATTGCGTTGATACAGGCTTGATCTGAGCAGTGTGGTACACAGATCTGGGCAATACCCACAAAAACAAGTTTACAACCGTCCATTTACTGAGTTTCCAATCAAGCTTTATAAACGGGTGTAAAAACGTTTTAACGCTTTCCGATGCAATTATCAGATGGTCCAAGGGTCGAAAGATATAGGAAATTAACGTGGTTGTTTATTTTGCCTCAGATCGTTTTCAGGGTTCCTCCGGGTATTACCTCACAGAGTGTACAGAGTTTACATATGAAGCCATCAGCAAAACGTGCGACTGCTAGGCTGCATATGTAAAACACGTAAAAGCCCCTGGAAAGGGAGAAAAGGCACAACGCTGTTTATAATTTGCAGCACTGATTTAAACCAGTAAACCAGGACCAACCGACCGCATTAAATCAAAGAAGGGGTGGGAATCTGTGTTTCGGGCACAAGAAAAAAACATGGACTGTCACACTGAGGATACCAAGAATAAGGAGGCAAAAATCAGTATACATAAACTCATGTGTGACCCCTTTCTTCGGGTAACGGGCATTTTCCGGGTATGCCCAGGAGGGCCGCCAGGTACCCGGAAAAGCCCCCTCCTGCTGCTGTTTTTCCGGGTATCCCGCTCTGTTTAAAATCCACCCGGAGGAGGGGGGGCAGTCCTCTAGGGAGAGAAATGTGTGTGTGTGTGTGCGTGTGTGTGTGTGTGTGCGTGTGTGTGTGTGCGTGTGTGTGTGTGTGTGTGCGCTGGTGTGTATCGCGACGACATAGCACTAATAGCATTGGTACACATTTGCACATCTGTGGTTTGGGGTTTTGCATCTGTGCTTGTAAGGGCCGAACATTTTCCATTGTTGGACGCGCTTGCATGGTAAGGACCCCCAAAATGACACTAGGCTGCCCTAGGCTGTGTTTTCAACCCCTAGGAACTTAAGCGTCGGTTGTGCGTCATTCGGCTCGTGTGTGGGTATCGATGGCATCTTCTTTATACAGCACGCACAGCACGGTGCTCGTTTTTGCCTGCACAGACATGATGGACATGTAGCACCCATCCTACCTTCTAGACACTCAAGAGCACGCCTGTGTCCATTAGAGCTGAAAACCCATTTTGTCACTCAGCTTGCACCCTAGCAGATCAGCTCTTTTCTGCCTGTATCAGCATATATTCAGGAGCAGCATGGTTTCTTTTACTAAGGTTTCATTCTACTGCTCTGTAAAGGACGGATGTGCGTGGGGTTACCCAACAATGCGCTCACATAGAACACCACTTTTTCATCAGGCACATGGTGGTTCTCTCTTGGAACACTGTCGAAGGCAGCAAAGAGGTTTTGAAAAGCAGTGTACACCATTTGTTCCTATTTTGCAGTCGTCCTATTTTGCAGTCGTGAGAATGTGGCACAGAATAAAATGGGGCTGGTTGGTGTTCCTTGTGGGGCAGAAACCAAATTGTCTGGTATTTGATGTTCAGCAAGAGCCCAGTCTGTCAACAAGTCCCAGACCACGTTTGCAAAAGGTTTAGATACAGCCATTGATAGCCAGCAAACGATAATTTTTGGGGGACGTAGTTGCCTTTCTTGTGCAGAGGCGTAATTTTGACTTTGTTCCAAAGATGTGGGGTGACACCGTCTGACAGGAACAGATGGAACAAGCCAGTAAGAAGCAAAAGCAGCATGTTTTCAGTGTATCTTTTACCACGATCATCCTGGACCGTTATTTCTGCGTGGTTGATGAAAGAAGTAGGAAACGGATCAAAACCTGGGCTGGACTGCACGTTCATGTTTGAAATGTTTCTCTAGACAGAGGTAGCCGGGGTGTATGGAGGGTAGCTCATATACAGATGCTTGCTCATTGCTGCGTTGAAAGGTAGTGTTCGGTAGTGTTCATTACAAAACTGAGGATCCGGGACACAGAGCAGCGGGGCATTAGAAAAGAGGGACATAAGAAAGGAGGGTGCATGCTTGTCCTGGTCCCGTACCCAAAACTGGCTCCTGATGACAGTATGGTAAGTGCGCGTCTGGTATGGGCAAGTTTGGCAGCGTGGTCGACGGAATGTACATGAAGTTTGGAAGCAAGTTTCTTATCTCTTTGAGAGTCATGACCCAGCTCCTTGAAAGGCTCCAGCGTGTAAATGTTGTAGATAGTGCCGCCCTTTCCTAGAAGGATGGTGTGGTGGGTAGTGGAGGCTCTTTGAAGGATGGTGCAGAAGCCTTTGTGCTGTTCCTGCGCGGCGCTCAGCTGTTTCTGCGGTCTACTGTCCTCACAGTACTTGATCACGATGAGGTGGATGTCACGCTGCAGAATCTTTGGGCCGGTGCTGTCTGGAAGAGTTCTGCTGATGGCTGGCGGTGCTGCTGAGGTGCTCCCAGTCTCCCTCAGTCACCCTCTCATGCTGCCACTCCGAAGAACCCACCGATCTCCATTATCAAGTTGTAGCTTATTCATTTTAGTGGAGATGGGAGCGACCAGTACAGCATCTGGACGACTGGCGGTGAACCTGTTTTTGTCTGAGAAGCGGGGTGAATAGAAAACTTAGCTTGGTCTAGCCTCAGTAATTTGGAGGTATTACACAGCCAGCCGTCCTCTGCCATCGACAATCATGGAGACAAAGCAGGATCCTAGGGAGAGCCTGTTTTGCTGGTGGCTTTTGTGAGCATGCTAAGTTTTGCTACAGCCGTATAAAATCTTCTAGAACTGGCTTCAAAGCCTCGGAGTTACTGGTTTGCGTGCCACAGCGCTCATGAGAAATTTAAGCATCTGCCATCAGATCCGCAATAAAAATCACACAGACTAGAGCAAGGCTCCCATCTTTCTTTTTCAACATATTTGAGCATTGCTCCTGGTATTTTGCAGGCTCTTCCCCCAAGACCCCTGACCTCCATCTAAAAGCCCTTCTTTTAATTTCGAGTGGAATCGATATTGTGTGCGTGCGACTCTCATCCATTGGTCGTGAAAAAGATGGGGAAAAAACAACGCAAGCAATGTGAAAATATTCCATAATCCGGTAGAAAACAGTTAGACACGAAATATGCTATTATAAAACTGTTCAAAAATTAGTAATATAAAAAACCAAAAAGCTAGTTTTAACGCTTTATTGAGAGTCGAGAGTAAAAATGGGGATCGTCTCTACGCTGATCACCCTAGCTTTAGCTCCTGTTTTGGGGTGAGCTCATACTGTTACCCTCGACCATGAATAATGGACACCCGATTACATCATTGCCTTTCCAATAGACGTGCACATATGCGCTCACGCAAACGCTAAAATTCAGAAGTCTGTCCACGTCTGCGTGCAGGCCCATTCTGCCACTCCTGCAGTACATTGTCATCCCGTTGATATTTGCTTTCATAAGGCTGGTGGGTTCAAATTGCAAGCTGGATTATACACAAGATACAAATTTTCTTGCCTGATCATCACATTGCCTAGAGCGAGTCCAGGGTCCAGCGAGTTTCTCCATTCAACCTGTTTCTGTTCCCTCTCCCCTCCCTGCTCTATCTGTGCCAGGCATTGCTGCCAGTCAAGCTCCTGCTCTTGCCGGTGCTTATTCCCATTTACATCCTTGTTGCAATCGTGAAAGCCACTCTGGTGCGTAACGCTCCTGTTCAGACACTCCGTGTAAAAGAATGTATAAAGTGCATACAATAAAAGAAATAATGCATGTCCTGTTTCTCCGTGAAGACATTGGTGAAATTAATTCAAAACCTGCTGGAAGCTTCAGCAGGGACCAGGTCAGCGTAAGTTGGGAAAAAAGGCACGGCCTGGACATATCTAACGGGGGCAAAGAGAGTTGTCAAGGCAGGAACAGAAGAAGCAAGATGGAGTCGCAGTAACACTGCTAAACACCCAACACCCTCAAAGCTCTGTTGAAAAATATTCTGCCAAAACGAAACCCTCGACCTCATATGCTGTAGGTTTTAGGGTCAAACTTTTAGGGCTTTTAAAATCCTGACCCTGGATATTTATTCCAAGCTCTTAAATACTGTTGCTGATAGAGGGCAGCGTGATTTTGCAAGGACAAACTGTTCATTACTCTTTGTTTCTCCATTGCAATTGCAGTGGTTTTTCTTCTGGCCGATTCTTTTGCCGTGGAGGATCTTAAGCTGAGGATGCTCGCCCATGGCCGCATTTTCCGCCATTTCGTTATACCAGGACTGTGTAAAAAAACAGAATGCATAATGAAGCAATGTAACATCCTTTGCTCCTCTTGCAATGTAATTAGTTTGAGACGAAGCATCATGCTGTACTTATTTCTATAAATTGCTGTCTATGAACGAGTTGTTCGACGCAAATAGAATTTGCCCAAAATTTTCCCTTGAAAAAAATCCCTGCAGATCAGGCTGACCTGAAGGATCGAGTCCATTGCCAGTATTCTCTTGAGCTTATTGTACAAGACCAAATGTTGTTCCAAATACCAAGCCCTGTTTTCAGGGCACTAGCTGTGCAATTAGTCAGGCCATGCCCCCCCTACGATGCCTACCAGGTTGCTTAAACTGAGGTGGGCATTGCTGATTAGTCTGCAGGATATAGCCTATTTAAAAGCGAAATTGTCGGCGGTACCCAACGTAGTAGTTCATGCTTTGAAAGCTTCGCCTCGTCGTGATCTCACTTCAGTTAGGGACATTCTTTCCGTACAACTACCTGCATCCCATTATCGGAGCAGCTCGCTACAATGGAGACAGCATTAATGAAGATTCTCCTGATGAGATCCTTGAAAATTACCCAAAGAAAAGGCAACACCAGAAGAGATGTATAGCTTGTCGGAAAGGCAGACCTTTTACAGTTGTATTAGGAGTAGCTGGGGGGATTTAAGCAGGAATCCTTAAAATATTATAAGGATTATTTAGGTACGCAGGAGGTAGCTAGCTTCCGGCGGATGTTTTTAATTCGTCCGATATAATTGCTCCTCCAAAACACCTTGAACTTTTAACTTTGAACCATAATTTAAGTTTAAAGCAACCATCGAATCAAGTCTCCAGTGCAGCACGAGGTGAAGTTTACTAGCCAACACCAGTACCATTATTACCAACTCTCGAGCAGGAGCCAGTTTCAGGCCACGTCTGCAAACCTCCTGAATTTTATTGGCATTTCTTCAGTGAGGGAGTCTGTTGTTCAATACACCCTTCATTAAAAGAAAGCTCATCTTGTTTTGCAATAACGATATACCAATTCTTGCTGGCAATAACGTTAACAACGTGTACGACTAGCGCACATGCACATTTGCTTCAACACACACTACCATGCATCACAAACAATTCCACGCATCGTGCCTCTGTTAATTAGACGGGTAAAATCGCAAACAGCAAATAGAACCGTGGACAGTTTTTTTCTTGTAAGCAGCCAATGAGGGGAAAATACGTGATGTCACAGGTAAAGGGTGCCATGGCTCGATGACAGGAATTCAATGCCCAAATACTGCGCACACAAAAATGTACTCGCATGCAACCGAAAATTCTATTAAAGCAAGTGTATTTGTGTAACCCCCGGACTTAAACTATAAAAATTTAACCACATGAAAGCCTAAAGAAGTTGCAACGTCTTCCTGGAGGGAGGGAGAAGCATGTCCTTGGAGATTGAGGCCAGCGAGTGCGTGTTGAATGGCACATCAGCAGTGTGCCGAGACTGCATATTCAGCCCATGCACAACTGTTTATCCTGAGCTACGCTACCCCCATACGCACGCAGTGTCATCCGCGTTATTCTCCAGTTCTGCAAGGAGAACGGCCTGCAGGATTCCTTCAACACCATACAGGTAACCAGCTCATTACCAAGGTGCTTTGCGCGTGTGGGTTCATGTGCACCGTGTGCGTTCGTAGGGAGTGCTGTTGCAATCAAATGTACACATGAACACACCTTTCCTTTCCTGCAGAACGAGTGCCAGATATCTCTGAACACTGTGGACAGCTTGGAAAACTTTGTCTCAGACATCCAGCAGGGGCGCTGGGATGTGGTGCTCCCGCAGGTCGCCCAGCTCAAGCTGCCAAGGGCGAAGTTGGAGGACCTGTATGAGCAGGTGTGGCACTCATTTTTTGACGAGTGCTTGAACAAGCAAGGTTCCAACGTATTCAGGTGTCCGGAACGGAATGAATGCGCTGCAATCAAATCAAGGTTTATGCACTAACGCTCGATAGAGATGTGCATGTGTGCATATGCTGGAATGTGTTGCATCATTTGTTCATGCAAAGAAACTGATGCACAAACCTGCAGTCACACATGCTAGTAGCATGATGCTACCATTAACCCTAATCAGGATTGCTTACTTGTGGATTGCTCAGGTGCATCACATGAAAAGCGTAGCATTTAAAACCTGCAAATGCTTCATCAGTGAATCATCACACACACACACACACACACATACACACACACGCGCATGCACACACACACGCACGCCAACGCACACAAGCGCACACAAATCAACTTACATGCACAGGTGGTCCTTGAAATGATTGAGCTGCGGGAGTCAGACACCGCGCGTGCCATGCTGCGTCAGACTCAGGTTTTTCAGCGCATGAAGCTAGAAGATCCAGAGCGCTACATGCGCTTGGAACATTTGTGTAGCCGAATGTACTTTGATGCCAAGGAGGTGTACCAGGTATGATCAGCGCGTTTGGAGGGTTTAGCACATTACAAAGGTGGGCACTTGGATGTTTTGACACATGTGTTTTTGTCGTGTAATAGCGCCAGAGAAGTGGTTTTCCAGCTGCCGATTTGTGTTGGTAGATGTGAGGGTGGGGGAGAGTTGGGGGTGAAGGGCAGCAACAAAGAGGTGGGGTGGAAAGGGTGGCAACAAAGAAAAGCACCGTGCCGCCATCACACAGTCACTGTCACAAGACACTTTGAACACAGTGATTTGCGTGTGCGTCTGTGCGTGCTGGACGGCAACAAAAAGGAAGTTTTGTGTTTTGTGTGTGCGTGTGTGTTCAGGGCAGCAGCAAAGAGAGAGTCCAGTTTTGTGTGTGCGTCTGTGTGTGTGCAGGGCAGCAGCAAAGAGAAGCGCCGTGCCGCCATTGCACTTTCGCTGTCGCAAGAGGTGTCAATGGTGCCTGCCTCTCGGCTTATGGCACTCATCGGGCAGGCCTTGAAGTGGTGGGTGTGCGTTTGTGTGTGTGTGTGTGTACCTTGTATTTGTGTATTTCCTTTTGTCCAGTGTTCAGGTTGCGAAGATATGTTATAATTGTCTTTCCAGACCATATATATGTATGTATCAATACAGTGTACTTGGGCTGTACAAGTACGGCCTGGTTGTATTTAGCCCTGTTACAGGGGGAATAAGTCCAGGCTTCGAATCCTGATCATAATTGTGTTTTTGCTCCCCCCCTTTTATTGTGCTTCCTTAACATTAAGCCTTACAGAATCATACTTTTACCTATGATACACAGCGCATCATTCATATTTTCGGCAACAGAAGTGAGCCATGTTCGGCGATTACCTTCTTGGTGCAAAAACATACCAATTCCCAGCCTTTAGCGACGTACACCACACCACATTTGAACGTATATACGTATATATGACAGTGTACATGGTCTATATATGACAGTGTACACGACAGTATATTTGACAGTGTACATGACAGTATATTGACAGTGTACATGGTCTATATATGACAGTGTACATGGTCTATATATGACAGTGTACATGGTCTATGTATGACAGTGTACATGACAGTATATTTGACAGTGTACATGGTCTATATATATGACAGTGTACATGGTCTGGTGTTGTACAAGAACTGCTACACCGTGTTCTGTCCCGTACCCTTTAATGGTGCACTGTACTGTGCTGCATGTTATATATACTTTCACAGCCCTGGTTGTGTTGCGTGTGGCACTCTTTGGGCAGTTTTTGACTTTTAAACCCATCACGTGCATCATTTGCGGTCAGAATCTGTGCCTACAAATGGCGTATTATGTGAGAGCTATCACGTGCTTTTGTAAATGAGTACGTGCTCCTTCTTTGTAACTTGCCGTCTGTGTGAGAGTTTGTGTGTGCCCATGTGAGTGCTTTCCCTTCTCATGATGCCTTGGCCACATGACACTGCAAGCGTCTGTGTGAGAGCTCGTGTGCGTCCATGTGAGTGCTTTCAGTCCCATGTTCCCTTTTGGCCACATGACACACAAGGACATGCTCTGGACTTTTGCGGCAGGTTTGTGTGGGCACGAAATTGCTGTGACCCTGTGCACATTCTTGTGTGAATGCTGGGGCAAAGACCTGTTAAGACTCGTCACGAATTGAAATGGAATGGCGACAATGATCATATGCCTGAGATGTTTTCTCCCATACTTTCCACGTAAAAGTAGCTTGCAAATACAGTTCAGCACATACCTATGTATACACCGACAAGCAGAATCTCAGATGCAGTTTTTGGTCGATTTTTATAACAGCTCCGCCGGAAACTTTACTCACCTGCAAGAACATGCACATGCATGCGTGCTCTCTCTCTCTCTCTCTCTCTCTCTTACTCTCTCTCTCTCTCTCTCTCTCTCTCTCTCTCTCTCTCTCTCTCTCTCTCTCTCTCTCTCTCTCTCTCTCTCTCTCTCTCTCTCTCTGTCTCTCTCTC
>Ga0307942_1003837_pt1:0-10000 | contig 12127 bp, 9 predicted proteins | sample OrgLakmetagen175_FD_201846 | JGI IMG/M metagenome (GOLD analysis project Ga0307942, IMG submission 201846) | Saline water microbial communities from Organic Lake, Antarctica - #175 | ecosystem: Environmental > Aquatic > Non-marine Saline and Alkaline > Saline | place: Antarctica: Organic...
TTTCGCCGGACGTAAGAAATCAGGGACTCAACAGATGGCAGCTCATAGTGTGTAGCAGGAGGGGGTAGCTGGAGGTTGTCGGCAGGAGGGTTAACAACCATAGCTGAAGAATGTGCGAGGACCAGCAGTCAGGAGACCTGGAGCTCAATTCCATGTCAGCTTGCAAAAACTTCCTCATTGTGGAACTGTTGCATTGGGTAAGGGAATCGTACGGGCGCATTGCAGCGCGAAGCTAGCTGAATTGCAGGGGCTCCAGGCTGCACTCTCGCACAAAGCACCATGAAGGAGCTACTTGAGTGGCGTCTTTGAGTCCGAGAATCCTTTTTAGCACGGTCAAAAGTTGTGTAGGGGTTTAGTTTATCCATCTCTCTACTTTGTCTTAAGAAGGGAGTAGCCCATATCTGACTCGCATTCATGCTAGCAGGAATTGCGTAAGTTTTGAGGAGCCAGATATGAGCGTGTAATCTGCTAGCAAAGTCACGGCTCTTGACGAATTGCTCTCTCAATCTCTCTGCTTGACTCTGAAAGTACTAGCCATGAATGGTCGCAAAGCTGCGTCAGCTGCAATAGTCTGATTGATCTGCCTGTCGCACGCCATACCAAGATATTTGAAGGTGTCTGTGTAGGGGAGCTGTGTGCCATCAAAGAAAAGGGGAGGCAAAAAACTTCCCGGTCTGGAGTTGAAGCACATCACCTCAAACTTTTGGGTATTTAATGTCAAGGACTTCTTTTGAACGTAAACTCTCAGTTTGTTAAGCATAGTCTGTAGCTCGTTGTGTTCAGCAGAAGTGAGGGAAAGATAATGAGCAAACAGCAGGTGGGTTACTGTAAAATTGGGAATGCCCGTGTCGCGCCCTGCACCCCCTCAGCCAGGCTGTCGATGTCAATCAGGTGAAAATAGTAGGGGGGAGAGGGGGCACCCTCGTCTGACACCAAAATTTGCTTGCACATTTGCTCTTTTGTCTCCATCCAGCATTGTTTACTCATCAGCCTTGAAATATGGGCACAAGATATTGAGGCACCTGGCAGTAATTTTAGTGATCCCACGACTTGTCTTTAGGAATTGAACCGTATGCTTGTTTGAAGTCAATGAACGCAGCGTACAGGCGTGATGAGCCCCTCTGCATCTTCTGAGCTGCATCTTTGAAGTGTTACAGGAGAAAAAATGGTTGCAGCATGCTTCTACCTAGAAAAAATCCAAACCGTGTGTCCGGGGTTACGTGTGGACCACACCAGCCTGAGTCTTGAACAATAGAGCGCAACAGCATGTGCTAGCAGGCTTGCACCCTGTGTACCTTGTTGGATCGCTTTCATAATAATTATTCCGGCAGTACAATGCCGATTAATAATCATTTAATTCATAATGGAATTCTGACTGCAGCCTGACAACATGTGGTAGATCCCTCTCGCTCTTGGCAGATGGGGCAGATTGGTGGGCTGGCCTTCTTTAAAATTATATTGAGCGGCATGTTTTTGTTTGCATATCAGATCTGTAAGATAAAGCATGGAAGCAATTTACACAGCCATCCTATTTCATAGCTATGGCACAGCTTCGATCCTATGTTCCTGACTTATGTGATCGCGTCCGACAAGGAGACAGTGGTACAAGAGATTTTACGCAAGAAGTGGTGAAAACTAAGGCAGAATAAAAGAAATACTGGTAGTGATGACACAGCCAGCATGGTCAAGGGAGGGGGTTACATAGGTGCCCTCACCAGGCAACCCCCCACCGCGCAAACAAACAAAAAAATAGTGTGGGTCAGGGGGGTTGTGTGCCGTAGCACCCAGACCCACACCATGACTGTTGTTGCTTAGGTTGTATTGCAGTGCATAACGTGTTTTTATGAGTGTAGATGCATGTCTGATGGAGTGTTCAATCGGCTAGGTGTCAGCGTTTTAATCTTATGGCAATCCAGATGGAGGTCTGCCAAAGGTCTGTATGATCTTTGTAAGTAGTCCCCATTACTCCAACGTGCAGAACATGGAGCTTGACTTCCCTGTATCCCTGCCTATGTAGGTTGGAGGTAAGCACGCTATGCTGTGCTTTCACCTTTTAAAATTGAGGATCAGGCCTAGTGTCTGCACATAATTTAATCTCAATCAGGTGAACCTCCCACCGGTTTGGAAAAAGTTGAAAAAAGAACGCAGATAGTGTAAACATTACCGGCATGGATAAGGAAAGGATGTGTTTATGTTCTGCACCATCCAATGGTTGCAGAGACACAAAACATCATATCTGGAGAACAAAAGAGGAAAGGCTTTTCAGTGGGGATCAGGCGGTTGGGAGGCAGATACCTGCACACCACCAGGAGTATTGCTCAGATATTTGTGGGGATGGTGTTCAATGTCTCGTTCCACCTGTATGATTTTTGTTGCGGATCTGATTGCATGTAGGCTTGACATTTTCATGAGTGCCGTATATGTAGACTAGTAACTCCGAGGCTGTGGAGTGTCTGGGTTCCTTGTGTGACTGCTGTAGATGGTGCCTAGCAGGATGGTGTGAAGGGTTTTACGGTGTCCGAGTAAGCGAGGCATTTGCAGCTTATGTTGTTTTCGTGCCTTTTCTGCTTGTTGAGTAAGGGAAGTGTCTACACAGTACTTAATTCGATTCTATGTTTGGAATAAGTTTATTGTCTTTAGCAAGTTGCTGCAAATCTGAGTTGTGGGTGGTTACATAAGAAGAACACATAGATCTAGGTAAAAATAAGACCGCGTTGGAATGAGAAGAAGCTTTCAAAGCACGTATTGTTAGGTTTGGTAGCAACCAGTAGAGCAGTGTTTTGTTGGCAGTGTTTGTCAGGTCTAGGCCCTGTCCTACTAGATTATCTGCACTGCCTGTGTCAGTGTAGGCAATTTGGTTGGCACCGAATGATCCCTTTTGTAGGGCTTGTAATATCAGTCCACTTGCCATATTATGACGTTTTATAATCATGTTTCTCATAATAGTATTGGCAGCCAGAGAGTATGTGAAGCAGGGCAGACGGGGCAGTTTTCATTGGGAGGAAGCCGTACCGGTAGGCGTGTTTTTGATTATTGTACCAGTGCGGTACCTCAAAACATTACGTTTTTCGTAGAATTTGATATTGTAATTGTTCCAGAAAGCATTGTTTCAGAAAACAAGGGTGAAGGAAACGGAGACGCATGTTGCTTTTGGATAGGAAGCTACTCACATTCCTAGGCAAGGTCAAAACGGCCCCTAGGAAACCCTGTTGTGCTCTGCATCCGTCGTGCGGTGTGAGGCACAAACCCTCATTTTATGGTAATGCGAAATGACGTGTCTACTATTATTCTCTTTTACACGTACCATACACCACTAGACTTTCAGCACATTTGCCCTGGCGAGGTCATCATGCCAGCGCCTATACCCCCCATAATAAGCACGGCCCTTGTTCGCTTTGGGAATTGCTGGATGCCGGAATTTGCTGCTGCGGCCAATCTTACAGGATCACAAATATGTGCAAGGAAATATGTAAACGTACTCCAGATTTTCCAGGTCAGTGTCTAGAACCCCAATTCGCACAAAAAATGATGCGATCCATACTAGGGAGCAATATCGCAATACAATAAATATGATGAGGTATAAAATTAAAAGCACTTGCTTGTGCAATGCAGTGCCTAATCAGAGGCAAATTAAGTCTGATTAATACTCTTGACAATGAGTACACAGACAAATTGTATGAGAGTAGAATGAGATCTTCTAATCCTAGGAGTTGTATGTTATTGTATAAGGTGTATGTATAAATGAAAATGATCCATTCGAACCTTTGCCATCACAGTTGGCCTTCATAAGAACGATCAACAAACTCGTGCTCTCACCATAAAGTTGATTCGGGAAACCATAAGCCATGCTTCTTTGTCACACACTATGCATCTTGTTCATTCAAGCACATGCTTGATATGCGCCAGAGAGTTTGAAAATTTCAATTCATAGCAAGGCCCTTCCTCTCCTCTCAACCGTGAATACTCCATAGGAGTGAAATACCCTCAGCCGTACGCTGGGCATTTAAACCTTCCTTGCAGCAGCGGCTTGCACACTTCCAGATGGGTCGAAGTGCATCCACCATGTCCTGGATGAGCACGCACGTGTGTACGTGTGTATGTGTGTGTGTGCGTGTCTGTGTGTGTGTCCTTAGAAGACGATCAAGCATAGCTGAGTTTCTAACCATTTCCTGCAAATAAGCACAGGGGAGAGTAAAAATTGAAGTGTCACACACACAGTGTGTGTTGAAGACCTAACTCCCCACTGTAGTTCTATTCCGTTTGCATCGTGAGATGGCGTTGGAATTGCTTACTAGGGACACATCACAAACTGCTAACAACCATGGTCCTCACAAACTGCCCAAAGGGAAGAAGAAAAAATTTAAAAATTAAGCTAGGAAAGAAGAGCAGTTGTGAGGACCAAGGAAATAAAAAGGTGAAAAAACAGGAGAGAAACACAGATAAAAGGCAAGAACGATAAAGTGACATCACTTTGCTGCTCTACAAGAACTGGAGTTCAAGTGTTACACACTGAACTCAGCAGATCCTTAACATAATACAGAAGCTTATATAATCTCTATTTGAAGCTTAGAGTACGCTTGGAATGGAAAAAGGAGTCTCGTATGCACACATACACACATACACACGTGCACATCACTACACCCACCATAGTTTCCGATCAGCTGTTGTATCCATAATTGTCACATTACTCTACGGAATAGAAATCACTTTTGCACGTATTGTCATTTTTAAGTCAATGAGATCGTCCACAGCATTTGGCAGCAAAGCAGTTCCTTTCCTCCCCACAGGGTTATTACCAGTGTTGTGAACTTTACGGTTGACGCCGTCAACCGTCATTTGACGGTCAGGCTCGACTGACTCAGGGCCACAGGGCCACACAAACCCTCTTGGCCTGATTACCGGAGGACATTTTATATTTATATCGCAAATCACAAATGTTGTTTGTGGGGAATTCGGAGCTTGAGTTGGCACTCTGAGCCACTGAGTTCCTGACGCCGCACCGTTACTTACGATTCCCCACCGTCAGTATGAATTTCACCGTTAAATACGGTTATGTGACGTAGACGTCATTTAAGCACCGTAATTTTCGGTGCCATTTCTGATTGATGCCGTAAATTCACAACACTGGTTATTACACACATGCAGCCTTGCTGCAGCCTCCCCCTTCCACTTCCTCTCTCTGCCAAAGTCAAGTAAACACATCCGAAAAGTGCGCAACTCCGTTTCTTTTACGCTATTGTAAGAACTGTGCTGCCTCCTCCAGACTCCCTTGCCTTATTCCATCAGCGCACTTGAACATACCTATCTGGTGCTTGGACTCATGACGCGCATGTTCCCAAAAGGAGTGATGACCTGCAGGGCCACCATATTTCGTACTTTTTAAAGCGCGCGTGACAGCAAGCAAGTTGCGTGTAAATAGGGTTGGCCAGAACCGTATATATACACCGTATATGACCGTATATTTGGTAAATTCCCTGCAAAAAATACCGTATATGCACCGTATATATATGGTTCTGGCCAACTTTACGAGTAAACAACCTATACAGTTGGGCTGTACGCTTGTGTCTGTCTGCGTTTGCTCCAAGGGTACAGGCAGTAGTATCTGTGCAGTCAGTAGTATCTGTACAGGCAGTAGTACCTGTACAGGCAGTAGTATTTGCTGTGCATCCACTCGTTTGTATTAGGATCAGAATACACACACACACACGCACGCACACACACACACACACACACACACACACACACAGATTCCATGCACCGGCCACGCAAGGACAGGGACGACATCAACTGAAGAGTTGTAACACACAAACGCGCGCACACACACACGCACCTCTCGAGCGTCTTCTGACCACAGACTATGTAGGGACATGGGTGGCATTGGCTGAGGTATGCCTGCAACGTGCCTAGGGCGAGGAACAGCCACAACCCCACTGACCCCCTCCTGTGCCCAACAATGATTGTAAAAGAGGTGTGTGTGTGCGTGTGTGTGTGTGTGTGTTTGTGTGTGTGTGTGCGTGTGTGTGTGTGTGCGTGTGTGTGTGTGTGTGTGTGTGTGTGTGTGTGCTTGTGCGAGAGTGTCTGGTCCGAGAAGAATTTCGTAGGAATGGAAAGTTACAGCATGGTTCTTGACAGGTTAAGCTGGGAGATAAGGTATGGGCTTTGGAGGACGAAGCTGTTTATATATTGAAGAGTAAGTATGCCGCACAAGGGGAAAAAAGAATGCTGCCCTGGCAGAAAAATGTTCCGGCAGCAGCCAGGTCTAAATTCCTAAATTCCTAAATGCCTAAAGGGGTTACATGTCTGGTTTCAGCACTTCAGTGAGAATTCATTGCCGGATATCTGTAACGTCTTCCATCCTGGTATGATACATATGTGAAAATGTACATACCATATATGCGATATGAGCATACCATTTATGTGGTATGTGCATACCATATATGTGACATGTGTATACCATTTATGTGGTATGTGTATACCATTTATGTGATATGTGTATACCATTATTGCGATATGTGTATACCATTTATGTGGTATGTGCATACCATTTATGTGGTATGTGTATACCATTTATGTGTGGTATGAGAAGCAGCCTAAAACCACCACACAAAGCATGCATGGCTGAGGAGGGCAACACACATCGTGGTCTGCATGAGCCTTGTGCGTGATGCCATGCATGCATCAAATGCCATGCATGCATCAAATGCCATGCATGCATTAAAGAGCAGCGTGATGCCATATCCTTTGATGAATAGGGTTGGCCAGAACCGTGTATATATACTGTACATGACTGTACCTGTGGTGATTTCCCAGCCAAAAATGTCGTGTATACACCGTAGGTCCTGACCAACCCTACCTATGAAGCACGTGCCTTGCACAGATATACTGGGAAGAAAGATAGCATCACACACACAAGGATAGCATCACGCACACACAAGGATTGCATCACACACACAAGGATGGCATCACACACGGATAAACGAGCCACATTGCGCAGACCTTGCACATGGTGGCGGGCGTTGGAGCGCAAAAACCCCGCACACAGACAATCTCACAGTGCATACGTTTTTGCGCACACACCTTGCACATAATGCTGTGTGCTCAAAAGCAATGACACCGCACAAGTGATGCAAACCGACAGTACTCAATTGCGTACACACCTTGCACATAATGCCATGCGTTGGAGAGCTGGCTCGACCGCGAGCAGCGGAATCGCTCATCAGGGGGGCATTGTACCGCTCCCACAATGCATTTACGGGCACCTGTGTTGTGTGTGTGTGTGTGTGTGTGTACGTATACCGCTCCCACAATGCATTCACGGGCACCTGTGGTGTGTGTGTGTTGTGTGTGTGTGTGTGTGTGTGTGTGTGTGTGTGTGTGTGTGTGTGTGTGTGTACGTATACCGCTCCCACAATGCATTCACGGGCACCTGTGTTGTGTGTGCGCATGTGTGTGTATATATGTGTGTGTGTACGTATACCGCTCCCACTATGCATTCACGGGCACCTGTGTTGTGTGTGTATGTTTGTGTATATGTGTGTGTGTGTGTGCGTATACCGCTCCCACTATGCATTCACGGGCACCTGTGTTGTGTGTGTGTGTGGCATGTGTGTGTGTGTGTGTATGTATACCGCTCCCACAATGCATTCACGGGGACCTGTGGTGTGTGTGCGTGTTTCCTTGTGCGTATGTGTATGTGTGTGTGTGTGCTTTTTTTGTGCGTATGATTGTATGTGTGGGTGTAAGTGCGTACAAAGCAGCCTTTCTTTCTCCATTGCACTTTGGCAGACTCACAGGGAGTATACAGGGTTGCCAGAACCAGATATAACCTGTGTATATACGGTAATTTTGGCAGGGATATCACCAAATAAACGGTCATATACGGTGTGTATATACGGTAAATTTGGTAGGGATATCACCAATACACGGTCATAGACGGTGTGTATATACAGTTCTGGCCAACCTGAGGAGTATAGCAGTGTGCGCTGCGGAATCAGGCCACCATTTTGGCTCATGGATCTGTAATAGGGCCACAAAGCGTGGAACAGTTTGCCACCCATCCCAGTGTTTGTCTTTGAATAAACAATCTATACCTTCATGCACAACAAATATATAACCTGGTTTTTCAACCACTGCCACTCCCTCACCCTCACCCTCACCCTCACCCTTATCCTCACCCTTATCCTCACCCTCACCCTCACCCTCACCTTCCCACACACCCATGCTCCCACCCCCACTCCTACCCCTGTCCACAACCACACCCACACTCTCATACACACCCACCCTAGGCACAATAGCAGGCAGCCTTTCAGCGGCCCCTGCTGGGCTACCAACGCTCTTGCCTCCATTGAAGCCAGCAGCAGCAGCAGCAGCAGGCACAGCAGCAGCAGCAGGCACAGCAGCTGTTGCTTGAGATGCCGGGGCAGCAGCAGCTGTAGCAGCTGCAGCAGCTTTAGGAGCTGGAGCAGCAGCACGCGCAGCAGCTGCTGCTTGAGAAGCTGGAGCAGCAGCAGGCGCAGAAGAAGCTGCCCGAGGAGCTTGAGCAGCAGCAGGCGCGGAAGAAGCTGCCCGAGGAGCTTGAGCAGCAGCAGACGCAGAAACAACTCTCGTGCCTACGCCTGAGCTAGGGCCAGGTGGGGTGCACCCCCTGCTGCTGTGTTCTACACTGTTCCTCTCGGTGATAGGGGAACCAGGGGAACTCCCTTGATAGAACAGGGGGCCAAAGTGATGCTCAGCCCAGCTCGGGCCTTTGCTGGATCCTACTGTGAGTGGTTTGTGTGTGTGTATGTTTGTGTGAGCGCGTGTATGTGAATGTGCGTGTGTGTGTTGTATGTGTATGTATGAATATGAATATGTGTGTACACTGTACACGCACGTGTGTGTGTGTGTGCGTGTGCTTGATTGTCTGTGTGTATGTGTGTGTACACTGTACACCTGTGTGCTTGATTGTGTGTGTGTGTGTGTGTGTGTGTGTGTGTGTGTGTGTGTGTGTGTGTGTGTGTGTGTGTGTGTGTGTGTGTTATGCAAAACAAACAATGGCACCACATATTTTCATACGAGCTTTCAACTAAAAATCACCCTTTACGCAGCAACGCACACACCCACACAAGCAAAAACACACATGCATATACATGCCGGAAAAAAGTTTGAGTATATGACACAACTGAGTGCATATACACTCCCAGCACCCACCCAAACTTATGCCTTCTACACATGCACACTCCAGACACAGCCACGAACGAACACATACCCACACTGACACCCACGCCCGCCAGTTGGATTGATTCAAGCCTCTGTTAAGGGTGTGCAGGGTACACGAGCTTAGCCCTCAACCACACGCACGCACACACACACACACTACACACACTACACACACACACACCACACACACACACACTCACACACCACACACACACACACCCACACTACACACACACATTCACACACCACACACACACACACACACTACACACACACACGCACCCTGCTCGTGATCGCCAGGCCCATGCTCGGCACATATCGTGGGTGGACGTGTGACATGCATTGCTGCATGCATGTCGCTGTCCAGCACCTCTTGTTGGCTAATCTGCGCTGTGTAGTGCGGGCGTCTGCTGCTTCCCCAGGTGTAGGCAGTCTGCAGGGGACATTGCGTGTGAGTGTGCTTGTGTGTGTGTGTCAACAGTGTTTTTGTGTGTATGTATGGTATGAGTATTAACAAAGTGTGCTTGTTTGTGTGTATGTGTGCATGTGTGTGCGTGTGTGTGTGTGTTTGCGTGTGTGTCTGTGTGTGTGTGTCTGTGCGTGTGTGTCTGTGTGTGTGTGTGTGTGTTTGCGTGTGTGTGTGTGTGTGTGTGTGTCAGCAGTGTTTTTGCGTGTATGTATGGTATGAGTATTAACAAAGTGTGCTTGTTTGTGTGTATGTGTGTCGATGCGTGTGTACGTGGGTGTGTATGTGTGTGTGTGTGTGCGTGTGCGTGCGTGTGTGTGTGTGTGTGTGTGTGTG
>Ga0307942_1003840_pt1 | contig 12122 bp, 11 predicted proteins | sample OrgLakmetagen175_FD_201846 | JGI IMG/M metagenome (GOLD analysis project Ga0307942, IMG submission 201846) | Saline water microbial communities from Organic Lake, Antarctica - #175 | ecosystem: Environmental > Aquatic > Non-marine Saline and Alkaline > Saline | place: Antarctica: Organic Lake...
CTATGCCCCCCCCCTAAGTAGCTGGACGCCTCCCACGACAGCCGCTCATACAGTGCAACGTCTCCATCTGCACTGCCTGCCACTGCCAACAAGGCACCACCGTCAGGGTGCCAGTCCACGCCGCATCGTGCAGCGGACGCTCGATCCACCTGCATTCAATAACACGCACAGCGTTTGGTGTACACACACGCACAGTGCAGCACATCTACATCCGCACTGCCTGAGTCCACGCCACATCATGCAGTGGACGCACGATCCACTTGCATCCAATAACACACACAGCGTTTGGTGTACACACACACACGCACAGTGCAGCACATCTACATCCGCACTGCCTGAGTCCACGCCACATCATGCAGCGGACGCACGATTCACTTGCATTCAACATGCGCACAGCGTTTGGTGTACACACACGCACACAGTGCAGCACATCTACATCCGCACTGCCTGAGTCCATGCCGCATTGTGCAGCGGACGCACGATCCACTTGCATTCAACACGCGCACAGCGTTTGGTGTACACACACGCACACAGTGCAGCACCTCCATCCGCACTGCCTGAGTCCACGCCACATCATGCAGCGGACGCACGATCCACTTGCATTCAACACGCGCACAGCGTTTGGTGTACACACACGCACACAGTGCAGCACCTCCATCCGCACTGCCTGCTACTTCCAGAGGGTCATATTCCCCTTGTCGGAATCTACAGACTGCACAAAATGTACGGAGAACCGGCATCTGAAATGGCTGCATGACACTGCTGAGTTCAGTGCGAGACTTAAGAACTCCAGTTCTTGTAGTGCAGCCAAAGTGATGTGCTACTTTATAACCCTTGCTTTTATCTGTTTTCTCTGTTGTTTCTTCATTCTTTTATTTCTTTGGCAATAGATCCCCCACCTACTGCATCTCATGATGCAAAAGAAAAACAGCTACATATCGAGATGTTCCGAGATGTCGACTCGGGTGGATGACAAGACAAGCGAATCGTCAAGGGACGCATTCTGTCTGCACGCAAATACACATACACTCTTATACACACATGCACACACGTACACATGCATATACACACATACACACACCTTGCGTACCACCTTCTTGCGTATCTGCAGCTTGCCTGTGCCGGCGTCATATACAGACAATGAACCGTCTGCCTGCAGTGTGAGTATGTGTGCGTTGTGCTAGTGTGTGTGAGTGTTTGTGCTAGTGTGTGTGAGTGCGTTGTGCTAGTGTGTGTGAGTGTTTGTGCTGTATTGCGTCGTCAGGTTCAACCAACCACCGTAGCAATACAGTACATGTAGGGTCGGCCAGATGCGTATATGTATACGCATATTTGATGATTCCCTGCCAAAAATGTCGTATACTCACTGGACATTATGATTCTGGCCAATCCTAAGTACAGCACATCAGCTAATTAGTTGTTGTGTTAGGGTTGAGTCTCACTCAAGCACACAGGCGGAGGATGGCAATGATGGCCGTCATTTGTGTGCCTCTCTCTTTCTCTGCTTCCATCCTTTTCAGCAACGGAAGCTTTAATTCCACAACCGGAGACGCGAGTGCACCGCAGAGAAAAAACTGATTGTCAGTGATGAAGGACAGTCTGAACTTACTTTGCTCCAAGATTATTCGCAAACTGCCGCATTTTTAAAAAATTTCCTGGCTGTTTTGTGGTGGAGTAAAACGCTGGTCGGGCCAAAAGTGGCTCCGTTTCTCATTTACCATGGGAAGTGGCTTCCATTGCATGCGCGATCTTTCCTATCTTCCTACACCCAATTCAAGCATGCGTGTTGGCTATGTGTAAGAAAAGAAAAACTACGCAGGCAGTGAAAACCACTCCCCACATTAATTAAGGAAAAGGAGCCAATTTGGTACCGAGTACCATAAAGCTCCTCCACCGCAATAAGGAAAGGAAACATCAATGGGGATCAGGAGGGTTGCAGGCTTGGCCTGAAACCGGCTCCTGGTGAGAGTTGATAACAGTACTGGAAAGGGCACGTCTGGTATGGACAGGTTTAGCAGCAAAGTTCACAGAGTGCACATGGAGCTTGGAGGCAAGCTTCTTAACTCTTTAAATTGAGACCCAGCTCCTTGAAAGGCTTCAGAGTGCAAGTGTTGTAGATGGTGCCGCCCACACCCAAAAGGATGATTTGAAGAGTAACAGAGGCTCCTTGGAGAATGTTGCAAAGGTATTTGTGCTGTTCCTTTGCGGCGTTCAGCTGGTTCTGAGGTCTGGTTTCCTCACAGTACTTGATCTTGACAAAGTGGATGTCACGCCGAGGTTTGCTGAGGTCTTTAGGTTGGTGCTGTCTGGGGTTGGTGGCTTTACTGGTGGCTGGCGGTGCTGCTGAGGTGCTCCCAGTCTCCCTCAATTGCCCCCGGCCATTTCAAAGAACCCACCCCCCTACATTAGTTTGTTTTCGTGTTTTTGCAGCGCTGGGAATAACCAGCACAAAATCTGGGCGGCTGGAGGTAAATCTGTCTTTATCTGAGAAGCGGGGTGGGAAGAGCCATTCGGGAACAATTCTACTTTCGGCTGTTTCAGAAATCTGGAGATTTTGCATGGTCATCCGTTCGTTGCTGCCTATATCCATGGAGACAACGCATGATCCTAAGGAGCCTGTTTTGCTGATAGCCTTAAAGATCATGCGGCATGCTAAGTTGTGTCTTTCGGTGATCATGTTCCTTAATTGCGTGTGTTGGCACCCAGAGAGGATGTGCAGGGCACCGTCTACTTGCGGGCAGAGGGGGCAAGTTTGAATTGTTGAGAGTTTGAACAATACCGCATGTTTTTGATTATATAGGGTGCCAGTTCTGTATTTCATAATGATGCATTTGGTCTTAAAGGGGACATCGGATGATGTTAGGTAAGCATTGCTAATGGCTCCATTGGCAGTGCCGTCCTTTATGAGGGTCTGGTAGTACTCATGGTAGTTCGCTTCAGTTTTGGCATTTCCCAGTTTATGGAGAAAATGCATGTGTGCTTGAAGGGCGTCACGGTGGTTTGGTAGGCACCAAAGCTTTGGGGGAGGAGAATGGGCCATGTTTGTTGTATGGGTATGATTCTGGGTTTGTGTTTGGTTTTCTATGTCTTCTTTTGCAAGCCAGTGGATGTTGTAGAAGGGATTTCCCTCAGGGCCTGCTGTTCTGATGGAGGTGTCAGTAATGTCGGCGTAGGTGGTGGCTGACTTTTTAGCAAGGGCGTCGGCATGTTCATTACCAATAATACCGGCATGGAACTTTACTTTGAAGAAATGGATGGGCGATGGTGATTGGCGGATTGCTTAAGCAATGGATTGAAGGACATCTCCTTGGATGTGGTGGCGATGGAGATTCAGGTGCGACAGCTGCTTTTTGATTTGGTGCAGTGATGTAAGGCTGTTTGTGGCTATAAGTGTGTAGCCATGTATGACTGCAGCTGCTATAGCTGCTAGCTCTGCACGTGAGATGGTGTTGGTAATACCCATGCCTTTTGGGATAACATAGTGGAAACATTTAAGTGAGGGTGGTATACACCTGATCCGGTGTCTTGCCCTACTTCATTCTTTTGGAGGCTGCCATCAGTGTAGGTCCAATCGCACCAATCTTTCATTTACAGGTTAGGTTTTGGCTGGAGCTGTTTTGGGCTGCTTCGTCGAAATTACAATTATGAGGTTGGTCAGTGCTAATCAGGGCACTTGTTTTATGTGGGCTCTCTGAGGCTTGAGGGTGGTCATTGGGCAGCTTATTAAATTTGTTGAGTCCTGAGCGTTGTCCGGAACCTAAGGCTGTTCGGTAGGGATGGTTATGTATGTTTTGAATTTCCCACTTTGCCTCAGGGATTTCTTTGGCAAGTTCTTTGAGCCAGTCTTTGTTGTGAGCATTGAGGCAGACCCTGCCCCTGGTGTTCCATATGGTAATGATCTTGAACTCCCAGGTGTGTTTGAAAAGTGGTATTTGTATGTTGTTCCAGAAGGGTACTTTTCATACTGGAGTTGGTATGATGGGATGGTGCCCAGGAATTTACACATGTGTGGGTATTTGCGGCAGAGTGATGCATAGGGATTTGTGGTCGTTTTTTTATTCCAGGAAGGGAGGAGCATGGATGTGGTTGTTTCCTCTGTGCTGACAGCAGCAGAGTAGATGGCGTGTCTTGTTGCTAAGAGCATGGTGTTTTCTTGGTAAATGGGATGGCAGATGGAGAATCCAGAAAAACGGGAGGAGAAGGCACTGGTGTTTGCCCCAAACACTTTGTCCCTTGGGTGCTCACTCCAGTAATGGGGGAATTTGGGGTCATGGTCGAGGCTAATGGGACGTGATCGTGCAGACCGCTGCATTTTGCCCTGTGAAAGGCCTTTCGTAGTATGTTAAGGCGCTCGGGAGTAAGCATACCGTTACACTTTCCGTCGACATTGTAAATACAGACTATTGTGTCAGTGTACACTTCAGGAAGCATAGTGTCATCTGGGAAGGATAGGGTACTCTTTTCTTGATACTCCATGAGATCAATGGTTGTGATCCAGTACTCACAATGCCCTGTGGCCGTAATGTCAGCCTGTGAGTTGGTGGGTTGGATGTCAAAGCTAACTTTGTTCTGAAGATCGACATTATAGGGTTGGTACGCATTGTCCTCTTGGATGGCAGAGAACCCTTGTTTTTAAAGATCATTTAGTGTTCATCTGGTGCAGGCTGAGATAAGTTTGGTGCGTTGTGTAAGCACTGGTGGGTTTTGGTAAGCACTGGTGGTGAAACATCGATAGCCTGTGACTTTTGATAACAAGTACCAGGAGGTATGTGTAGCCTGTGCGGCTGCTACGAGGGAGCGTCCCCTCAAGACCCCAGAAACCACACACTCTATATGTGTGCCCTAACTTCCTCCTGCTCTCTGCCTTTCACAATATTTATTGCACGCGGCTAAAACATTGCACGTGGCTAAAATCAGTAACCCGTGACTTGCCTGTGTGGCTGCTACGAGGGAGCGTCCCCTCAAGACCCCAGAAACCACACACTCTATGTGTGCCCTACCTTCCACCTGCTCTCTGCCCTTTGTAATATTTATTGCATGTGGCTACAATCGCCAAAGCCTGTGACTTGCCTGTGTGGCTGCTACGAACGCGCCCTCAGGGTCCCACGCCACACTCCGCACGTAGCCCTCACACCGCAGCTGACGAATGTTCTGTAGTGCAGGATACAAGGGGGGGCACAGCTGCTGTAAGCACAGATTGGGACATGTGTTTTAGGCACCTTGCTGAGCACCCCATGTGTTGCATGACCAGGATGCACTTGCAAACACACACACACACGCACACACGCACACAAGCACACACACACGCCATCATCCTTTGTATCTTCTGTCCTGTTTGTTAGGTAGTTTATTTGTCAGCTGCATTGTGAAGACATGTGCGAGGAGTGTGTGGAGCAGGGTGCCGTAAATACAGAATACAAGAGGATTTCCAACAACATGTCCAATTTGCTAATAAGCGTTTTTCCACAGGTCGTTACCTGCGGGTCATTGATCAGCTGTGTGAGAGGGATACGTGTGAAGAATGTGTGGAACAGATTGTTTGTAAACACACGCCACAAGGGTCCCTTCTAGTTCACACAAGTCAATAATCAGCTGAGGGGGCTCGTGTGAGGAGTGTGTGGCGCAGGTGTGTGTGTATGTGTGTGTTGACAATTTGGTGGATGCGTCCTGTGTGCGGCCTGAATTAGGGTGGCTTTTAAGCATCCTCCTTGATATAACGCCAAAACACAATGATCTCTCAGTCAGATCCCTTAATCCAGCTTACCAGCTCCCTTAAGCATAGGTGACACCGCTTCAATAAAATAGTGAAGGGGAGAAAGAGCTGCCGAGCAAGGCAGTCCCAAGCACAGTCATGCATGGTTCTTTACACACATGTGTGACGTCCTACCTGCACTTGTCTTGCATTTCTACGGAAAAGGACAGGATGCTCAACAACTCTCACTGGCACACATATACACATGTCAATGGACACACACTCACGCATTCATTCACACACACAAACACACACACGCACACACACACACAAGCACGCACACACGTGCGCACCTTGCAGCAACGTGCCCTTCCCCCCCCCATCACCTCCTACTCTGAATACTTCACCCACACGCGCACGCACACACATACACGTGCACACCCACCAAGCCATCCTTCGTCTGCAGTAGCCGAATGTTTTCCCCGTCTCCGGCAACAGCCAAGAGTGCTGCATCAGGGCTAAAGCTCATAGCACGCACAGGAAGCTGACTGCGTCCAAAGGTGCGCTCCACCTCCATGCTGGGCAGAGTCACGGCCTGTGTGTGCGTGTGTGCGCACACGTGTGTATGTGTGTGTGCGTGTGTGTGTAGTGTGCGTGTGTATTTGTGCGTGTGTGTGCGTGTGTGCATGTGGTGTGTTTGTGTGTGTATGTCTATGTGTATGTGTGTGTCTGTGTCAATGTACGTGTGCACATTTGTGTGTTGTGTTTGCGTGTGTGTATATATGTGGTGTGTGTGTGTGTGTGCGCGTGCGTGTGCGTGCGTGTATGAATGTTTGTGTGTGTATGTGTATGTGTGTGTATGTGTATGTGTATGTGTGTGTATGTGTATGTGTATGTGTATGTGTATGTGTATGTGTATGTGTATGTGTACGTGTATGTGTATGTGTATGTGTGTACGTGTACGTGTATGTGTATGTGTACGCGCAAGTGTGTGTGTGTGTGTGTGCATGTGCGTGTGAGAGTGTGCGCGCACACGCGCGCACCTACGTAATACGCTAAACAACTCCTGCCGACTCTTTCTGGTGTGCTGTGTATGCTATAGCTTGAGGCCAAGAAACAGGCAGATGGATTCAGGAGCATTGCATCTTCTGTATTTGCAGAGCTGGTGAGATGGCTGAATGTGTGCTGCAACCGTATCGACAGCTGACTGTCAAGTTCAAAACTTACTTTCACGGCGTGCTCCCCGCCCACCGCCACAAACCCAGATGGATGGTGCGCAAGGATGTTGCAGGCTCCGTTCTTGAGCACGCCCTCGCTCGCCGTGCTGGCCTTGACAGCCCCTGTTCTTCCGTCGTGCAGGCAAACGGCGCCACCCGCTCCGCAAGACACTAAGTAAGTATTTCCACATTTGGAGTAGGCAACGCATGACTGACCGCCTGTATCGGTCTGCTGCCCCTTCAGAACCAAGTGGTGATCTTTGGGTGCAGCCATATTGAAAAATGCGTTGAATTAAATGAAATGTTATGATCAAATAACTGTATTGTTGGTCTGGAATGCCCTTATAACTTTATAATCAAATGGCTTATCAGGAAATGGACTGCTCGTCTATAGAAACCAGCTCCGTCATAACATTGATCAGGACACTCTTGGGCACACAGGCTGCATCAGTCACTGAAGAAGGGCCTCAGGATGAAGCATCACGATTGCAAGAGGAGGCGGGTGAGTCCTGCTAGGTTTCTGTACGCTTGTGCACTGAAACACGCCAATTGATGCTCGCATTTGATGTTGAAACGCACACTATAACTGAGGCACTTGTTCAATGCTTGTGCATGACGCAGGAGAGCAACTCTGGGTGAGTTAATTGGAATGTGTGCATCCTGGATGATCACCTATTGGATGGGAGCAAATGTACACTTTGCAGCAAATCGTCAATCAATCAAGCAAGGGATAGTTGTTGCACTTCTAATAATGATTCAGTTCCCTGTGTGTTAACAGTTGTGCAGTTTTTCCCTGATGTGTGCGAGCTCTTTTCCGTCCAGCATGTTGCAACCCCTGACTCACAACATCTTACTATTATTTTTACGTGTGCAGGACATGGCGCTGGGTGATGAGCTCGCAAATGTCATGGTAAATTTAAATATGATTTGGGCCATGAAAAGGGGCGGGACAATAAGCTTGTTCTCTAACATGCTTCTTTCATTTCCTGCATTTGCTAAATTGCTCAGGCAGCACAGCCTCAGCCTTAGTATTAAGGCAGCCAAAACGCAACAATAATATTAACGTATCATATTTGACGCATCCGAGCAAACAATACATACATACACAAAACACTTGCCGCATGCTTCTACTGTCTCATCACTGCGCATCCCTCTTGATCTCTTTTACGAGCAGCACTGCATTGTGTGGTCAAGAGAGCTCAACAACCCACCTCAAGCGCACGCCATGCCATTCTCCTGGCCCTGCGCCCCCTGACCTCTTGCAGGTTCAAAGCCAAGTGTTGGACGTGATAAACACGGTGATGGAGGCGCAGATTGGCCCTAACGCCAAGCAGGGAGCCTCACAGGCATTGCCACACGCTGCGGGCGTCGCTTTCCACTCTGGGCGTGCGCGCCTCCTCGAGTGCTGCCTAGGCATTCTAGCTAATATAGGTAAGGGGGAGAAAGAGAGGTTGTGATCCTTGAGCAAGAATACACATTTTAAAATTCATGCCTACATTTCAGTGCATTGCCCAATCTTCCATATTTATTTTCTAGCTTCTTTATACCTGGCATGTAATGGCAGCCATTGAGCTCACTTGTAACTTTGCTTGTTTCACATATTTGCCCTGAATCGCTTCCCCTGAATCTATTTAGATGACCCATTTTGTACCTCAACCTTGGTTTTGTCTTGCATGCCCCATGCATGCCACTGTCACACACACACACACATACACGCACGCACACAAACACACACACAGTTTGCCACAGCCTGCAGAGGAGTTGGTACACTGAATCCCACAATCCACTGTCGTGTCATTTTTGTGTCATGCCATGCCATCAATGCATGCTTACAGCAAAGAAAATTCCCACAATTCTACATACACCCACTCTCACAAGCACTCACACATACACACCCATGCAACATGCGTACACCCATGCACACTTGCACAATCGTACAATAACTCACACGCACATGCACCTTCACACTTGCAAACACACACACACAAGCACGCATGCACACACACGCAGTCTGCCACAGCGCACTGAGCCCCCTTGTTGCTCAGCACGCCCCTCTGCTGAGCTTGCTCACCGGACAGTCCCTGTGGCTAGCAGAAGCACCCCCCTTAATCGAGCTGTGCCGTGCTGCCAGTGTGGGCCTACGCAATCCGGTATGCCTTCGTTATGCTCCGCTGTGGGACACGCTCTTTCTTCCCAGCAACCTCTCTCATCTTGTTTGGGGTGACTTCTTCAACTTGCCGTGCTGTGCTGCCTGTGTGGGCCAGCGCCAACCCGGTGTGCTTTCATTGTCTCTTTGTTGGACACATTCTTTTTTGCTTGCAACTTCATCTTGTTGGGAATTCTCTTTCTTTATGCTGGAGTTCTTTTTCTTTATGCTGTTCCGTGCTGCCCAGTGTGGGCCTGAACTGGTACGCCTTTGTGGTGCTCCTTTGTTGAGTAGGGTTGGGCCAAAACCGATGTGTGTACGACCTTTACATAGTACTCTTTGTTGACAGGGTCATCTCCAAATATACAGTGAACATGAACGGTTGAGGCCATTTCGACCCAATTAAACTGTCAATGACACCCGGGGGATGTGTCATACGGCGTATTCATATAATACGCCGTATTATAATAGTATAATACGCCGTATCGTATTTAAAACTTAATACCGTGTTGAACGTCCTAAATGACCGTATGACACATCCCTGATGGCACCCTTTCGTTATGCAGCGTCGTGCAGTGTAATTGGTACCCTACCTTTCGTTTTTATCCCACACATTTTTGTACATTGTTAACGCAGGGCTGGCGCGCGTGGCTGCAGCACCTTGCCACCCCTGCGGTGTGTTCTCAGCTGCTGTGGATCGTGTCTAGCACCTTGTACCCCCACCTGCATGCACCTGCATCGTATCTTGTTAACGCAGGGCTGGCGCGCGTGGCTGCAGCACCTTGCCACACCTGCGGTGTGTTCTCAGCTGCTGTGGATTGTGTCTAACACCCTGGACCCCCAGCTCCATGCACGCGCCCTGGACTTGGTAGTGGCGCTGCTGCATGCAGAGCAGCAGCAGCAGCAGCAGCAGCGGCGTTCCGTGGGTGATGCTGAAGGGGGACCTCAGCTACAGCAGCAACAGCAGCAGCAAGATCTGCAGGATGGGCAGCAGCAGCAGCAGGAACAGCAGCGGGAATTGCAGGATGGGCAGCAGCAGCAGCAGATTTCTGTGGGTGAAGCTGAAGGGGGACCCCAGCAGCAGCAGCAGCAGCAGCAGCAGCAGCAGCAGCAGCAGCAGCAGCAGCGGCAGCAGCAGCAGCAGCAGCAGCAGCAGCAGCAAGAACAGCAAGAGAAGCAAGAGGCTGCACATGATAATGAGGAACAAGAAGTTGGAAATGGTGAGTAGTTAATGATGTGTGTGTGCTTGTGTGTGTATGTGTGTGTATGTGTGTTTGTGTGAATTTGTAGGGAAAGATGTGTGAAATAAATTATATAGGTCAAGGCGTGCAGGGTATAGATGTGTGTGTGAACTTGCAGGGAGGGATGTGTGATGTTAAGTTATTTCAGGTCGAGGCATGCGTGGTGTGGGGCATGTGTGTGATTTGCCGGCAGGGACGTGTGAAGTGAAACTTTGGGCCAAGGCGTGCAGGAAGAGATGTGTGCAGCACAGGTTTAGGGCTAGGTGTGCTGGGTGTGGGAGGGAATAAGGGTAAACAAACATGGGAGCACAAGAAACATGTGAGAATGTCTTGCTGTCGTTTCAATTAGCCACGGCATAGCTAAGTCGAAACTGCACGGATACCACTGTATCCGTGCACTAGCATGTATCCGTGCTTGCAACTCTGCTTAGCATTGCATTGATGCCCGCGCACACATACACACATGCGAACACACACAAGCACACACACGCACACACAAACACACACACATACACAAACGCGAACACACACACACACACACAAACACACACATGCATGCACACACGCACTCACACACAGGACTTGAACCATCGCCGGCCGTGGGCATAGCCACGTCTGCGTTTTTAAAGGATGGCCTGCTGGGTGTGCTGCAGGCAGTGCTACAGATGGCGGCACAGGTGGCCATGTTCCCTCGTTTGATGTGCTAAAGGACTTTTTTGTAAGCAATGCAGCTGCACGCGGCAGTGTGCATGGCTCTCTTGGCATGCATGGCTGCACTGTGTTAATGAGGTGTGCTACAAAATACACAGATGACAGCACAGGTAGTTTACAGTACGTTTTTTGATGTGCGAAAGGACTTAGTGTTATGCACGCAGCCATGCACGGCTGCACTGTGTTAATGAGGTGTGCTGCAAAATACACAGATGGCGGCACAGATAGTTTATAGTACGTTTTTTGATGTGCAAAAGGCCTTATTATTATGCACGCAGCCATGCACAGCTGCACTGTGTTAATGAGGTGTGCTGCAAAATACACAGATGGCGGCACAGGTAGTTTACAGTACGTTTTTTGATGTGCAAAAGGCCTTATTATTATGCACGCAGCCATGCACGGCTGCACTGTGTTAATGAGGTGTGCTGCAAAATACACAGATGGCGGCACTGGCAATTTGTATTGCTTTGAAGGTGATACCGACGAGTCGGCTTCTCAAGGAGGTGCCCAATTTGTCGAGGCCAAATGGGTATAATAACTTGATATTTGCTGGGCGTTTTTTGTTAAAGGCAACAACTTGCCTTTGTTGAATTGTTTTGTCTCCGCACATGTGATGATTTAATAGAGACCCAGTCAGAACAGTGTGAAATGACTTTTTCATACCCCTATATATAACCTGCAGCAGCACCCTGTTTGCTACCCCAAAAGCACGTCATCAACCCGCACATCCTACACACACACACACACACACACACACACACACATAAACACACACACGCAGGGTAAGAGCACGCGCACTAGTGCTCAGCTGGGATGGGGCCGCACCCCCTCTGCTTCTGTGCTACATCATGCAGGGGGGCAAGAGGGGGGGGTCTCTGTACCTAGTGCCACACCTGGACCTAACGCGCCATTGGTGGGTGGGTGTGTGAGCGGTTGTGTTTTCGTGTGTGTTATTGTGTGGGAGCGATTGTTTATGTGTGTTTGTGTGTAAGTGTGTGTGTCTGTTATGTTTGTGTAAGAAAGAGGAGAGAGAGAGAGAAAGAGAGAGAGAGACAGAGAGAGACAGAGAGAGACAGAGAGAGACAGAGAGAGACAGAGAGAGACAGAGAGAGAGA
>Ga0307942_1003841_pt1 | contig 12120 bp, 13 predicted proteins | sample OrgLakmetagen175_FD_201846 | JGI IMG/M metagenome (GOLD analysis project Ga0307942, IMG submission 201846) | Saline water microbial communities from Organic Lake, Antarctica - #175 | ecosystem: Environmental > Aquatic > Non-marine Saline and Alkaline > Saline | place: Antarctica: Organic Lake...
GCGTGTAGCCAAGTCCACCAGCTGCGTGCACACACACACACACACACACACACACACACACACACCTGCGTCTTTTGTGGCGTACGACTTGCGTGTAGCCAAGTCCACCAGCTGCGTGCACACACACACACACACACCTGCGTCTTTTGTGGCGTACGACTTGCGTGTAGCCAAGTCCACCAGCTGCGTGCGCAGCCTGCTCGCAGCCTCCATCGCCTGCACACTGCTGACATTACGTTCTTCACTAGACACAGGGCATGCACCACCTCCAGCTGCACCACCCTCCCCTGTGCCTGTGTGCCGCGCTGCTCCTGCCTCAGCTGTCTCTGTCCCCTGCCCAGCTGTCGTTTGGGGTATGGTGACAGCTGGAGCCTGCTGCTGCTGGATGGCTGTGAGTTGGTCCACAAGGGCAGACAGGCTGCAGCGTCTGCCCTCTAAAAAGGCGGCCACCTGCAATTATAGGTTGGATGAAAGTTGTGTGCACACGTGAAGCTGTTGATCGTGACCATTGTTTGGCTGAGAGTCGGGTCACAAGAGCAGACACAACCAACCAAAATTCAGTTGCCATAATTGTGTTAGAAGTTAAATGGCAGTTAACTTGGTGGTGCTCTTTGGGACATGATTTCACCTCCAGCTGCTGGGTGTGGCTGCACTGAGCAGACTACGAGAAGTATCAGGTCCAACGTTTAAACCCAAGGCCTAAATCACACGCCCTTCACAGTAAGGCAGGCAGCCAAGCACTGCAGCTCAGCCTAGCCAGCCTGGTGCAGTGCTAGATGGGAACAGCAATCAATTTCACCTGTCGAAGGCTGACTGAGAACATGTGCATAAATTTGTGCGAGAGTGCAGAAGTTCAAAATAGAGATGCTCAGCTGGAAGCACCGAGTACGCACCTCGTGCGCTTGCAAGGGGACAGGCATCAGCCCCGATCCAGATGCTACATGATCCTGCTCGTCAGCCTTCCCACCCTCCTGTTGCTGGAAGGGGTAGGGCAGCAGCAGCTCCTGGCAAAGTGCAGCTCGGATGTCCTGTACTTGCTGCTGCACATCTGCAAGCAGCGCGGGGCGGTCCTGCAGGGCACTCTTGGTCTCAGAGGCAGAAGCGTCTTGGTCACCATGCTGCCCCCCCTCACGCTGCTGAGTGTTGCTGCCAGTTTGCTGCTGCTGCTGTTGCTGTTTGCCCGAGGAGGTGGTAGCAGGGGTCCCTGACGAGGTCCCGGCAGGCACTGCGCCGGAGCATCCGAACCCACTGCCCTGTGGGTTATGATCCTCCTCCTCCTCCTCCACTACCTCCTTGGGCTCTACACCTGCGGGTGTTCCTGCTGCAGGCCCTGGGGAAGAGAGCGCACCAGGCTCTTGGGGGACCTCTTGCTGCTCCTGCGGCAGTTGTCTTTGCCCCTGTGCTTGCTGCTGCTCCTGGTTGCTGCTGCTGGGTTGCAGGTGTGGCTGTGGGCGTGGATGATGGTGCTCTTCTTGATTCTGTGTCAAGTCGACCACAACAGAGCCGGTGCCGATGCTGCTGCGTCTCCGTTTGGCTCCTGTTGGCTCCTGTTGGCTCCTGTTGCACTCCAATGCGCCATCTAGTACAGGGGGCTGCGGCACATTGCAGCAGGGGGAAGGGACAATCGTGAGCGAGCTGTCACTCGCCAATTCGAAAACAAACGACAGGTGGCTCTAGCACTGGAAGGTGCTTCCAGACTCTAGAGCATTCGCTCACACCTTTCCTTCCGCGTTATTTGCACTTCCCGGCGTGTTGCTCGTCGAGGGCTGTTTTTGGTTCTCCTTGCCTTGTGTCTGTCCTTGAGCGGGGGACGGTAATTTGCGGAAGAAATTCCTCAGAGTTGTGCCCTTACTCGCCATCCTGGCAGGTCCCTGTAATTTTGGCACCTATATAATCCGTTGTATCTAGCCTGTGGTAACACAACCTATTTCCTAGAATTATTATGTGAAATTAATATGTGAAATGGGTGATGAACTGACTTTCCAACCGATATATGTGTGCATTTGTTGAGGAGATGTTAGTGTGTATATGAATGATATTAAGGATTGTAGCCATACGTGAATTCCAGACTTGACTCCATGAAATCCCCAGTGTTGCAGTTGGCAGCCTGGGTCTCCATCATCCTGTGAGTGCTTCAATAGTTGAAACTGGGAGCAACAGCATTTCTGACAGAGATCACGCAACACATTGTCCACGTGCATAACTCACAATGCCCAACATAAGCATTCCCTTACACGCACGTACGCTCCTACGCACGCACCTCACTCTTATGCGCACGTATGCTCAATTGCACTCCTACCAGCATGTTAAAACCTCCTCGTAAACGCGCACACTTGCACAGTTCCAGCGAGGCTTTTGGTGATCACCAGGGACCCCTCACGGAGGGCCCCCATGCGACCCACATTACGGATGGTGGTGACGAGCCCTGGCGGACAAAAAATCATGAGCACGGTTACTGCGCGATGATGGGGCAGTGCGGTACCCGGAGCGATGGGGACTTTCTCAACTGTCCCGCTAACAGGCCTGCCTGGGCGCCAAAGCCAGACCTAGCAGCGGCTTTACAGGCTACATGCCCCACACTGTGGCAATCTCAGGTCTGTTGATTCAACACAAAAAGTAAAGGGATTTGGTTTTGGCTTGCGCAAATAGTCATGGCATTTCATGCAAAGATTCTTGAAGTTTAGAAAGTGGTTAAATCTTTCCACTAGCGTGATGATTGTACCACCCTGTCGCTGACTAAAATCCTTCATGTCCATCCGATAAGCTGCTAAGCCTTTAAATGAGCCTGAAAAGCACAAGGGCCAGCTGCACCTTTCTACCTGTTTTGCATTGAGCGAGAACCAGCATTGCATTCGGATAACAACCACTGCTTTGTTTCTGCCCTCAACATGCCTTAATTTGCAGCGACTTGACATTTGCTTTGTGCATAACTCTGCCTTTTATATTCCTCTGCAGGGAGGCGATGCAGGCAGCTACTGCTGTAGTGCGGAGCAGGTCACCAACATCGGGAGCAGCGTAAGTTTTTTTCCAAAACTACTATTCAGGCAACGAAAAACGCTCCCCACATCAATTTAGAAAAAGGAGCCACTTCGGTACCCTCTCCCTCAAAATTGCTTTCTTAATTTTGAATAAGTAGTTGGCAATTGCGATGTGGGTTGAGTTGGAGGCGATGCCCGCAAAAAGATTACAGCAAAGGGTGATTTGCTTAGTGACCGTAGCGGGACTGCTGATCTCTTTTTGAAAAGGCACGTTTAGGCTGTTAGGGAGTGTATTGGAAAATTCTGGTTCAGGGTTTAGGAAAGTTCTAACTAACCTTTAATGGACAGAATATGGGCACTCTTTGCTAATTGAGTACACAGTGTGTGAAGGATGGGGTGCTCTCTGTATGCATAGCTTGTTCGTACTCATAGCTGATAACACCCCCCCACATTATGTAAAATGCGTACGTTCTCTTTTCTCTTCTTTATTCGGCACGGCTGCTGCCCTAAACCAAGTGAATGCTGACGTACTATTTTTTTTTATCCATCACGGCTGCTGCCCTAAATCATATGAAAGCTTACGTTCTCTTCTTTATCCGCCACTGCTGCTGGCTACCTGCTCGCAGACCCAGAGGGTGATCCCTTTCGTTGTGGGATGCCCTGCCTGCTACCACAACTTCGTGCACCTGTGGTGAGTGTGCCTGCCAGCATTTGTATTGAGTGTTGTTTTGAGTGTTGTTTTGAGTGTGCTTGCCTGTCAGCATTTGTTTTGAGTGTTGTGGTGAGTGTTGTGGTGAGTGTGCCTGCCAGCATTTCGTTTGAGTGGTGTTTTAATTGATTTTTTGAGTGTGTCCTGCCAGCATTTCTTTTGAGTGGTGTTTTTAGTGTTGTGGTGAGCGTGCCTGCCAGCATTTGTTTTGAGCGTTGTTTTGAGTGTTGTTTTGAGTGTGCCTGCCAGCTTTTCTTTTGAGTGGTGTTTTGAGTGTTGTTTGGAGTGTGCTTGCCAGCATTTGTTTTGAGTGGTGTTTTGAGTGTTGTGGTGAGTGTGCCTGCCAGCATATGTTTTGAGTGTTGTGGTGAGTGTGCCTGCCAGCATTTGTTTTGAGTGTTGTTTTGAGTGTGCTTGCCAGCATTTGTTTTGAGTGTTGTGGTGAGTGTGCTTGCCAGTTTTTTTTTTTGAGTGGTGTTTTGAGTGTTGTTTTGAGTGTGCTTGCCAGCATTTGTTTTGAGTGGTGTTTTGAGTGTTGTGGTGAGTGTGCCTGCCAGTATATGTTTTGAGTGTTGTTTTGAGTGTGCCTGCCAGCATTTGCTTTGAGTGTTGTTTTGAGTGTTCTTGCCAGAATTTCGTTTGAGTGTTCTTTTGAGTGGTGTGGTGAGTGTGCTTGCCAGCATTTCTTTTGAGTGGTGTTTTGATTGATTTTTCGAGTGTGCTTGCCAGCATTCCTCGCCATTTGCAAGTATTTCTCAAGGCTTGTTAAATGGGCTGCTTGCAAGAATTGGTCATTTTGTCCTCCCGCTGCAAATCAGGGTGGGGGCATCAAACGCCATGCATTTGTAGGGCTGGCCAGAACCATACATGTATACGTATATACGGTGTATATACGGTATTCTAAGCAGAGAAATCACCATACATACAGTCATATACGGTGTGCATATACGGTTCTGGCCAACCCTATGTATTTGTGGCGTGTCTCGTCTGTTCTTTTTTCTTACCTACAAATCAATTTGTCTAGCGCTTGTAAGGCTGATTTGACAATTCCGTGGCCTCCCACTCTCAGGTGTGTGCTAGCGTGCTCTTCAGACCAGGCCACGTTCACAGATGTGGTGGCAGTGCAGCCAGCTGCTCAGCCAGAAGCAACTACAGCCGTGGCAGAGGTGAGCGTGGCAACCATTTGGCTGTGTGTTTGTTGTTTTTTTCCTGTCGTTGAGGTAGCCAGATGCTCAGCCAGAAGCCACTACAGCCGTGGCAGAGGTGAGAGGCGTGGCAACCGTTTGGCTGTGTGTTCGGCTGTTTTGTTTCCTGTTGTTGAGGTAGCCAGATGCTCAGCCAGAAGCCACTACAGCCGTGGCAGAGGTGAGCGTGGCAACCATTTGGCTGTGTTTTTTTTTCCTGTCGTTGAGGTAGCCAGATGCTCAGCCAGAAGCCACTACAGCCGTGGCAGAGGTGAGAGGCGTGGCAACCGTTTGGCTGTGTGTTCGTTTTTTTTCCTGTTGTTGAGGTAGCCAGATGCTCAGCCAGAAGCCACAACAGCCGTGGCAGAGGTGAGAGGCGTGGCAACCGTTTGGCTGTGTGTTCGGTTGTTTTTTTCCCTGTTGTTGAGGTAGCCAGATGCTCAGCCAGAAGCCACTACAGCCGTGGCAGAGGTGAGCGTGGTGAACGACCTCATGTTTGGGCGCTTTTTATAATGGATCGGCAGTGCAGCAAAGTGTGCAGCCAGTGAAATCACTGCCATGTTCAAGGTACAAGGTGACTGTGGCAAGTCTGAGGGGCATAAGGTGACTGTGGCAAGGGCAAAAGGTGACTGTGGCAAGTCTGAGGGGCATAAGGTGACTGTGGCAAGGCCAAAGGGTGACTGTGGCAAGTCTGAGGGGCATAAGGTGACTGTGGCAAGGCCAAAGGGTGACTGTGGCAAGTCTGTGGGGCACAAGGTGACTGTGGAAAAATGACTGGCAAGTCTGAGGGGCATAAGGTGACTGGCCAGGTGACCGTGGCAAGGTGACTGTGGCAAGGTGACTGTGGCAAGTCTGAGGGGCACAAGGTGACTGTGGCAAGGGCACGAGGTGACTATGGCAAGTCTGAGGGGAACAAGGTGACTATGGCAAGTCTGAGGGGCACAAGGTGACTGTGGCAAGGGCACGAGGTGACTATGGCAAGTCTGAGGGGAACAAGGTGACTGTGGCAAGCCTGAGGGGCACAAGGTGATTGGCAAGGTGACTGTGGCAAGTCTGAGGGGCATAAGGTGACTGTGGCAAGGGCACAAGGTGACTGAGGCAAGATGAATGTGGCAAGGTGACTGTTGCAAGATGACTGTGACAAGTCTGAGGGGCACAAGTTGACTGGCAAGGGCACAAGGTGACTGTGGCAAGTCTGAGGGGCACAAGGTGACTGTGGCAAGGGCACGAGGTGACTATGGCAAGGTGACTGTGGCAAGGTGACTGTGGCAATTTTGAGGGGCACAAGGTGACTGTGGCAAGGGCACAAAGTGACTGTGGCAAGGGCGCAAGGTGACTGTGGCAAGTCTGAGGGGCACAAGGTTGACTGTGGCAAGTCTGAGGGGCACAAGGTGACTGTGGCAAGGTGACTGTGGCAAGTCTGAGGGGCACATGCACTTAAGTGCACCATATCAGCAGGCTCGGTGGCACAGCAGGTGCTCTGAGCGCAGCGTTGCTCTGGCATTTGGATTTGCGCAACGTTGCTCAGACGTTTTTGACTTGCATTTACAAGCAGGGAGGATGTGGGAAAAAGCTTTTTGCGTGCACGGCTGGTATTTTGCCCGTCAATCGAGCCAATTGCTGAAGCTATCAAAATCTCTGTATGATTTAAGATTTTATTTATGCTGCTTGTCATGAGATGAGTTTTAAGTGAGGAACCAACCTTGAAGGAGGAAGTGAGTAGTAAGTCCATGCTCGCACGAGTTCTGAGAGGCAAACAGGCATCAGGCTCTAAAGACAGTTATGCAACTGAACTGGTAACGGGCACACTCTCATGGTTTCAGACATGCTAACAACGCATTCCTTGATTTTACCAGAGGAAGCTAACGGAGGAAATGCCTGAAAATGCGCATTTTTGCATTCAGAAGGCAGCCACTCACAGCCACTTCATCCGATGGACACCATTTTAGTACCAAATTGTAGCTGGCATTGAGAGCTACCCGAGCACGTGCCCAGTTTTATGTGGGTCACTTTGCGTGCTGAGATAGATTGGATTATGCACACGTGGTGCATGTGAACCCTTATGTGGTGATTTCACATGGGAAAATGGCTAAAATCCTTATAAAACACCAACCACTCAGCTGTTTTCTTTTATTTTTGTTATTCTTTTCCGTTAAAAATATTTCAGATTGGTGCAGTGGGTGATTTGGTATGAAGAATTTGTGGTAAAAAATGGCCTGCACGCCACAGCAAATTAAGCACAAGCCCCCAATTTGGCAAGCATCAAATTTTACATCTATGGACAGATTCATATTGTGTAAAATGTGGAGCTTGCCATTTTGGGGGCGTATAAGCCAAAGAGCATATATTTGCCCATTTTGGGCCTCAGTTAGCCCCAATTTCACATAAAAATCTCTTGTTTGAATGTGTTGCAGGTCAATTATTGGGTGGACCCGGCCTTTGGCGAGGCCTTCTACAAATCCTGCAAGGTAAGACGAAAATCAGATGCACACCTCACAGGCACACTTCTGCAACGCGCGTGTGTGTGCGTTTGTGCGTGCGTGCGTGCGTGCGCGCGTGCGTGTGTGCGTGTGCGTGTGTGCGTGCGTGCGTGCGTGCGTGCGTGTGTGTGTGTGTGTGTGTGTGTGTGTGTGTGTGTGTGTGTGTGTGTGTGTGAAGGAGCAGAGAAAGCTGTACAGAGAAAGCTGCGCCGGCTTTCTTCTTAGCAATTGGCGATTAGCAATTAGCAATGCAGCAAATTATGTTATCCACCTGAATTGTGGAAAAGGAGCCACTCACACCTGCTTCGCACTTCCTCTACACCTCCCTAAGCCATCCACACCCCAAGTATATGGACAGGGATCCACCTCCACCTCCTCGACACATCCTAAAGCCATCCACACCCCAAGTATATGGATTGGGAGCCACCCCCATTTCCTCTACTCCTTCTTACGCCATCCACATCCCAAGTATATGGATTGGGAGCCACCCCCATTTCCTCTACACCTCCTTACGCCATCCACATCCTAAGTATGTGTAAAAGGCGCCACACACGTACACACCTCCTATACACCTCCTGCAATGCAGGACGTCAAGTTTGGAGCAGCCAATGTCCCCGCCATGGCTTTCATTGGGGGAGGTGCCTCCACCTACCAACAGTGGTTTGACTTCTTGGGCCTCGTGAAAGACAAAAGGTGCGCAGTCACGTGCACGTGCGCGCATGCTTCTCAATAGTCCTGGGTAGGTTTGGCCAGAACCAAAAATGTACGGTGTATATACGGTGTTTTTGGCAGGAAAATCACGGGTTTTTGGCATGGGAATCACGGGGTTTTGGCAGGGAAATCACCAAATATGTACGCTCATATACGGTGCATACGTGCATTCTGGCCATCCCTGTTTTCAAGCTTTATCCTTGGTGAACCCCACCCACCCAACACATGCACACGCCCCTATTTACAACATGTTTACACGGTGCCTGTGTCAGCTCACGTCGACCACCCTACAGCTGCTACTCAACTTTTGCGCACCCTTGCATTTCTCACACGCACTCACACCCACTCATCCTGACAAACGTCAAATACACCACCTCTCTTCCACGTGCAACCATACCCACCGTGAGTTCCCCTTTCCATCGCAGGTTTCCCCCCATCGGCTCTCCTTTTCAGCAAAACTTCCTGCCAGCCAACTCCACGCCTGCGGGCCTGTCGCCCCTTACTGACACAACCCCCTCCCCGTCTTTGGCTTCGTGCGGGGGGCCAGGTCCTCTGCGGTGCTCTTGCGCAGACTGTCCAGATGGGTCAGGATGCCAGCCGGTGGGTATTTGAAGGGCCAGAGGAATTAAAAGAGATGTAGACGCAGCCATTTAAAGCGCTCTTGCGCAGACTGCCCTGATGGGTCAGGGTGCCAGCCGGTGTGAATTTGAAGGGCCAGAGCATGTAATGAGTTGCAGAAGCAGGGTTTCCATTCAAAACGCTCTTGCGCGGACTGCGTAGATTGCCCTGATGGGTCAGGGTGCCCGCCGGTGGGTATCTGAAGGGCCAGAGGACGTAGTAAGTTGCAGAAGCAGGTTTTCCATTCAAAACACTCTTGTGCAGACTGCGCAGACTGCCCTGATGGGTCAGGATGCCAGCCGGTGTGCATTTGAAAGGCCAGAGCACGTAATGAGTCGCAGAAGCAGGGTTTCCATTCAAAACGCTGTTGCGCGGATTAAGCAGACTGCCCAGATGGGTCAGGGTGCCAGCCGGTGGGTATTTGAAGGGCCAGAGCATGTAATGAGTTGCAGAAGCAGGGTTTCCATTCAAAACGCTCTTACGCAGACTGCGCAGACTGCCCTGATAGGTCAGGCTGCCATCCGGTGTGCATTTGAAGTGCCAGAGGATGTAAATAAGTTGCAGAAGCATGGCTTCCATTCAAAACGCGCATGTGCGGACTGTGCAGACTGCCCTGATGGGTCAGGGTGCCAGCCGGTGGGTATTTGAAGGGCCAGAGGATGTAGTGAGTTGCAGAAGCAGGGTCTCCACTCACAACGCTCTTGCGCGGACTGCGCACTGCCCTGATGGGTCAGAATGCCAGCCGGTGGGTATTTGAAGGGCAAGAGGATGTGAGTTGCAGAAGCAGGGTTTCCATTCAAAACGCTCTTGCGCGGACTGCGCACTGCCCTGATGGGCCGGTGTGCATTTGAAGGGCCAGAGGATGTAATGAGTTACAGAAGCAGGGCTGGGCATTCATCCATAGTGTGTGTGTGTGTGTCCATGTGCATCACGTGTGTGTGAGCCAGGCTAGCCAGGTTTGGGTGTTGTGCACTTTTGACTCAACACAGGGCATTTCCATACACACCAGCACACCCATGCACAAACACCACAGCTTGACAACGATGGGGGAGGTACACCCGACGCCTGCCACGTGCAAGGGTGCCATCAATCACGATTGAAAAGCAACAGGAAATGCAATGCGCACCAGCACACCTGTGCACAAATACCGCAGCCTGAAAACGGTGGGGGAGGTACACCCGACGCCTGCCACATGCAAGGGTGCCATCATGTCACGATTGAAAATCAACAGGAAATGCGCACCAGCACACCTGTGCACGAATACCGCAGCCTGAAAACGGTGGGGGAGGTACACACGACGCCTGCCACGTGCAAGGGTGCCATCATGTCACGATTGAAACTCAACAGGAAATGCAATGCGCACCAGCACACCTGTGCACGAATACCGCAGCCTGAAAACGGTGGGGGAGGTACACACGACGCCTGCCACGTGCAAGGGTGCCATCATGTCACGATTGAAAATCAACAGGAAATGCAATGCGCACCAGCACACCTGTGCACAATCGCCACAGCCTGAAAACGGTGGGGGAGGTACACACGACGCCTGCCACGTGCAAGGGTGCCATCATGTCACGATTGAAAAGCAACAGAAAATGCAATGCGCACCAGCACAGCCTGACAATGTTGGGGGAGGTGCCCTCAGCACCTGCCATGCACAAGGGCGCCATCATGTCACACTTGCAACCACGCAGACCTTGCAACCACACAAAACACACACACACACACACACACACACACACACACACACACACACACACGTCACAGCCTGACGACAGTGGGGGAGGTGCACCTGACGACCACCATGTGTGCCACGTGGGTGCGATCACGTGCTGGGATTTCGCCCTCATTTGGATCTGGGCTGCATGCCAAGCTGGCCTAGCCATCTACTTCTCCCCTCCTGGAACTGTGGCAAAGCTCGCGTCTTCACTGTGGCGGGGTCTGAAGCGATCGGGACGGCGATTGCTACGACTGGAGGCAGTGCATGAGGAACCTGCGGGGGGTGTGATTGACACTCAGGCACCGCTGCTTGTGCACAGTGAGTATGTGTGGGAAGGAGGGGGGAGGGGGGCTCAGTACGGGTTCCATTGTGGCTTGCTATCCATTGTGGCCTTGCTATCCATTGTGGCTTTGCTATCCGTTGTGGCTTTGCTATTCATTGTGGCTTTGCTATCCATTGTGGCTTGCTATCCGTTGTGGCTTTGCTATCCGTTATGGCTTTGCTATCCGTTGTGGCTTTGCTATCCGTTGTGGCTTTGCTATCCATTGTGGCTTTGCCTCCCGTTGTGGCTTTGCTATCCACTGTGGCTTTGCTGTCCTTTGTGGCCTGTCCTTTAGGGGTAAATGCAGATTTATATGTTGAGTTGGTACAGATCAATTTGGGTGCTGCAATCATACCATTTACCTCGAGCTTTCCAGTTGCATTGCCCTATCTAATTTTCGTTGTCAGCCCAATCAGTGGCAGCGACAAATTGTGTGACAACAAATTAGAGCTTTTCTGGTTGTTGAAAGCTAAATGTCGTATTGATGACCTTTGTCTTCTGGATTTGCTACTTTGGTAATAACTTGGCAACGTGTGCGCATTCTAAGAGGAACCATCAAAGGAGATCCTCAAGAAGATTATTACCCTGTGCGTGTAAGGTCTCTGGTTCTGTCCATCTGCCTGCCTAGTCATATAAACGTGCATTAGTCGATGTGCTGAATTTTGGTATGCAGTGATTTGATCTGACATTGCTGTGCACGTATTCACCTGCAGCAAAACGGCTACAAATTACACTTGACTGCGGCCTCATAATGCATGCTTTGTTTCCTGTGTGCATTTGACGCCTCTTGCCATCCGTATCTGTCTGTGCACATCCTTAATCCTCTTCCCATGCTTCGTTTTTCGTGTGCATCCGACTCCTCTTTCATCCTTATCTGTCTCTGCAATTCCATAATCCTCTTTCCATGCTTCGTTTCCTGTGTGCGTTTGACGCCTCTTGCCATCCGTATCTGTCTGTGCACATCCTTAATCCTCTTTCCATGCTTCGTTTTTTTTGTGCATCCGACTCCTCTTTCATCTGTTTCTGTCTGTTCACATCCTTTATCCTCTTTCCATGCTTATTTTTCGTGTGCATCCGACTCCTCTTTCATCCGTATCTGTCTCTGCACAGCCAAGTCCTCTGCGGCCAGCTTCTCCAGCTGGGGTGCCCCCCATCGCACGCAAGCCTCTGCTCCACTCTCCGCTCACAAGCCCACAGCTCTGGAGCGCACACTCAAAAAAGCGTTTTACAAGCTGGTGCGTTATCCTTTATTTATATGTTATTAGTCCACATGATGTGCTCAGTTGCACTTTACTGCAGGCTTGCATTCTCAGGTTCTATTTTTGAAGACTTTTGTCTGTGTACAAGCCTGCAGTAAAGGCGACTGAGGGAGAGAGGGAGGGAGGGTTGGAGGGAGGGAGG
>Ga0307942_1003843_pt1 | contig 12114 bp, 13 predicted proteins | sample OrgLakmetagen175_FD_201846 | JGI IMG/M metagenome (GOLD analysis project Ga0307942, IMG submission 201846) | Saline water microbial communities from Organic Lake, Antarctica - #175 | ecosystem: Environmental > Aquatic > Non-marine Saline and Alkaline > Saline | place: Antarctica: Organic Lake...
GTGAGAGCGCGCGCTTACATGTTATGTCAGTGACATCAAGCAACTGAGCAACAGGGTGTGCACTTGAGCATAGGAACATAGCAACAAGGTGTGCACTTGAGCATAGGAACATAGCAACATAGGAACATAGGAACATAGGGACATAGGAACATAGCAACATAGGGACATAGGAACATAGGAACATAGCAACATAGCAACAGGGTGTGCACTTGAGCATAGGAACAAAGCAAAGCGGAGGATGGTGAAGCAGTCTGGCTGAAGTGAACACCTCCAGGCTTGCTTCAGTAGTCATTGTCTATATGTTTGTATGCATTTTGAGGCACATACATACAAACACAACACACATTCAAGGCCCTTAAAAGGCACCATACCCACACCCAAACCTACACCCATACCTACGAACAACCCTCCACCCCCCCTCAAACACACACACACACACACATATATACACACACCTGCCACGCTGAAACTCAAGAGGAAGTGTGTGATCTTTGTGTGCTTAACCCCGTGGAAGTCCTCCCTCCTCATGCTGTCTGTCTTCACCTGCAGTGTACATAAATAATAATAATAAATTACCAAAATAAAACATGAGGAACCCCCCTGTCTGCCTCCTGAGCAAAAACTCAGATGTGGACCTCTGCAGCAAGGTCTCACAGGCTAAAAATCAATCACGAGTCTCCTGCCTTTATGTAGGCACGGATCCAAACGCACACCTTTTTGTATTACTGTATAGGAAAAGTCAAAGCATACCTCACATTCCAGGAGAAGTCAAAGCGCACCTTATAGGAGAAGTCTATGTCTGTGGGCTGTGTGGGGCTAAAGCCTTTGGAGTGTTTGGTAGGCTCCCCTTGGCTCAGGCGGGTATGTGCTGCCTGCAATCCATCACAGACGCAAGAACGCAAGAAGTGTGGAGTGCGGAGTGTGGAGTGGCTTCTGGTGCAATGGAGCTGTTTGCGCGCCTTGCTGTTTGCGTGTTTGTGTGTGTGTGTGTGTGTGTGTGTGTGTGTGTGTGTGTGTGTGTGTGTGTGTGTGTTTGTGTGTGTGTGTTTGTGTGGGTGGGTGTGTTTCTCTGTGTGTGTTGTCGTGTGTGGATATGTACGTTAAAAAACGAGGCAATACTACATCTGTGTGCGGGCATCGTGTGCATGAAAAGGTAGGGATGCCAAGTGCTGTACAAGGAGTCTCATGCAAGCTTGCTTTGATGGACGCATACGCACTATCTGCAAAACAAGCACCCCCACCTGTGCATCAACACATCCACACGCATAAATTAACTCGATCCAACCATAACATACACACATAAATTAATACACGCATAAATTATACACGCATAAATAATACACGCATAAATTAATACACACATAAATTAATGCACACATAAATTATACACGCATAGATTAACTCCATTCAACCAATTACTCACCTTCCATTCAAGCATGATCTCATCTCTTGAGTTGGCATAGGCGATGTACATGTCCCTAGGAAACAAGCCCATCTGCGCATGCATGATAAATTTTACTTTGCTTAGTACAATAGCATTCAAGCATGATCTCATTGTGCGAGCTGGCATAGGCGATGGACATGTCCCTGGGAACAAAGCCCATCTGCGCACGCACGATTTTTTCTAGTTTACTTTGTACATGTCCCTAGGGTAGCCCTTTTACTTTTTGTTATGGACAAGGGCATGTGGTTGAGTTGGTACCATTGCTTACACGTCACGAATACTGATACAAATTGTGTGCGTGCTCAGGCATGTCGTTGTGTCTAAATACTTAGGGTTGGCCAGAACCATACAGTTTTAGGTATATACGGTGTACATACGGTAATTTTAGCAGGGATATCACCATACATACGGTCATATACGGTGTAGATATACGGATCTGACCAACCCTACAAATACTTCTTCCTATTGGGCTCCGCTGCTTAGAAATTGAGACGGATGCTTTCTAGCGCAATAAGCAGGGTCCGGGATTCTGAGCACAAATTAATTAGCTTTAGAAAACGACTTAACCATCCCTCTAATTATGATCAGGTAGTTCGGTGCTAAAGTTTACACAGACTTAAGACACCATGTACGGATACGCACTACCTGGCCAGGTAGATCGGTGCTAAAGCCCATACAAACTATAGACACCTTGTACAGATACGCACGACCTGGCCAGGTAGTGCGGTGCTGAAGCCTAAACAAAATTTAGACACCACGTACGGATACGCACGACCTGGCCAGGTAGTGCGGTGCTAAAGCCTACACAGACCCAAGACACCACGTGCTGATACGCACGACCTGGCCAGGTAGTTCGGTGCTGAAGCCTACACAGACTTAAGACACCACGTACGGATACGCACGACCTACCCAGCACCGAATTACCTGGCCAGGTAGTGCGGTGCTGAAGCCTAAACAAACTTAAGACACCACGTACGGATACGAACTACCTGGCCAGGTAGATCGGTGCTTAAGCCCATACAAACTTTAGACACCACGTACGGATACGCACGACCTGGCCAGGTAGTTCGGTGCTAAAGCCTACACAGACCCAAGACACCACGTGCTGATACGCACGACCTGGCCAGGGTACCTTACTAGAGTGAATGATCTGTAGGTTAAGGTCAGGCACCCGCCACAGTTACTACTAATGGCAAACGCATTTGAACAGGCAACTGGATTATGCCCAAAACACGAGCTCCAATATCATGCTGCTCATGCAGGGCAAAGTGCAGGCAAACAGTACCTGAGTCACGTACTCAGACACTCCACACACAAGACACAGGCCTCACCCAGAACACGAGCTCCAAGAACATGCTGCTCATGCAGGGCAAAGTGCAGGCAAACAATACTTGAGCCACGTGCTCAGACACTCCACACACAAGACACTGGCCTCACCCAGAACACGAGCTCCAAGATCATGCTGCTCATGCAGATACCAAACACGCACTCCATGAGGGTGGACAGGACAAGCACAGCATTGAGGGCGACGCCCACCTGGTGTGTGTGTATGTGTATGTGTGTGTGTTTGTGTGTGTGTGCGTGTGTGTGTGTGTGCGTGTCTGTTATTGCGCAAGCTTAAATGTATGAGACGTGTGCTGACATGTACAAGTACGTGTATGTGTGTGCATGCGCGTGTGCGTGTGTGCGTGTATTAGCAGATGGCATGACGAAAGATGCCAAGGCATGTCATTCTCCATCACAAATACAATCCTCCATCACCGATTAATTACTTTCCTCCTTATCAATTTCTGAATACCATCCATTATCAACAACTTGATGATCTCCTAAATTACTCATAACTCAATACTTCCTGGATACCGTTCTTTATCAATGACTTAATGCAATTCTCAATTATTAAGCACTTACTGGATGCCACCCTTTACTTAATGACTAAGTGTTTAAATCCCAATTATCAAGCACTTACTGGATGCCACCCTTTACTTAGTGACTAAGTGTTTAAATCCCAGATATCAAGCACTTACTGGATGCCACCCTTTACTTAGTGACTAAGTGTTTAAGTCCCAATTACCAAGCACTTACTGGATGCCATCCTCTAGCACGCTTACGTATAGGAACCATGCGATCTCGTCATCAACGGAAATCATGTAGAAGAGGAAAGATAGAATGGCAAACACGGCTCCAAGCACGGTGGCAATCTGTTTGGGCAGCCCTGTATATATGTGGTGTGTGTGTGTATGTGTGTGTGTGTGTGTGTGTGAGAAAGAGAGTTGGGTATGCTATTTGCAACACGTCAAACCTGAAGGGGAGAACGACAGATGCAGCTCTGAACACAGTAGAGTTTGGATATATATAGAATGCATGTGCGTGTGTGGCATGTAAGTGAAAATGCACTTGAGCGCTGATCGGCTTTTTGGCCTAGTTCATACATGTTTGGTGCATGCACGGAAATTGTAGCAGCCTTCAATTATACAGTCATGCATGGTCTCTATGCGAGTCTGGCCACTCCTGTAAATTGCTCGCATTGCCTGTATGGCGGGCAGGTAGATGCATATCACTCACATACTTATTTCAATAAAACATGAAGAGGGAGAGAAACAGAGGAGCTTCCGCATGATCTGATGGACAATTTCTGCTGAGCAAATGGAGCACTACATCTATCATGGTGTTAGGTGTGCTAGAGTGTACAATTTAGAAGTAGCAGAATGTAACCGTTACGAAAATTTGTTGCGGAAAACTCAATTTGACTGAATTGCCAAGGCACTCACGCAACGACCTACGTTTACGTGCTCACACAAAGGGATTAACTAGATCACCTGTGAACACACACACACTCACTCTCACACCCATGCTCACACCCCACAATCTCACCAACTTTTTCGCCCACCAAGTACACCACGCTACACACGCCCATAAAGCACATACCAATACTTCTGTTCATCTACCAACCCACTCACTTAATCACTCTCTGTCACTCACTCACTCCACCCCCCCGCGCCGCCCCCAAACGTGTGACCACCAAACCACACATTCCTAATACCAGCAACAACAAACTACACTCACAACTCTCTCACTGTTACCTGCAAAACAATTTGGGCGATTAGGCCGGAACAATGAGGTTAACACCCGCATTCCTAACCAGGCCCTGTGCAGCGCGTTTACAAAAAGACTCCCCATCTTCATGCTGCAACAGCTGTACCTTCACTCACAAAAGCCCCTCTGTTTTCAAAGTACAACAGTTCAATTACGCTTGCATCGTGAGGTGGCGGTGGACAATCTCAGGTAATACACACTGAACTCAGCAATTGCACCTCCACTCACAACTCTCTTCTCTGTACCGGTACCTGCAGTAAACCTGGGCTTGATGCCCATGAGCTCGCACACTTGACCTGAGCTCGACTCCCACGATTTTGCAACTAGTGCTGCACATGCTGTAGACAGGGCACCTAGGGGCGAAGCATCCTCTGCACATGCGCACACAAACATTACAGTTGGTAGTAGTTGGGCATTAGGGCAGATGCATCCTCTGCACATGCGCACACAAACATTACAGTTGGTAGTAGTTGGGCATTAGGGCAGACGCATCCTCTGCACATGCGCACACAAACATTACAGTTGGTAGTAGTTGGGCATTAGGGCAGACACATCCTCTGCACATGCGCACACAAACATTTCAATTGGTAGTAGTTGGGCATGAGGGCAGACACATCCTCTGCACATGCGCACACAAACGTTTCAATTGGTAGTAGTTGGGCATGAGGGCAGACACATACTCTGCACATGCGCACACAAACATTTCAATTAGTAGTAATTGGGCATTAGGGCAGACACATCCTCTGCACATGCGCACACAGACATTACAGTTGATAATAGTTGGGCATCAAAATGGAGGTTTGTTCTCTGCACATATGCATGCAGACGTCACAATTGCAAGTAGCAGGGGACTTAAAAGGACACACATTCTGCACACACATACACACACAGACACACGCACACACAACAATGTTGAAGTTGTACTTAGGAGGGCACCCAGGGAAGACGCACTCTCTGCACGTCTATACATTAACAGAGGGTGCGCTTTAATGCATCAAACTTGAGGCTCTCAGGGTTTCATCCGTGCAAGGGTGACTTGTTCCCAATATGACTTGTTCCCAATATGAGTTGTTCCCAATATGAGCTGTTCCCAATATGAGTTGTTCCCATTATGAGTTGTTCCCATTATGAGTTGTTCCCAATATGGCTTGTTCCCAATATGATTTGTTCCCAATCAATATGATTTGTTCCCAATATGACTTGTTTCTAATATAATTTGTTCCCAATATAATTTTGTTCCCTATATGAATAATAAAAAGCGTAATCAAAGGGAGTGGCCCATTTTGGGCCACTGGCCACAAGCAATGAGAGAGGAACTCTTTGCAGGACTGCTGAGGGTGAAATGGATGCTGCACATACTGATGCTTGAAAGTGTACACAGAACTCAAAGTTTTCCCTATTCCTTTTTTGTAGAGATTTTGTTAGCTTATCCAAATGTACAAGCTAAGGGAGCTGATGACACGTTTACTTGCAAATCTATTCCCTGAACAATTCGACACAAGCATAGGGACCTCCCAACATGGTCAAGCGTAAACGCATAAGGAAAGGCAATTGAAAGCAATAACGGGTTCCAGGTATCATTCCTTTCTGCACGCGACCGCTCAAAAAATGGGTGCGGAAGCACCAAGTTGGTGGGACAGTTTGGTAGTAAGCACCTAGTGGGTCACGCTTTCTGTGCGTAAGCTCATTCCTTTCAACCTAATGCCCACATTAGATTCAGGCACATGCACACAGTGAGCAGCCTTGCCTTGCTATTGAAGACGATGCAACATCAGTGCAAACAATGTGGTCAGGAGAACTTGTCCAGTTCAGGAGAACTTCAAAGGTAGGGCTAAGAACTCGCATGCTAGCAAGTTCCAGAGTAAGACATTGCTAAGACCATGACACATGATTACATTTCACCCATGACTAGGTCCACTCATTCCTCACTGCACACGTCTTGTACAGAAAACTAATGCTGCTCCAGCCCACTACAGCTCACGTAAGGTTCATCAAGTGCTACCTCTAGCTGGGCACAGCTACACCAGGCCCCCACTCATTCCTCACTACAGACGTCTTGTACAGAAAACTAATGCTGCTCCAGCCCACTACAGCTCATGTAGGGTTCATCAAGTGCCACCTCTAGCTGGGCACAGCTACACCAAGCCCCCACTCATTCCTCACTGCAAACATCTTGTACAGAAAACTAGTGCTGCTAAAGCTCACTAAAGGTTCGTCGAGTGCTACCTCGTGTGTGTGTGTGTGTGTGTGTGTGTGTGTGTGTGTGTGTGGCAGGGCACAGCTACACCAGGCCCCGTACAGAGTGACCCTTGCAGCAGAAAATTAACGCATTGGCAAATCGCAGACGGTTGCATCCTTACCCTGACCACAGACACGCAGGGTACACCCCACAATGCAACAATTGTTCACAGCAACAATTGCAGCAAAAAATATGTACAGCAGAAATTATTCACAGCAGAACAGTATCTCTGTACTAAAAAAACACGCACCGATGCAAGCCTACGCATAGCTGGTGAGAGTAAAGGCCTCACCTCCACCAAAAACACGCAGGATAAAGTCCACCCCTAAACCAAGCAGTGTGTACTGTGCTTGGAGCCGTTCGTGGAAAATGACGCCCAGCAGGGACACCACAAAACACTGCAATGCAAGAGTGTGAGTTATGTGTGTGTTTGTGTGTGTATGTTTGTGTGTGTGTGTGTGTGCAATTTTCTGTGTTCGTAAGTGTGCACACAAGTGTGTGTGTGTGTATTTGTGTGTGATTCCCTCTGTGTCTGTGATTTCCTCTGTTTGTAATTTCCTTGGTTCCTTAATAGTACACCGGATTGTTTAAAGGTGTGGGTAGCATACCTAAAATCACGCTTTTGGTGGGGCTCAGGCTCAGGCTATGGTGTGAGTTGTGGTTCTTCACTTTATGCAATTAGATTCAAAAATTTTCCCAAAGCTCACAAACATAATTTCCTGCTTCTGTTGAAAGCATGCCAAGACCCGTGCCCAATGTGTGGGATGAAATCTCAGCAGGGTGTTGTAAAACAACTAATTTCGAGCCTCAATTGAGTTTCACCTCTTCGCATCAAGCGGCAAGTGCATTTTCTGTGAACTCGATTCCTTATTACTTAGAAAGCGTGATCATTCTAATGCCTTGCCCATGTGCAAAAACCTCAACGCCTCACCTAGAAACCTTGATCATCCCAATGCCTTGCCCACGTGCAAAAGCCTCAAGGCCTTACCCAGAACGCCGTGATCATTCCAATGCCTTGCCCATGTGCGAAAGCCTCAAGGCCATACCCAGAACGCCGTGATCATTCCAATGCCTTGCCCATGTGCGAAAGCCTCAAGGCCATACCCAGAACGCCGTGATCATTCCAATGCCTTGCCCATGTGCGAAAGCCTCAAGGCCATACCCAGAACGCCGTGATCATCCCAATGCCTTGCCCATGTGCGAAAGCCTCAAGGCCATACCCAGAACAACGTGATCATTCCAATGCCTTGCCCAAGTGCGAAAGCCTCAAGGCCTTACCCAAAAAGCTGTGAGACGCGCCGTGTTCATGTCCACGGTCTGTGGGTAGTTGAACAAGGTGCCGTATAGAAGTGGCTTCTTTGCGGTGGCCAGCATGCTGCTGCCGTCACGCAACCCACATCCGGCAGGAGGCTGCAGAGAAACGGTGTTGTTACAGGTGAAAGGGTGGGATGCTAAGAAGCACAGGTGATGTGAGGCGACAATTCATTAGTGCAGCTGTCGATCTGTTTGATTGATTTTTTTGTTGGGACCTATAGGTTGAGCAGCCATGCCAGGCTGGAGGCCTTTGTAATCCAAACTAAACTAAGAAGCAGGTGATGTGAGGCGACCAAGCAAGTACAGCATGCTCTACGTTATCGTGATCAGCACGGGGGCGTAACCTGCAACTGTTGCAATGACTGTGGCAGCAGCTTTTATATGTGGCAGCAGCTTATAGATGTTATAGATGGCATATGCTTAGGGTTGGCCAGAATCGTATATCTGCACCGTATATGACCGTATGTATGGTGATTTCCCTGCTAAAAATACCGTATGTACACCGTATATACCTAAAAATGTATGGCTCTGGCCAACCCTACATATGCTGCCTGCTGCCTACTGCATTATTCACAACCAGATAGGGCGGAAGCGTTTCAGGGCAATCCATTGCCATGTCTCTATAAAGTGTGCACAAAATCACAAGGCCAGCCAAGGTAACCAATTCCTTTGCAGGCAAAGCGTTTTAGGGCAATCCATTGCCATGTCTGTAAATTGTGCACAAAATTATAAGGCCGGCCAGGGTGACATAAATACTCTGCAGACGGAAGCATTTTAGGGCAATCCATTGCCATGTCTCTAGAAAGTGTGCACAAAAACATAAGGCCAGCCAGGGTGACCAAATACTTTGCAAGCTGTCAAAGCTTAGCCCATTATGAAATTGGCATTAGTCGCGGCCGGCTTACTACCTGCTGCCATCAAACAACAGATATCGGGGAAAGACCACGCAGAAAGCAAAGGAATGCACCTTCCCAGCTGACGTGCGTGCTGGTTCTATGTGCAAGGGAGTGCACATATTCCCTGCTAAAGTTCGTGCTGGCTCTACGTGCAAGTAAGTGTAGACGTGCATATAAAGAATGCGATGTAGAACAACAGTTGTATAAAGGCATATAAAGGCATATAAAGGCATGTAAAGGCATATAAAGCATATAAAGGCATATAAAGGCATATAAAGAATGCGATGTAGAACAACAGTTGCATAAAGGCAAGCACAGCATTTGGCTCAGCGAGCTTTTCACCGATCATACTGCGCTTTGCAAGATCAGGCACCTCCTCGGAAATTCACTATGAACAAGATGTAGGCATCTTACATGCCAACAGCCTAGGTCAAAATCATATGCTTCCTTGGTGACCAATTGACAAAATGGCAGGTACGAGCATAGACGTGCTATTCTTGCACGCACCCCCTTAAAATCACCTTTGAAACTCGCCAAGCAAGCTGCGCAGAAACAGACAGGAGTGGCCAGAACTGTACATATACACCGTATATGATTGTACACTTGGTGGATTTTCTGCCAAGAATAACGTTCATACTTTGTATACTAATGTATGGTTATGGCCAACCCTACAAATGACACAAACACACACCATGACGCTAAACCCAGCCGCTCGGAGTTTTTCGTCAAGCCGGCCTTGGTGCTCCAAAGTCTGCACGCAAGAGCATGTGCCCGTATGTGTGTGTGTGTGTGTGCGTGTGTGTGTGTGTGTGTGTGTGTGTGTGTGTATGTGTGTGCGTGTGTGAGCATATGTGTTACGTGCGTGTATGTGTGCATGTTTGTGTCACGGGCATGTGTACGTGTATGTGGGTGGGTGAGTGAGCAGGAAATGTGTGTGTGTGTGTGTGTGTGTGATTGCGGGTACGAGTGTGTGCGTGGCAAACAGCTCGGTTACTGTGCAAATCCACAAATTTTGATTATGTGATCATTTTCTGTGAGCACAGAAGTGCACGTCCACATCATCCTAGATACTGTACCCACACAAGTCGTTTTGGCTTGAACGGTGTATATATACAATGTTTATGACCTTACAATTAAAGATGTACCGTTTGAGAACCCGCAAAATATGTAGCGTTTGAGAAACAATAGACATTAACTGCGGCCAAACCTACACACAAGGCTACCATGCATAAGCATGAAAGACGTGCAGGCCCCTGTTGTTCCTGCCCTAGTCCAAAGGAGACGTGCAGGCCCTGACCTAGTTGTATTGGACCTAGTCCAAAGGAGTACCTGTTGTTCCTGACCTGTCCAAAGCAGTACCTGTTGTTCCTGCCCTAGTCCAAAGGAGACGTGCAGGCCCTGACCTAGTTGTTCCTGACCTAGTCCAAAGGAGTACCTGTTGTTTGTACCTGTTGTTCCTGCCCTAGTCCAAAGGAGACGTGCAGGCCCTGACCTAGTTGTTCCTGACCTAGTCCGAAGGAGTACCTATTGTTCGTACCTGTTGTTCCTGACCTAGTCCAAAGGAGACGTGCAGGCCCATGTTGTTCCTGGCCCAGTCCAAAGGAGGGAAGAAGCACTTGCACACTTGTGGCAGACATAGAAATGCGACAAAACCCCGCTGCAGCTCTGTCCTATCTATATCCTATCCTATCTTATACATCCTATCATCTGTCCTATCTATATCCTGTATCCTATATCCTTCTTTAACTATAATCTATCATCTATCATCTACATCATTTATCATTTATATCCATCCTATCCTATACATATCCTATCCTATCAGATACATCCTGTCTGATACATATCCTATCCTATCCTATCTGATACATCCTGTCATTTATGTCCATGCCCACCCAAGGCACGGCACTCACACACACCTGCAACACACAACACACAGCTACGCGACACACACACACAGCTACGCAGCGCAAAACACACCTTGAGCGCATCACAGCCCCCCAGCAGCTCTCCATTCAGGAACACCCAAGGCAAGCGGTTGGTGGCTACAATCACCCTGTAGGCATCTTCCTGCTGGATCAGGCCAGACAGACCAGAGTTGTGGCCGTACTTCTCTTCTAGCGCTTGCAAGACCTGTGATGTGGGTGTTCATGTGTGTTGAGGGTGGGTGGGGGAGGGGTACGCCTGTCTCTCACAGCTTGTACGCGGCAGCAACTTAGCCCAAGTGAATTTGGGCACGGCCAATGACTGCATTACAAGCACAAATGGTTGCTTACCGCGTTGCTGTCTGCAATCTTGGGAAGCTTGTCCAGCCGTACAAATGTGAATGGCACCCCACGAGAGGCCAGAGTGCGCCGGACTTCTTTTGAGAGGCAGCATCGAGACTTGCCGACCTGAAAGTGCAGGAATGCTCGTGTTGTTTTAATAACTGTTGCGTGTTAGTGTTAATGTGTGCTCAAGCGCATGAATCATGTGTCGCGCATGGCGTGCGAGTGTGCCTGCGTGCGCATGCGCGAGCGCGTGTGCGCTTGCGTGTGTGTGTGTGTGTGTGTGTACGTGTGTGTGTGTGTGTGTTTGTGTGTGTGTATGCGCGTGTGTGTGTGTGTGTGTTTGTGCGTCTGTGTGTGTGTATGTATGTGTGTGTGCGCGTGCGTGCGTGTGTGGGTGCGCGTGCGTGTGTGTGTGCGTGTGTGTATGTGTGTATATTTGTGCGTGTGTATATGTGTGCGTGCGTGCGTGTGTGTGTGTGTGCTTGTGTGTGTATGTGTGTGCGTGCGTGCGTGTGTGTGCGTGCACGCATGCGTGTGCATGTGTGTGTGTGTGCGTGTGTATATGTGTGTGTATGTGTGTGAGCGTGTGTGTGTGCGTGTGTGTATGTGTGTGTATGTGTGTGTGTGTGTGTGTGTGTGTGTGAGTGTGTGTGTGTGTGTGTGTGAGCGTGCGTGCGTGCGTGTGCATGCGTGCGTGTGAATGTGTGCGTGCGTGCGTGTGTGCGTGCGTGTGCATGTGTTTGTGTGTGTGCGTGTGTGTGTGTGTGTGTGTGTGTGCGTGTGTGCGTGTGTGTGTGTGTGTGCGTGCGTGCGTGCGTGCGCGCGCGCGTGCGTGCGTGAGAGCGTGTGTGAGAGCGTGCG
>Ga0307942_1003844_pt1 | contig 12110 bp, 16 predicted proteins | sample OrgLakmetagen175_FD_201846 | JGI IMG/M metagenome (GOLD analysis project Ga0307942, IMG submission 201846) | Saline water microbial communities from Organic Lake, Antarctica - #175 | ecosystem: Environmental > Aquatic > Non-marine Saline and Alkaline > Saline | place: Antarctica: Organic Lake...
ATGTAAACCCAAAAGGCATGGGTATAACCAACACCATCTCACGTGCAGAGCTAGCAGCTATAGCAGCTGCAGTCATACACGGCTACTCACATATAGCCACAGACAGCCTTACATCACTGCACCAAATTAAAAAGCAGCTCTCACACACGAATCTCCATCGCCACCACATCCAAGGAGATGTCCTTCAATCCATTGCTAAGCAATCCACCAATCACCATCGCCCATCCACTTCTTCAAAGTAAAGTCCCATGTTGGTATTAGCGGTAATGAGCATGCCGACGCCCTTGCTAAAAAGTCAGCCACCACCTACTCCGACATCGCTGGCACCTCCATCAAAATAGCAGGCCCTGAGGGAAATCCTTTCTACACTATCCACTGGCTTGCAAAAAGGGACAGAAAACCAAACACAAACCCATAATCATACCCATACAACAAACATGGCCCATTCTCCTCCCCCAAAGCTCTGGTACCTACCAAACCACCGTGACGCCCTTCAAGCATGCATCTTCTCCATAAACTGGAAAATGCCAAAACTGAAGCGAACTACCATGCGTACTACCAGACCCTCATCAAGGACGGCACTGCCAATGGAGCCACTAGCAATGCTTACCTAACATCATCCAATGTCCCTTTTAAGACCAAATGTATCATTATTAAATACAGAACAGGCACCCCATATAATCAAAAACATGCAGTATTGTTCAAACTCCCAACAATTCAAACTTGCCCCCTTTGCCCATAAGTAGATAGTGCCCTGTACATCCTTTCTGGGTGCCAACACACGCAAATAAGGAACATGATCACCGAAAGGCACAAAGCAACATATCATGCTGCATGATCCTTAAGGCTATCAGAAAAACAGGCTCCTTAGGATCATGCATTGTCTCCATGGATATAGGCAGCAACGAACGGATGATCATGCAAAATCTCCAGATTTTGAAACAGATGAAAGTAGAATATTTCCCAAATGGCTCTTCCCACCCCGCTTCTCAGATGAAGACAGATTTACCTCCAGCCGCCCAGATTTTGTGCTGGTTACTCTCATCACTGCAAAAACACAAAAACAACAAACTTATGTAGGGGGGTGGGTTCTTCGGAGTGGCAGGGGGCAATTGAGGGAGACTGGGAGCATCCCAACAGCACCGCCAGCCACCAATAGAGCCACCAACCCCAGAAAGCACCGACCTAAAGACCTCAACAAGACTCGGCGTGACACCCACCTCGTCGAAATCAAGTATTGTGAGGACACCAGACCTCAGAACCAGCTGAACGCCGCAAAGGAACAGCACAAAGACCCCTGCAACATTCTCCAAGGAGCCTCTTTACTCTCCACATCATCCTTTTGGGTGTGGGTGGCACCATCTACAACACTCACACTCTGAAGCCTTTCAAGGAACTGGGTCCTGATTCTCAAAGAGTTAAGAAGCTTGCCTCCAAGCTCCATGTGCACTCCGTGAACTTTGCTGCTAAACTTGTCCATACTAGACGTGCCTTTTCCAGTACTGTTATAAACTCTCATCGGGATCTTGATCCCCATTGATTGATCTTGATCCCCATTGACTTTTCCTTTCCTTTTGCGGTGGAGGAGCTTTACGGTACTCGGTACCAAAGTGGCTCCTTTTCCTTAATTAATGTGGGAGTGGCTTTCACTGCCTGCGTAGTTTTTTCTTTTTTCTTTTTTCTTGAGCAACAAGAAATCCCCAGGACCGGACGGGATCATTAATGAGCTTTTGCGCACACATGCTTCCTGCAGAAATTAAAAACACCACAAACATGCTCTTTGTTATCATGTGGGAACAAGTCATCCTCCTTGTCATGATTACAAGGGGACGAACCTAAGGCCTAAGGTTTCCTTATATTACCCGATCAACGTTGCAATTACCCTCTACAAGCTTTGGACCGCCTCAGCACGTATGTAGAGACACATTTCATAATCAGCACCACACAAGCTGGCTTTTGAAAACACAAATACGCCATTCACCAACTCCAAAAAGCTTTTAGGGCACTAGAAGATGCCAAACTCTTCAGCAATGACATATACATGTCAAAGGAGACCATACCAGAATAGCCAATAAAATGTCATGACCAGCAGCTGATCAGCCAATGTACACGACAGATAGCGCCCCAATTGAAGGATTGCGTGTCGATGCGTGAGCGGCTCTCAGCAAGGAGAGCGGAGCGAGCTGTGCACAGGAATGCAGTCAACTCAACCTCTTGTGATGGTGGAGTCCTATGTGCTCCTGCCTACCCTTCCTAAAACACTAACAAATGCTGACACAGCTACACAAACACTGCTAGACAGGCTGTCGCGCCTTTGCCTCCCCAGAGCTAGGGGAAACTACTCAGGCTTGCTGTCTGAGGCTTGCTGGTTATTCTTCTTGCCAAATATAAAGTCCAGAAACTGGCAATACCCTGTCTGTCCCCCTGCTTTGCTCTAACCATCTATTACTTAGCCTGGCCACTGTCATTGTCGCTGCTCTCAGCAGTTCAGTTGCCTTGGCTTGCCCCACAAAAGACAGCACTGCAGCAGAGCTAGGGCAGGGGGGAAGGGGCAGGCAGAGCCGGGGGCGCAACCTCTAGAACTAATTAGTTCAATCAACCGAGTTGTAGAGGTTTCAAAACATTAATCAGGGGCGGTGATCAAATAACAACACAAGCATATTATTATTAGACCAGTCATATTTCCTAAGACAGGGTTACACAATAGTGAACTCAAGTGGTTTTGATTGAAATCATTGGCACCATCTTCAAAGTATACACCAGCAAACCCTAGGACTGGACTTCCACAAAGCAAAGGTGCTAAAACCAAACGCCCGGGCCATTGCCAGCCTTAATATCACTCCCACAAAGAGTGTGGAAGAAATTTGTGTTTTGCCAAGTAATTTATCCCATTCAACAAGAACTGTATCAGCCAGAGGATCTTGCGCCCCTAATTTGGCTGAAATGAAAAAGGGAGGTGCCCTGTTTGTAAATTGAATCGTCACACACCACACTGCAGCGCACGGGTCACATTCATAAACTCTTGTGCATGGCTGGCTGGTACGAACTTCTGCCTCTTCTGACTTAATGCCTCCAAATAAATCAGGTATATACATCTATGCTACAGGGACATCGCTTCCAGCTAATTTACTGTTGGTTTCATTGGCCATTCTGGTATGGTCAAAATAGTAAATCTCGAAAAAGCTCAATACTTGCAAATCCACTTGCAAATTCCCCAAATTCATTTCGTATTCTCCGTATTTCCCAAGATGATAATATGTATTCACTATCTGCAGCCATCCCGGCAACCAGACCCGCTCATATATTCGCTGCTCCCTCGCCCTAACCCGCAGGACCTTCAAAGAGTAATTTTAGTATTTAAGGATTAAATTTTATTGATATAATTGGCAGTATTATAGCATGTCTTTACTGCACATTTACCCAAATGGCACATATTACTGAATATTGATGGCACACAAGCAATGCGCCACCTCATCCTTCTACTCTTCCCTCTTCTGATGAGTGGTTGCTGTGCAACTAAGCCTCTTAATCAGTCAGACTCTGTGGGGAAAAGAAGCTTACTGCAAACATGTAAGTCAACTGTGCCAGAGGAACACTTTATATTTGTGTTATAATCTGCTTTTGTACTTGCGTGCAAGCATGGCTAGTGAATCATGAACACTTCAATTCACGACCTCCAAAAACTACTCAGCTTCTGATTCCTGTTTATGCAGTTCCGCTTGTGGACAGCCTCCTTGGTTCGGGGACTGACACAATTGGGACCGGAGATGCCTCACAAGCTGATACTGGAGGTCCTTATGGGATTGTGGTGTTGCCGCAGTCCGGGGACATGCTGTGGAGCAGCTCGACAAATCATGTAGTTCAACGATTGTCCTTTGCTACTAACCAGGTGAAGTGCTGTTTGAAGTATACATGCTGCGTTTGACGGAATTTTGATTAAAGCAGAAGAAGAGGAAACAAGTAAAAAGGAGGTCACAGAGCAACATATTGCTGCGTTGCAAGAACTGGAGTTTGTGTGCTTCTGACTGATATCAATTATGTTATGATGGTCTAATTCGCAAAGAGAACAAGGTGTGCTAACATGTCACTCACTAATAGGTGGGGGCAAAGAGAACAAAATGTGTTAACCAGGTGGAGGCAAGCATTTGCAAGCTCTGAAATACAGACAAAGAAGGAAAAAACTTGCACTCGTTACATCAAGGAAACTTATAGACTGCTATGGCTATGACACCTTGTTTTATAAGGGAGAAGAAAAGGGTCAGGAGGAGAAGAAAAACATAATTAGTGACAATAGGGGGCGACCTTCAGAAAGATGACTTGGCTGATCGGCTGCTGACTGGTCTTGGCCAGCCACAGACAAATTCAAAAGAGGTTAAGGAAGCAACTTGTGTTCCGCGGAAAGGAAATTAAATATGAGGGTGGGAACTGTGTCTATTATTTTGGCTCACGAGCTCTTTTTGAATGATTACCCCGACTGATGCTTGCAAGGAATTGAGCGTCATTCGATAAGCCTTAGGTACGCCATAACGCTCGAAGCTTATGGCAATTACTGCAATGCTTTACATGCCTCTTGAAGTCTGCTTGAGAAATAATGGCGCACAATTGTCTCAGTGGACAAATCATTGCCAGTGCTAGGTGAACAACCTTCTTCCTGGCAAATTTTATGTATCCATGCTATGACCTCCCTTGCAGGACTCTCTTGCAGGACTACTATTGCTCTCCATCCTCCATACTCTACAACTCCTGCAGACAGTACTGCTCTAACACGCAAGCGTATGCTCGTGCCAACGTAGAATACCTCTTTCACAACAGGCACATGGCGCAGAGCCCTTAACAATCCTTATTTATCCTCATCACAGGTGGACACCATTGCAGGAAGCGCTGGCATGTCGGGCGACGCTGGAGGTGATTCGTCAACATCACGATTGTCCAGGTAAGGAGGAATCATTGCTTCTGGAGACTGTTGCGTACAATGGTATAAATGGGAAGGGAGGGGAAGGGGAGAAAGAATGTTTTTTCATGTGGTACCCCTTGCACCGGTCAGCTTTAAAGTATGATCTGCAATGGTCGTTTTTTTAGAACTCCTGTTTGGATTCCGTCATCGCTTGTATGCTTGTGCATGTATTTTTAACTGGCTCGTGACACTGACTACCAGGCCAATCGTTTCTGCAATAAAGACATTCACTTGCGTCCTTGCTCTTTGTACATGTGGTGCATGTGGTGCACGTGTGCATACATCTCAGTTAGGTAGCTCCTTGTATGGCATGGCATGTACAAAAGTCTAGCGCTTCTGTTTGACAATTGTAACAGGATCTGTAACATTAAAGTTAACTGCACTTGGCACTGCCGCTACGTTTGTCCAGGCCCACCTTCCTTTTCTTAGACCACAATTCAAGCTTCCTGTATCTTTCGGATACTGGCAACCACAAAATCAAGAAAATCGACCTCGCAACGTACATCACCCAAGATGTAGCCGGCATTGGATCAGCAGGATATGCTGATGCAGCAGCTGGAGACGCCCTCCTGACAGCCCAGTTTGACTCCCCCCATGGCATTCAGCTTGACGAGAATGGGGTGCTTTGGATTGCAGACAAGTAGGTGAATCTCAGGATCACCAACCGCTTGTGGTTGCTTTGAAATAATTAAATAAACATGAGTTTGAGGAGTTTCAAACGCAAAAGAAATGAATAAGACAAGTGAAGGAGCGTCGCTAGCGACGCTGAAAAATTGGCGAAGCTCATCACGCACGCAACGTGTGCATGCATATGCATGTATGTGTGTGCGCGTATGTGTGTGTGCCTGTGTGTTTGGGCGTTTGTATGTGTAAGCGCGCTTGTGTCTGTGTGTTTGCGCATGTGCATGTGTACGTGCATGTGCACGTCTATTAGTATTCGCGCGCGTTTATGCTTGTATGTGAGTGTGCGCGTGCATGCGTGTGCGCGTGTGTGTGTGTGTGTAGGTGTGTGTGTGTGCGCGTGCGCACGTGTGTGTGCGTGAGTGTGCGTGCTCGCCTGTGTGTGCGTTGCTGCCCCACAGATGCTGCAGTGGTGTGCATGACTGTGCTTGGAGCAGCCTTTGCTGAAGCAGGCGTAAGGATGTGCTGCTGCTGCTGTTCCCTGTCTGTTGAGAGGGCAGGTGCGAGCATGGTGCAGGGCGGCTGGCCACTGCCTAAACTCTGCTTCAACACACAGTGCGCGGCAGGCACCAGCACTGTGCGCTCCATGCCCCGCGAGCAGTCCAAGCTAACACGAACCGCGTTGCCGAAGCGTCCTATCCAAGCAAACTTTTGCGCGTTATGAACATCTGACTAAACCAAAATATAGCCCATCAAAATTAGTATAACCTGATTCTGCTTGCATGGTCAACCGTGAACTTTGAAGCCGGAACACAACCAAGGGTCCCTGACGCAGCTTCCGCAGCAAAAAAAGTGTGCTGATTGATACTGCGCCAGCAGAAAGTGGTCCGGAGGCCTGACTGAGGAATCCTGGGCAGCTTCCTGGAGCTTCTGAACATAAATATATGCTCGAAAACCGTAACATTGAACCCCAGGGTACCAGGATTCATCTGCCCCGGTAAAGGTTTTGGTTAGGAGCCTATGTCAAATTCAGCCCGTGGGGTGGCTTGGGTGAGCCTGGGCGGTCTGTGTGAAGTGTGGTGAGAAGGAGTCAACGCTAGGGGCTCACGCCCCCCATGAGGGGGGCTTCGCCAATAAAACTATGCAGGCAGTAAATACCACAAATCAAACGCATAACCCACTTTCTTTGTGTGCAACAACACGCAGGTTCAATTGGGTCTTGCGTGCCTATCATCCCAATGCGTCAGTAACTACGGAAGCAGGAATATATCATGACCAGAACGACTTCATTTGTGAGGATGAGGATGGCCCTGCCAGTACTACAAAAGTGTGTGAGATTGTGGGCCTGGCCTACTCAGGCCCCTCCAGCAGACTGTTATACATGGCAGTAAGTGCGCAAATTCCTTTTCGAACAGCTACCATGTTACTTATGTTGGGGTTCTCTCTTTCATGAGGCAGATAGTAATGCTTGAAAGAGGTGCTACAAACGTCTGTGGTTGACTGTGCACGGCTTCATCCTTTTGTCTTGGGCAGAAAGAGCATAACATAGAAACATACTGAGTGGCGCGCTGAAACTCTTGCAATGGGCAAGCTTGGCCTTCCCTTGGACCTTCGGCACCTGTGAATTTTTTGCAAGAGCCAAGCAAAAAACTGCTAAGACGATCTCTTATGGTGTCAAGTCAGCAAGCTTCGTACGTTCCAGACGCAGGGCAAGCACTGTTCCTACGTCATGCTGCAGTTCAAAGAATGTAATCCCGAATAACATATATGTATGTATGTATGCCCTGCAGGATAACTGGGGTTCTTTAATACGAGTGCTGGATTTAGATAATAAAACCGTGAAAACAGTAGCAGGTAGGTGGGGAGTGCCAGGAGGTCTGTTGTGTCCCCAAATGCAGCCATTGAGAAGGTCACATTTCCTTTTGTCACTGCTTTGTTTATTGCAGCACAACACGAGAGTCTCTCTAAGTTGCTGCCGAGTCTTTAAAAACAATTGTCTCTTGAAATAATTCTAAATCTCCTTTGGACCTGCTTTTCTTCCTCCCTAAAACCTTTGCTGCTCATTGACACTCAATTGCAACATTAGGTGCCCTTGAGCAATATGCCGTCACAGATGGTAATTCCTCCCTAAAACCTTTGCTGCTCATTGACACTCAATTGCAACATTAGGTGCCCTTGAGCAATATGCCGTCACAGATGGTACTGGCCACGAAGAGGGTGCTCAAGGCACGGCAACGTTCTACTTCTTGTTTGGACTGCAGCTGTCATTGGATGGCGAGACCCTCTACGTTGCGGTTCGTGTTTTGATTCATGTTTGAGCTGATCAAGCTTTCCTGCGTGGGTGATATGCACAGCTTTTGTGTTTTATCTTTTATAATATATAATACAGCAATTGAAATAGGCAGTAATTGAGCAACTTTTGGACAGGATTGAGCAAATTATTAAGCTTTGGTTGGGGATGAATGAGGATATTCACGTAGGCCAATACAGTATAACAAGTCATATCTTGTAGGAAGGGGCTAAAGTGCATTATCACAACGGCCTTTTGAAGATATGTTTCTTTGTCCAGGGTGCCGTGCTGAATTGCATGCATACCATCCCTGATGTCTAATATAAATGAAAGGTAAGGAAAGCGCTCGTGAAAGGGTTAGGATATTTTCTGCCGGTTGCTTGACACAACACAATGCAAGCTCATAATTCCTTTGTGCTGTATATCCACAGGACCAAATCAATATCCGTGCGGTTGATCTTGTTTCTTCCAGCTTTGACGTTTCAACAGTTGCCGGATCTGGCAGCTCAGAGATTTCAGGCTTTCAGGTGGGTAGGTGTGAGTGTGTATGTGTTCATGTGTGTGCTCTTGTGTGTGTTCCTGTGTGTGTTCCTGCTTGTGTTCCTGTGTTCCTGTGTGTGTGCGTCCGTGCGTGCTTGCGTGCGTGTGTGTGTGTATGTGTGTGTGTGCGTACGCGCGCACAAGGAAAATTTTCACCTTGGCGGTCACCTGTCGCTTGTCCAGCACTGGTGATAAATGTGCAGCCGCAAAGAGGACCGGGCGTTATGAGTGGTTTGAATTAGCTTATCATTGTGTTTCAATCCATCAGGCCAGAAAGCGGCGCCTGGTTTTATTTCGGTCTCGAATTGTCAGTTGTCCAATTCGAGTTCTAAACTTTTGGGTCTCCATCAGTGAAATTAAGGAACGGTGGTATAAATTTACAAGGTGCGTGCACCACTGAGAATGTGCTGGTTTCAAGAGCTAGGGTTTGAGTCTGGTCTGTGTGTGTGGGACCAAACCGAACATCTAAAATAAAGAGAGTCAGAATGGCACGCATCTTGAATTGCTGTGATAGGTAATAAAACGATGGAGATATCTGGGTCAGAAGGGCTCAAAACACCTGATTTCACATACACTCACACACACACACACACACACACACGCACACACACACACACGGCGCTTCACACACCCATTGTCACCCCCCCTTTCTGGATTCAATAAGTCATATACGAGCTCAAAAATACCATTTTATGGTCCATATTGGTCAAAACCTTTTAGGCTCATGTGAGCTGAGGGCACTGAAAATCAGGGAGCAAAAGTCTCAGCCCCGTAGAACCGTACTCCCACTACAGGCACAGGGCGGCTTTCAGGTAGGTAGGGTTTTAGTTAGAAGATGGTTACGCACACCACCTGGAAAACGGTTAAAAAACTCGGAAGGGCTGGGAAGTTTCATACTTGTGCAGAGGAAAATTCCGGCAAAAGCCTGGCAATATAACCAGGACCCAATACTAGGACAGGCGTGCAAAGGAGCCTTACTGTTATTCAATCATCTCTAACATGCAATTTGCAGGATGGCGACCCACTGTCATCGGCACTCATGAGGGAGTGCACAGATGTGGCTGTGACGACCAATGGCAACCTCGTTTTTGCTGACAACACCAATCATAGTAGGCATAGATGGAGCCAACATCAAAGAGCCAAACTTGACATATATTCGTGCAGTTATGCACCAAACAATCACCTCCGTGCATTCAGTGCTGAAGATCTTTGGGTGTTGGTTATTAAGCTTTGGTACTTACAGAAGTAGGAGATATGCTTTCACGACATGCCGTTTCCTCAACTTTTTTGTCAACTTGTTTGTGGACAATCATGTGCACACCCTTTTCATTTCCTGCAGGGATACGGCGTGTCCTTTTTTCTGCCCCCTCAATTGCCCCCCCCTTGCCTCCATTATCTCCTACTCCGCCAACTCCTCCTCCGCCATCGCCAGTCCCTCCCCCTCCGTTGCCACCTCCACCCAGTCCAAGTATGCGCTTTGCTTCACTCCCAACACAATTAGACGAAATTGCCTGGACAACAGTACCTAGTAATACCTAGTCCTACTTCAAAGTTAAGGGGTGCTGCTAAACCAGGCGCTCGTCACGTTTGAGCTCCAATCCACGATTGTTACCAAATAAATGCATCCTGCTCGCTCAAAATCTTATGAGCAACCTGCCTTCCCATATTAGTCTTAGATGGTCCATCATCATAATTGCTCATGAGCTCCCTGCCCTTTTCTCTTCCCATCAGCCCCACCACCAGCCCTCCCCCTCCATTGCCAGTGTTTATGACAGACCATGCTGGCTCATTCACCCAGGCACTAATTGCTCTAACTAGAAATCTCCTCAGAGCAGCCAAGCACTCCAATATCATCGGGTGCCCTCGGAACGGAGCACTTCAAACTTTGCTTGTTCCTTGTTCTTGACCCCTCCTTGCTCTTTTGTGTAGGCCCCCCCTTGCCTGCACCTCCCCCACCCTCTCCTCCCTCACCACTCCCTCCCAGTCCCATCCCACCCTCTCCTTCTCCCCCATCGCCAGGCCCTCCCCCTCCATTGCCACCTCCACCCAGTCCAAGTATGTGCTTTACTGTCCAAACAAACCACGTTTTCACAGCGAGCCGTTAAATTGTGTGGAATCCCTGCGATGCTGGAATCCCTGCAACGCTGAAATTCCTGCAGTGCTAAAATCCCTGCAATTCCATTGCTCCAGTTTTTCAAAGAAGTTCGCCTCCTGCCTCCCAAATGTTGAACAATCTATCCTCATAATTGCTCAATCCTTTCCTCCCCTGCATCCCACCCTCCCTACGCCCCAATACAAATTCTTCCCCTCCATTGCATATGTAAAACAGACCACGCTTTCTCATCTGCCTAAACACCAGTTGCTCTAACTAGAGGTTCCTTATAACAATCAAGCTCTCCGATATTGTCAAGGATCCAACAGTTGTTTTCTGCTCATTGCACTTCCTTGACATGGGCCCCTTCTTTGCTCTTTTGTGCAGGCCCCCCCTTGCCTGCCCCTCCCCGCCCTTCTCCTCCCTCACCACTCCCTCCCAGTCCCATCCCACCCTCTCCTCCTCCCCCATCACCAGGCCCTCCCCCTCCATTGCCACCTCCACCCAGTCCAAGTACGTTCTTTGTTCTCCAGGGATATTTAAACAAAGCACGCTTTTACATGCTTGTTCACGTTTCTGGTTCCAAAAACACAGCAGGTTAGTAATTCCAGGGTTGGGTCATACGCTCCTGAGGGACGCTCAACACGATAAAATACGCGTTACGTACAAAATACGCGTACAATATGTTCCATATGTTTTGCAATTTCTTGGGTGGTACTCCGGGCCTGCACCGACCACCCCCAACCACCCCCCTTGGGAGCCCCCTCCCTTCACACACATATGTTGCCTCCTCCTAGGTGGGACCATGCTGTTATTAAGGGACATAAGGGGCAGAATTCTGAATTGGAATGCAAGTACTGTGGGGGAGCATTCCGAGGGGGTGCCTCCCGCATTCGCGAGCACTTCATCAGATGGAACTCGAGTGTGGGGGTGAAAGCATGCACAGCTGCAGCGGAGGAGATTGAGGACGTGGTAGCAGAAATGAATGTTGGCCCAGTGAGGGGCTTGGGGGTGCAGAAGAGACAGGAAAGGCAAAACTCGAAAAGGACCCAAAAACGTATGATATGGCCCGATTTTAAAAATACCGTATAATACGTGTAAAATACGATTTTCGTATAGTATGAAAAAAGCGTATGACTCAACCCTGAGTAATTCTTAATGTCCTGCAGTGCAAGGACTTGCTTAATCTGCAACAGTTTGTTCCGGATGGCCTGTGTCTTCTATAGTCTATATTCCTTATTCACAGCCATCGCAAATCTTCCCCTTCCAATGCAACATGTGACAGATCATGCTTGTACATCATGCTTGCACATCATGCTTGCACATCATGCTTGTACATCATGCTTGCACATCATGCTTGCACATCATGCTTGCACATCATGCTTGTACATCATGCTTGTACATCATGCTTGTACATCAGCCAAGAGGGCACTGTAAAAGCACCATTTTAAAATGTCACACACACACTATTTAAAACATCCAAGCTCATTGACATTGTTGTCTCCTTTTTTTTAATAATGTGTTTTGCTTTATTTTCCATGATCTGGGCCCCCTTCTTTGCTCTTTTGCGCAGGCCCCCCTTTGCCTGCACCTCCCCCCCCCTTTCCTCCCTC
>Ga0307942_1003847_pt1 | contig 12104 bp, 15 predicted proteins | sample OrgLakmetagen175_FD_201846 | JGI IMG/M metagenome (GOLD analysis project Ga0307942, IMG submission 201846) | Saline water microbial communities from Organic Lake, Antarctica - #175 | ecosystem: Environmental > Aquatic > Non-marine Saline and Alkaline > Saline | place: Antarctica: Organic Lake...
CTCCTTGTGCTCGCAACTTGCATCATGCATGGCTAGATCATTCTACACCTGTAGACCATTTTACACCTCCTTGTGCTCGCAACTTGCATCATGCATGGCTAAATGCCTCCCCTCTCAATCTCAGTTTCCGAATGGCGGTAGTTGACATTGGGTGCTGTGCTTGCAATCTGCATCATGCATGACAAAATGCCTCCCCTCTCAATCTCCTCAATCTCAGGCTCCATATGGCGGTAGTTGACATTGCGTACTGTGCTTGCAATCTGCATCATGCATGACAAAATGCCTCCCCTCTCAATCTCCTCAATCTCAGGTTCCATATGGCGGTAGTTGACATTGCGTACTGTGCTTGCAATCTGCATCATGCATGGCTAAATGCCTCCCCTCTCAATCTCAGGTTCCATATGGCGGTTGTTGACATTGCGTACTGTGCTTGCAATTTGCATCATGCATGGCTAAATGCCTCCCCTCTCCATCTCAAGTTCCATATGGCGGTAGTTGACATTGCGTACTGTGCTTGCAATTTGCATTATGCATGGCTAAATGCCTCCCCTCTCAATCTCAGGTTCCATATGGCGGTAGTTGACATTGCGTACTGTGCTTGCCATTTGCATCACTAAATGCCTCCCATCTCAATCTTCTCAATCTTATGTTTCAAATGGCGGCAGTTAATGTTGCGTACAGTGCTTGCAATTTGCATCATGCATGACAAAATGCCTCCCCTCTCAATCTCAGGTTCCATATGGCGGTAGTTGATGTTGCGTACTGTGCTTGCCATTTGCATGACTAAATGCCTCCCATCTCAATCTTCTCAATCTTATGTTTCAAATGGCGGTAGTTGATGTTGCGTGCTGTGCTTGCAATTTGCATCATGCATGACTAAATGCCTCCCCTCTCAATCTCAGGTTCCATATGGCGGTAGTTGATGTTGCGTACAGCTCAGAGCGCCTGAAAGTGGTGGCTGCCATGAGGTCCTTGGAGGTGGGGGATATGAGGACAAGCACTGGGGGCTTGGTGTAGGATATATGATGTAGGATATATGATGTAGGATATAGGATGTAGGATATATGATGTAGGATTGGTTTAGGTGCATTCTAGCGATGTCATATGAACTGGATATAGGATGTAGGATATGTGATGTAGGATTGGTGTAGGTGCATTCTAGCGATGTCATATCAACTCTGTGTTACAACTTTGTTAGAAACTGAGTACACGGTGCTGGATCAAACATTTGCACTACGCAATGCTCATCAAACCCTGTCCTGCATTATGATGTAGGATATAGGATGTAGGATTGGTGTAGGTGCATTCTAGCGGTGTCATAGTAACTCAGTGTTACAACTTTGTTAGAAATTGAGTACATGGTGCTGGATCAAACATCTGCAGAACGCAATGCTCATCAAACCCCGTCCTGCATTTTTCCGTTGCGGCTCTCCAAGCACAGGTACTTCGACGTCAGGCGGCCTGTTGGGAGTGACGAACGGCGGGACGGGCTCCGGCTTCCATAAATGATGAATGACTGTGCTTGCTTTACTTTTATTTCCTGATTGCACTCTCTCCTACTTTTCTGTGTGCTGTAGATTGACGACCGGCTCCTTGGTGCCTTTGACCCCAACATGGTAGCCCTCGCACGCTCAGGAGGTGAGTGTGAACCTCACGCCTCTGTCAAGCATTCCAATTAAATTCCTGACTCCAACATGGTGAGTGTGAACTCTCACGCCTATGTCAAGCATTCTGATTGATTTTTTGACATTAACATGGTAGCCCATGCACGCTCAGGAGGTGAGTGTGAAACTCACGCCTCTGTCAAGTATTTCAATTGAATTGTTAGATCTAACATGATAGCCCTCGTACGCTCAGGAGGTGAGTGTGAACCCTTACACCTTTGTCAAGCATTTCGATTGAATTTTTACCCCAACATAGTAGCCCTCGCACGCTCAGGAGGTGGGTGTGAACCCTTACGCCTCTGTCAAGCATTCTGATTGAATTTTTTATTCCAACATGGTAGCCCTTGCACGCTCAGGAGGTGAGTGCGAATTACACCTCTGTCAAGCATTCCAATTGAATTTTAGACTCCAACATGGTAGCCCTTGCATGCTCAGGAGGTGGGTGTGAACCCTTACACCCTCTGTCAAGCATTCTGATTGAATTCTGCTGCACTATGTCTTGCAACTTGTAGCCCCCTCATGCTCGCTCATTGTCAAGGTGCCATATGTGAGCTGATTTCCCTTCAGCGTTATAATTACGCTTCATAATCAATGTTTTGACCTATTTATGTCCTGAAGCCTTTGGTGTTTGCCCTCCCTTTACGCCCACACCAGCACATCCACCGATGCATTCGCTCACTCACTCACTTCAGTATGCAGCCACGTGCCACAACCTGCCACCCACCACCCATGCACAGAACAAACTGCTGTTCCGAACCCTCCCGGAAGCGGCGCACGGCCACAGCCACTCATGCGCCAGCAAAGCTCTAGGCTGGGACCCTTTGGCAGTGTTGCATCACAGCAGGAGCAGCAGAAGCTGCAGCAGCAACCAACACCAACACCAACACCAACACCACAAGCTGCAAGCCCTCGGCTCCCTCATCCGCAACGGGCGGTGCCCCCTGCCTCTTCAACCCTGGACAGCAGCAGCAGCGACGCCGACGCGTTTTTTGACGCGCGCTCCGACTTTTCTCGCGCGAGCAGCATGCTGAGTGAAGCCATGAGTCGCGCCACCAGCACCAGCGGCAGTTTTTCAGGGGGTGGCAGTGGGCGGGGTGGGCCCAGAGGCTTGGCTGCTGCTGCTGTTGCAGCAGCAGGTGGTGAGGCTGGGGTGTCAGGTGGAAGTGGTGGTGGTGATGGTGGTGGTGGTGTGGGCGCTTTTGAAGGAAGTGGGTTGGCTCCTAGCAGCAGTGGGGATGGCAGCGGGAGTTGGGACGAGTCTGTTGGGCCTCTGGTGTCCCTAGCATTCACTCAGTGGAGTGCAGAGTCTCCAAAGTGGGTTCCGACGGTGCTGCCTTTGTCATCTGCTACTGTGGCTGCCAAAGGCCCTGGCAGGACATGCTGCAAGTGCACAGCTGGATGCAGGAACATGTGATTGTAAAAGTTTGGACAAAAATAACAATCTCAGTCCACACCTTCTCTAATATGTACGATCCACAACTACCCACTAAAGTCCTTTCCTGCCTCTGTGCACCATCCTTTTGCCCTTCTGCTATTTCATCTCTCCTGCTCGCCTGCTGCACAAAACCTTTGCGCAGGTCCTCCGGCCTGGGATCAGAGCTGGTGGCCCGCCTGTCGCGCTTAGTGTTCTCAGCCCACCGCCCCACAGTGGCCGCTCTGATGACACTAGGTCTGGATCTCTCTGCTGCCGCAGCAGCTGTGACCGCTACTCCACAAGCGCCACCTCCTGCTGCGCAAGATGCTGGGCAAGCAGTGCCTCAGGGCAAACTGGTACGTTTTTGCCGCCCTTAGAGTTATGTGACACACTCGAAACGTTGTAAAATGTGGCTCATGCCGATGCCCTTAGAGTTATGTGACACACTCGATGCATGATGGAAAATGTCACTCATGCCGATGCCCTTACGAGTTACGTGACACAATCGATGCATTGTGAAATGTCACTCATGCCAATGCCCATAGAGTTATGTGACACACTCGATGCATGATGGAAAATGTGACTCATGCCGATGCCCTAAGAGGCATGTGACACACTCGATGCATTGTGAAATGTCACGCATGTCGATGCCCTTAGAGGAATGTGACACACTCGATGCATTGTGAAATGTCACGCATGCCGATGCCCTTAGAGGCATGTGACACACTCGATGCATTGTGAAATATCACTCATGCCGATGCCCTTAGAGGAATGTGACACACTTGATGCATTGTGAAATGTCACTCATGCCGATGCCCTTAGAGTTATGTGACACACTCGATGCATTGTAAAATGTCACTCATGCCGATGCCCTTAGAGGCATGTGACACACGCGATGCATGATGGAAAATGTCACTCATGCCGATGCCCTTAAGAGTTACGTGACACAATCGATGCATTGTGAAATGTCACTCATGCCAATGCCCTTAGAGTTATGTGACACACTCGATGCATGATGGAAAATGTGACTCATGCCGATGCCCTAAGAGGCATGTGACACACTCGATGCATTGTGAAATGTCACTCATGCCGATGCCCTTAGAGGCATGTGACACACTCGATGCATTGTGAATTGTCACGCATGCCGATGCCCTTAGAGGCATGTGACACGCTCGATGCATGATGGAAAATGTGACTCATGCCGATGCCCTAAGAGGCATGTGACACACTCGATGCATGATGGAAAATGTCAAACATGCCAATGCCCTGTAGCCATCGTGAGCTAGCCTGCTGATGTAGCATTTAATGCAAAGGCGCACTCCCCTCTGCGGCTGCTTTGACTGTCGTGCCTGATACTGCTCCCATCAAAACCATGTTGTGTAAATCTGCTCTTGTCCCTGATAGGATGCACGAGAGCTGGATCAGGAAAAGGAAGAAACGGTTGCCTTGACCATCCACGACCAGGCAGCACTTACACCCCCACCACCGCCTCAGCGCCCCTCCATGCGCATGGCGTTTGAAATGCAGCAGCTGGAGGTTGGTATGGGTTGAATCTGTTACGGAGCTTTGCCATTCCTGTATCATGGTGTAAAAGAGCTGCTGGAGTATGCTATTGTGCATTTTGGTTTTGAAATGCAGCTTCTAGGTCTGCTTGCTATTATTTGCTGCCTGATCTGACGGATGAAGGGGAGGACCTTGCACAGGTCTGACTCACTGCTTCAACACACATATGGTGTTAGAGATATGCTGCTTGTGCTGTATTGTTTCCTCATCAGTCTTGCATGTAATTCTGCATAAAGTCCTGCATTTCATCCTGCAGCATGTATTTTCCTATGAGCGCGGAAGCACCGTGCTTCACCTGATTATCTGAATGCACTCAATGCTTGTGCGCATTTGCAGCTTGTGCTCCCATACGAGTGTGGCAGTGTCCCTGGTGCTGCTCCTCCCCTGTTGGCCTATGCTTGTGTGGATGACTTTCGCCTCAACCTGGATGTTGGGCCTGACACCATGGAGGTTGGGGCTCGACTGGGAAACATTGTTGCCACTTACGAGGTGTGTTTGGTGGAAAGATTACTGGAAATATGTGTACTAAATCTGGTACTTAGGATTAGGTTCACCCCCTGACCCTGACCCTAAATCTGCAATATTTGACGACATAAATACATTGTTAGGCTTTAAACATGTTGCTTTTCGACAATAAATACAAACTTGACGAGGCTTAGGCCAGCTGAGAAAGCCTGCTTGGCTCATGAGGTGTGTGGCATAGGCTGGAGACTCAGTTTGGTACTTGGAACTGAAAACTCACGTAATACTCAATATCGGCATAGCCCTAGCTTTAAGCCTGATACTCTGACACCGGTAAAATGTCTGTGGCTGCGAACACGAGCGTCTTCATTGTGAAAATAAACATTCAGGACATTCAGCTGTGTGCATCAGTCTGTGTAGTAGATGCTTCTCTTGCATCTGGATTGCAATACACAATCCTAGGTGTCAGCTCTTTTACAACGATACGATGTGTGTTACAGTGCAAATATTCGAATATGATGTTTGTTACAGTGCAAAAAATCGAACATGATGTTTGTTACCGTGCAAATTAAACACGATGTTTGTTACCGTGCAAATCGAACACGATGTTTGTTACCATGCAAATTGAACACGATGTTTGTTATGGCGCACATTGAACATGATGCTTGTTATGGTGCACATCGAACACGTGGCCTTCTGCAGCCGCGCCTAAATATTAAATTACCTTACAGAGCATCATTCACTCAGCAAAACCCAAACAGGCAATGTGAAAGCCCACCTCAAGCCCAGCACAAAAAGTAAATACACAAAAAACCATATAAGAACACTATATAAGAAACTAGACAGTCACAAGTGCACTTGTCACGACAGCAATTTGATGACAATGGCATGCAGGTGTTGCCGGCGTCTGCCGCCCACCGCATGCTGTGCACGATGCGTGAGGATGTGGATGCGGGAGAGAGTAGTGGAAGCGCTGAGGAGGGCGTCAGCCTGCAGCAGCAGCTGCGTGGTGATGCGTTTAATGAGGGGGCCCCTCTCATTGATGTCACTTTTAAGGCCCACTCCCCGCACGAGGCTATGAGCAACCCCAGGGTACCGCAAGGCGTCACTGCGGTGCGTTCGTTCGTGGCACGTTGTAGAATACTAATTTAGCAAAGCGTGCGGTGCGTTCGTTCGTGGCACGTTGTAGAATGCTAATTTAGCAAAGTGTGATAGCTCTCCAAGCGTGGAGGAAGAGCGGAGCAGTTGCTGTTGGACAGTAAAGTACTTACATCACCAGGCGTGTATACACCTGTGACTCCTAGCAGTCTGGCCTTACCACAAGGACCAAAAGGACCACACAGACCACCGAGCGTCCAGGGCAGCTACGCAAACATGTGTATCTCTGTCTTTGGCCTGTTGTGTTTGAAGTCATACATTGTATGCGCGCATCTGCGTGTGTGCTGGATGTGTATCTGTTCACAGGGCAGCTAGTTAAACATGTGTTTTTCTGTCTATGGCCTCTTGTGTTTGAAGTCATTAAATGTATGCGCACATGTGCGTGTGTGCTGAATGTGTATCTATTCATGCACATGACCACCATGTGTGCTACAGGGAGTGCTTGGGCACTGTTGTAGTTACGCCTCATATATTTCACAAAACATGCTGGAAAGCTTCCAATTGGTCAACTTTCATCCGCACAACATGAGGGATTGCTGTGTTGCGGATTTGCACTTCTGCCAGCCTACTACCTGGTGCTGTCACTCCAATTTTCCATGTCATTTGAGCAATAAAATACCCATCCCCTAGCTATTTCAACTTTACTCTTTTTCAAAATGTTGGTCCTGCTCGGCACTGGCATCATAAACACAAACGTGACCTGTTCCTTTTTTATCTGAAAAACTCATGCTGTCTTGAACTTTCCACCAAAGGATAAGCAAGTTGGGTGAATACCGTGGTCATTTCATCTGCAACGCAGTTTTACAGCCTGGAGGCTGAGTTGCGTGCCCTGCAGCTCGTGTTCTTGATGCGCTCCCTGAATGAGCTGATGGACTACGTCACTGGTGAGGCGTGCGTTTTGTTGCAGTGCACCTGACTTCAACTTAACAGGCGTTCTCGGTTTTGACATTACGTTCCTCGCTCGTTTAGGTGTCTTGATTTTGTAATGTATTGCTGGTTTTCCGCTGCATTTGCTCTGGCAAGGTCAGTTCACTTGAACCGACCTGTAGCTAAGTGTTGGTCAGATTATTGCCACTTGTTTGACAAACTTGTTGTTCACAAAGTTGTTCACATGACTTCATGCTTGCAGTCATGGTGGCCATGCAGCTCCCCCCCCGCACCCCCCCACAACCCTCACTGGAACCTTCTGCCAGCCTCCCAGCTGCACAATCAAGCAGCCACTACGGCAGTAAACCGCAGCAGAGGCAACCTGGACGTACAGCATCTCCTGCTCCGCCTGCTGCACAGCCAATGGCGCTGTTGCTGGATGTGAGCATGGCGGCACCCATCATTCGACTGCCAGAGTCAAGCAGCAGGTGAGTTTTGGCATGCTTGCATGCTTTGCAGTCAAAAGTGCGTATGCATGTGATATTCTTTTTGGTGTACCAGGTTCATCTGTTCTCAGTGATTCCTGTGATATTCTTTCGCGTGTACTTGGTTCAATTGTTCTCAGCAATTGCTGCACCTACTGCCATTCCAGCGTCTGTGCGGTCGTGTGAGGATGGTGGCTTGTGTGGAAATATTCCGACATATGACGTGTATGCATTTGTTAATGGAGTTAGATCTAAATGTAAAAAGATTGGGTGTCAAGGCAATGCGGCAGGCAGATGGCCCTAGGCAGCCCGCGCTATTTGCATTCGCAAGTTTTCACAGGCAGGGTTCATGGAGCAGGGTCATATATTACAGACTATATGACAGTGCAGGTGCATTATTTACGATTATATTATGGTATCAGACTCGTTTATTATATCTTAGTGCAGGTGCATTAAGTACAATTATATTATGGTAACAGACTCGTTTATTATATCTTAGTGCAGGTGCATAAAATACGATAATACTATGGTAAAAGACTCGTTTATTATATCTTAGTGCAGGTGCATAAAATACGATCATACTATGGTCAAGGACTCGTCTATTATATTTTAGTGCAGGTCACGGGATTGCAGCTGGACTGAGGCTGGCCTGGCCACATACAACAAGAACTTTGAGTTTACTAGTTAAGGATGAGTGCGCATGCCCAGGGTCATTGGTTGATGGTGTTTCAATGTTGCTGGTCTGCATTTGGACTGAGGCAGCTTGGTCATACATGGCACATTGTCAAGTCTCAATGGAATATATGATGATGTCGAGACTATTCCTTTTTTGTGAGGCATTGTGCTCACAGTGCCGCAGGCCTGCAGCTGGACTTAGTGTTGAGACTGATCCTTTTGTTTGCGTCATCGTGCTCACAGTCCCGCAGGCCTGCAGCTGGACTTTGTGTTGAGACTATTCCTTTTTTTTGCGGCATTGTGCTTGCAGTGCCGCAGGCCTGCAGCTGGTCTTAGTGTTGAGACTGATCCTTTTCTGTGTGGCATTGTACTTGCAGTGCCGCAGGCCTGCAGCTGGACTTAGTGTTGAGACTGATCCTTCTTTTTGTGTGGCATTGTGCTTGCAGTGCCGCAGGCCTGCAGCTGGACTTAGTGTTGAGACTAATCATTTTTTTGCGGCATTGTGCTCACAGTGCCGCAGGCCTACAGCTGGACTTAGTGTTGAGACTAATCCTTTTTTTTGCGGCATTGTGCTCACAGTGCCGCAGGCCTGCAGCTGGACTGAGTGTTGAGACTATTCCTTTTTTGTGTGGCATTGTGCTTGCAGTGCCGCAGGCCTGCAGCTGGACTTAGGCAGCCTGGCCATCTCAAATGTGCTGCGCTGGCAGCCTGCTGTAGGGGATGGTGGAGAGCTGGGATCAGGAGGAAGCAGCAGTAGAGAGGAATGGTTGCTGTTGGACGACATGCAGGTGCGTTTGAATGTGTGTGTGCTGTGTGTGTGTAGTGGTGCAGGACATCGCAGTGTATGAATGTGTGCGTGCTGTGTGTGTATAGTGGTACAGGATGTGGCAGTGTATGAATGTGTGCGTGTTGTGTGTGTAGTGGTACAGGACGTAACAGTGTTTGAATGTGTGCGTGCTTCATGTGTGTAGTGGTACAGGACGTAACAGTGTATGAATGTGTGCGTGCTGTGTGTGTGCGTGTGTGTGTGTGTGTGTAGTGGTACAGGACGTGGCAGTGTATGAATATGTGCGTGCTGTGTGTGTAGTGGTACAGGATGTGGCAGTGTTTGAATGAGTTTGTGCTTCATGTGTGTAGTGGTACAGGACGTAACAGTGTATGAATGTGTGCGTGCTGTGTGTGTGCGTGTGTGTGTGTGTGTGTGTGTGTGTGTGTGTGTGTGTGTGTGTGTGTGTGCTGTGTGTGTGTGTGTGTGTGTGTGTGTGTGTGTGTGTGTGTGTGTGTGTGTGTGTGTGTGTGCGTGTGTGTGTGTGTGTGTGTGTGTGTAATGGTACAGGACGTGGCAGTGTATGAATGTGTGCGTGCTTCATGTGTGTGAAGTGGTACAGGACGTGGCAGTGTATGAACGTGTGCGTGCTGCATGTGTTTAGTGGTACAGGACGTGGCAGTGTATGCATGTGTGCGTGCTTCATGTGTGTGTAGTGGTACAGGACGTGGCAGTGTATGCATGTGTTGGTGCTTCATGTGTGTGTAGTGGTACAGGACGTGGCAGTGTTTGCATGTGTGTGTGCTGTGTGTGTAGTGGTACAGGACGTAACAGTGTATGCATGTGTGCGTGCCGTGTTTGTGTAGTGGTACAGGACGTGGCAGTGTATGAATGTGTGCGTGCTGTGTGTGTGTAGTAGTACAGGACGTGGCAGTGTTTGCATGTGTTTAGTGGTACAGGACGTGGCAGTGTATGCATGTGTGCGTGCTGCATGTGTGTGTAGTGGTACAGGACGTGGCAGTGTATTAATGAGCTCTTGCTTCATATGTGTGTTGTGGTACAGGACGTAACAGTGTATGGATGTGTGCGTGCTTTGTGTGTGTAGTGGTTCAGGACGCAACAAGACTTAAAAAGCAGTGCATAAACTAGATAACATGTGGTCAATTGATAGTGGAAAATGTGTCACTGGCTGGTGCATGACTAAAGGTTAATTGCACTCTTCTGCTGTCACATCTATACTGGGTGGCTCTATCACAGCCTTGTATGTAGGGGGTATGCACACATGCATTATGTGTTATCTTATCCTTCCTGCTTGTGCCGTCTTGTCATTACATCAAGTCATCAGCTCTGATGGAGTGCTAGACCGAACCGTCATGCATGAAGAAGGGAGCATGCACACATACACACGGCATTCTATTCATATCCTTGCCAGGTTGTGCTCTCACGTCTAGCCCTCGTGGTCATCGGCTCTGATGGAGTGCATGGACCCAATATGATGCGTGACCTAGGGGCAGGGCTGCTGCTCAAAGTTGCGCGGCCGTTGGGTGTGGCTCTGCAGAGGGGGGGGGAAATTGTGGCCACGCCAAGCAGCAGCGCATGGCAGTTGGCTCAGGCCCCTGCCTTACCCCCGATTCAGGTGGGAGGTGTGATTAATATTCTGGGCTTAGTGGTCCTGGTCGTGTAGATGAAGAATCTGGTATGGGATGTCTGGTTCAGGTCTGATGTCTGATGTCTGATTTTACTTGGGAGTCTTATATTGATGTGTGGGATACCTTGCATGTTTTGTCTCCTGTAGCTTTAAGTAGATGGCAAGCAAAGTGTATCAAAGCTGTGATTGCGGACTTGGGTGTGTTGTGTGTATCAAACCCAATGCAGGCTTAGCCTGCATTCGCGGTAGCGGGTAATCTGATGCTCCGTCCAGCTATTGATTCAGGCCTGTGCACTCATGTTTTGTATTGCTCGGAAGAGATCATAGTTTTATTGCGCCTCAACTGTAATTCATAATTATCATAGTTTTAACTGTAATTCATAATAACTTTCAACTGTATTCATAGTTATCATAGTTTTATTGCACCTCAACGGTAATTTATGATTGCCAGCCACCAATAGATGGCCCTACGAACCTGTGTGGGCTTGACTTGACAAACATACCTGAATTGTTTAATTTACCGATGCTTATACATCACCACGCAGTCATGCATATACACTGTACGTACACACACTTACATATGGACCTGGGTGCGCTTGAATTTTATATTCTGTAAATTGCCTGTTAACATTTACATTTTACAATCTTGCGCACGTGCATGTACATTATGTAACTGTTTATGCATACATGTACACCAGGGAACTTCAGGGGGTTTGAAAAACCTTCGGTTTGCCCTCAGATAAAATTTTCTTTTGTGCGGGTCGCCCTCAGCTGGTTTTCTAGAAAGTGAAGAAATGTGCGGCTGCGCCGCACATTACTTCACAAAATGTGCGGGTGAGGTTAAATTTTTTGCCTGGGCTGCTGAAGCAGCCCAGGCTGTGGACAGCTTATACGTTCAAAGCAACGGCATCTAAACCTTACATTGCGCATGCACACGCACGCACGTGCGCACATGCACACAGGCAGTGGAATGTGTACATTAAATCAATCTTCTTTCTGTGAGCACGCACACGACGCATGTACATACACGCATGCACATACAAGCACACACGCATACGCACGCACATGCGTATGTGCACACACACATTCATGTACAGGCAGTTAAACGTTTTGACATTCACAATTGCGTTTTTGTGAGCATGCACAGCGCATGCACGCACGGGCACACGCATATGCGTTGTGCATACAAGCACACACAGGATTGAATATGCACATCCATGCTATTGTATTGTGAGCAAACACATGGATGCACGCGCATCCACTCACACACGCACCTACATATACACGCAGCATGCGCATGCACACAACGTATGCACGCATACACCCATCACGCGCACAAGTGCTCCTGAGCAACATGAAACTGCTCCCCGTGCTGCTTCTGCTGCTGCTGTTGCTGCTGCAG
>Ga0307942_1003848_pt1 | contig 12104 bp, 11 predicted proteins | sample OrgLakmetagen175_FD_201846 | JGI IMG/M metagenome (GOLD analysis project Ga0307942, IMG submission 201846) | Saline water microbial communities from Organic Lake, Antarctica - #175 | ecosystem: Environmental > Aquatic > Non-marine Saline and Alkaline > Saline | place: Antarctica: Organic Lake...
TCAAATGCAGACGCTTCTTCACAGCCTGCCCCCCCTCCCCCTCCTCCACCAGAGCGATGAGTGTGATAAGAAGCCAGAATCAGCACAGCCCCCCCCCCCTTCCCGGCCCCTCTCTCAGCAAAAGAGTTTTGGGAGGAAACCACGTGCGTAAGGGCGTGGTATAGGTTTGGGAAGTGAGGTTTAAGAGCTCAGAATTCAGCGTGGAGTCCTTCCAATATCCACAGGCCATTCTGGAATGGCTCACCGCTAAGAAGCGCGTGGGATTAAATAGAGGAACAAATCAGTTAGAATGAACATTTACCAACTTATAATTTCAAACAAACTATTCTATGTTGATGCAAATGCTTCCTCACAACCTACAATAACTTACGTAACACCAAATGCCGGGAGGCCCCATGCCTCCCGGCGGGCTGGGGCAGGAAAAGAAAAGACATGAGAACGCAATTCCTCAGAATCCCAGATTGGGGGATGACATGAAAACAAGGTTTTCCAAATTCCTTCAAAGAAGCACTGGTGTATGTGTATGTGATTTGTGTGTATTTTAAAAATTGTATTTGTATATGTATGTATGTATGTATATGTACGTATGTGTGCGCGTTGTTCGTGCATGTGCGTGTGTGTCTGTGTGTGTGCATGTGCGTGCGTGCGTTTGTGTGTGTGTGTGTGTGTGTGTGTGTGTGTGTGTGTGTGTGCGCGCGTGTGCACGGAAGAAAAATACTTCGAGCAGGGTGGGTAGCAGCAGGTTCATTTTGCAGTCTGAGTGCTGATTCCTTCACCGGCGACGTTCTTTATACAGTGGAATAAGGTAAGATAAGACTGCTTGAAACAATAGGCTTCTGGACGTGTGTCAAAGCAAGCGTGCTTCCTCTCTCACCATTTCAGTCATCATCTGCTGCGGGCTCTTGGGGTTCTTCATGAACTCCTGGACCTGCGAGTGCAGTTTAGTAAGAGGAAGGTGAAATTGGGAGGGAGACAGGCGGGAACACAGGGAGATCTGAGCAGAGAGAAGCTCTGAACAATGCACTGCCCCAAGGCCCCTCACCTTCCCTAGCAGGCCACCCAATGCAATGCCGATGCCCAGGATCAGCCACCACGGCAGGCCTGAGCTGCTGCTCTCCTCTGCCCTGTAGAGGGGAGGGGGAGGGGGGTATCCGTACGGCGCGGACATGTACATGTCCTGGGGCGCCCGAGCCTGCAGACAAGTGCCGCAGGACAAGTGTCGCAGGGCATGCAGCAGCGGAGCGAGGGAATGATCGTGAATAATTTTGCGACGCAGAATCGACAGATTTAAGGGCATTGACTTCATTCCGTTATATGGGAGGGCTGGTATGGTACCGACAATCTTGATTGGTGCCATCCAACACGTACACACCGGGTAGCCTTGCTGGTACTGGGGCATGTAGCTGGTCGTGCTCGCCGGAGTGCCATCAGCATTGTACATCTGTTGCTGGGGCATCGTGGAGTGCTGCTGCTGTTCATAATAGCCTGGGGGAGGGCCCACTGGCAGACCCTGCTGCTGCTGCAGGTGCTGGGCTGCCTCAAAGTCCTGCTGAGGGCTGGGCTCCACACTGGTGCCTGCGGTTTTAAAGCGTACTGAATTGTGCCAGAACTTCACAACAAACCTGGCATCAGTGATGGATGCGCACGATCAGGCACCATTCCTCTCACCTCCAACTTGTCTCAATACTTGGGGCCTTTTGCCCAGGGGAAGGCACACACCCCTGCATGGCAGAGTGGCTGGCCTTGCAGGTGCAGGACCTGGAAGGCCCACTCCTGGCTTGCTAAATGCTAATCCACCCAGCTTCATGGTCACAGTAAATACGTGGCAAATTTACAAAATGAGGCAGTAGCTCAACAACTTTTCAGTTGGCGGCAATTCTTTAATATCGCTCTATACAAGCTTTGTCAATTCGTGGGAAAAGAAGAGCAGGTCTTCGCGCAGGATCCGCCTCGACCCATTTGCTCTAGATCCTTCCACGCCTCCTAACCTGCATAACTGTGAGTAGCAACACAAGAAAAACTTACGCATACACACATACACACACAAACACACACACATACACACACACACGCATACACACACACACGCATACACACACACACGCATACACACACATACACACGCATACACACACACACGCATACACACACACACGCATACACACACCCGCATACACACACACACACGCATACACACGTATATATATACACACACACGCATACACACGTTATATACACACACACACACACACACACACGCACAAACACGCACACAAACTCACACACACACACACACACACGCACACACACATGCACACACACACACACACACACATACACACACACATATATATACACACACAAACACACATACTCACACAAAAAAACTCACACGCACACGCGCACGCACACGCACACGGCACTCATCAGCAGGCATGTGTTTAAAAGCATTCATACGTACACACTCACACACACACGCACACACGCAAACGTCACATGCACACGCACGCAAACATACAAGCATGTTTGCTCAAACTACCACAGTACAATGGCCGCCCGCCTAAAGCCCCTCTTGGATAAGATCCTGGTACAGAAGGTTATGCCCATGACCAAATCTGCTGCTGGGATCCTCATGCCTGAGACAGCGGCACCTAGGGTGAGTGAATGTTTTAAAGTTTATGAAAGGCACAGAGGAAGGTGTTGGCTTGCTTATCTGACCTGTGCGTGTACGTGCAACCCTGGCGTGCGTGTACGCATGCACGCACGCACATGCACCTGTATACACTCACACAGGGCATAAATAACAATAGGTATACCACTGGTATAAGTGATATTACCACTGCCAGCTTTATTTCAATCCATCCTTTTCTCACACCTGCACATTTATAACATGTCAAGGTGAACGAGGGCATTGTGCTAGCTACTGGCCCAGGCCGCCGTACGCTAGACGGCTCCCTAGTCCCTGTGAGCGTGAAGGAGGGGGACAAGGTGCTGCTTCCCGAGTTCGGTGGCATCAATGTCAAGCTGGAGGAGGACAAGACAAAGGAGTGAGTGGCTGTTGGGGTGCTTGTTAAAGTGTGTGAGCGTTTAGGTTTGTGCCGCAGTACACCCACGGCAGCCGCTCGCGGTCCGTGTGCATGGCAGCAGTGTAGGAAAACAGGTTGTTGAAACAGTGTAGTTGGCCGGAACTGTATGTATATACAACTAATACACATACAATGGTAGTCATGTATCTGCCTAAAACACCGTATGCACTATGCACACCGTACGTGTGTGTCTATGTATGGTTTCGGCCACCCCTACAGCAACCGATACGAAATATGAGGGGGAGGCATACTGCTTGTCGTGGCCGCCCCTCTGAGGGCCTGCCGGTAACCCGTGCCCGAGGGGTGCTGCCCGTTATGGAACTGACTATAATGTGAGAAATGTTTGCTGCATAGCCGCTCACAACTGTTTACAACTGTATCATGGATCAAACCATCAAACGGTCAGTACGGCCGTACTTGGAACTTTTACCCAGCTTATAGAACACACCCCACTCAGAGCTCACACTGGGTAGTTGACACAACAATGTGTCGTACATATAAATAAGAAATGAGTCTGGGGCGCGTGGGGGGGGCTAGACTTTTGCCAATCTGCCAGAAAGGTGGCATGGTGCTGGAGTGCAAGGTTCCTAGTTTGTACCATTGGTCCCATATAGGGTTTGAAGCAAGCTCCGGTTTGGCCACCAGTTGGGTGACGAGAACTGATCAGCCTTGCCAAGCACGCTTGTTTGGGAAAAGCTGGACATCTGGAAAACAAAAAGTAGGCAGCAGTGAGAATTGTGCCCCTTGTTGATGCAAGCCGCTGAACGTAAACTCGCAGGGCACTAGCAGCGGACGTTCACAATACGCCACTTGGCACGCAGCTTCTTGCTGCTGCGATCTTCTCTGATTATAAATCTATATTCAGCACCGTGACCCACAGGGATGAATTGCACGGCGTATCCGTATTATACGCTGTAGCGCATAAACCGCGTGTTATACCGTGTTAACAAATTGAGCCGTGTTATACGATTTTGGGCACTTGGCAAATTTTGCAACCCCAAGCCCACCAGAAATACTCCCAGCCATTCAGAACGTTGCTCACCATAGCTGGATGCAGTTGCTGACTGGCTGAGCAACCTCAAGGCAAAGCTTGGTGAGCAAGGGACACTCAGGTGCTGCAAAATATCTGCTATCACTCGTGTGTGGGCATGGTCGTTGTCCCTCACCATCAGCCTGGAGATCGTCGCTGAAACTCAGTTTGTGTCACTTGCACTCCATCTTGTAATCAGACCCTTCTGCTCCCCAATAACAACATGATTTAACATGATCCCACTCAGGGCCTCTACCAGGAGGCATTACAATAATATATCGTATCAATCGTCTTTGAAGTCTGTATGACCCGTCCCTGGTGTCCCATAATATTCTGTCAAGCCAGGCCTTGCGTCACAACAAAGAAAGCAGTTCTCAGTGTATTTCATCCGCACGATCCGTACGAGCCCTGCATAAACCAATGGACCACCAGAATCCTGAATTCCTCAAGAAACTGCCTGTCTTCTTGCTGCTACAAAACAAGCAGGGTATGGGTTGCAATTCCCAGTTCACACATGGAGAGCGTGCGTTTGAAAAAGTGCCCTGATGGCGTGTTCTATTTCATGGGTGTGTAGCACAGGATTGCTGCTTACGACTCCGCCACCCAAACCCATGCATCCTTGAACTTTTGTGGCAAAAATGCAGATTCACTTTGCGATTTGCTGAAATTGCATCGCAGTGTTTTGGCTCTGCGATATGAATGAGTCCGGTTTTATTGCAATTGGTTGAACTTGCTCCTCAATTCTTAGGCTTCACATGTATAATTCCAGAGCTCGTTTGCCGCTCTGGCGCAAAAACTGGCATGCAATTGCTCAGCAAATAGCATTAGCTTGCCAGATCAAGGCTTGGAACTTAGACGCCAGGTACCCATTGTGTAAAAATAGAGTGATGATTGGGTTCAGTACGGCCTTAATTTGGCAAATTGATGATAGTTTTCTCGTGGGGTTCCAGAACCGTACATATATACCGTGTACCGTATATTTGTAATTTCCCAGAGGGGGTCAACTGAGGCCCCAAATGGGGGTGTTTTTAAAATGTTGATTGAACGTGGGCCCCGGACCGGGCAGTTTTTAAGCTTAGCACCCAGAGGTAGCTGCTGAGAACCTGAGCTTGAAAACTGCCCGGTACAGGGCACACGTCTAATTGCCCGTGGCGTGAACCCCACTTTTCACCACAAAATCTTCACAGCAGGCCACCCACCATTCCAAATCACATGATTTCTGGTGGTATGGAGTCCTTGTGACAAACAAATATCATTGCAAACAAAATAGAGTGAAACGATCAAGTAGTAGGGGATGTAGGCCAACATATGCTGTTTTCCCATGCAAAACCACCATATTAGAGTTTTGGTAGCCATTGTGAGCTCTAAGCCCTGCCAATTTGGACACAGAGTGACCCACATGAATCCAAGCACATCCTCGTGTAACTCATAATGCCAGCTTCAATCCGAAGCAAAAATGGTCCCAATCGGATTGAGGGGCAGTGGATGGCTTCTGAGTGCAATAAAATCACATATTTGGACATTTCACCAGTTGACCCCCTCTGGTAATTTCCCAGCAAAATACCGTATATACACCGTATATATAGGGCTCTGGCCAACCCAATTTTCTCGCCTTTTCAATCATCCTTTTACAGTGGGGCCCGCGCCCCCTGAAAGTTGCATTTCCTGGATCAAAAATCGTGCGGCCCACTTACATGCTCCCCACAGGACGTCCTACCATCTGTACCGCGATGACGAGATCTTGGGCATCTTGCAAGATAAATAGGCTGGATTTGCACGGACGTGTATGCTTCAATAGTCAGGAATAAATTGTATACTGATTTTTGTTGGACTTTGGAGAGACGAGAGGCGCATTTTTTGCATCCAAACTAAACTATTTAATTTGCTTACTGTTGTTCAAACATGTAATTAGTTTGTAATGGCAGAAAAAGAAGCGACGGAGAGCCCGATCAAATTGCAATCCGTCCCTACAGCTGGCCCACCTCTGGATTACAGCTTTAAAGACCTGCATAATTGCCATGGTGCGTAATTGAACGAGTTCTAAGATTCATCATGCAAGCATAAAATTCATAAACACAAACGCATACCCTTGCGTACGTACACGCACACACACACACACACACACACACACACACACACACACACACACACACACACATGTACACACACACGCACACACACACACACACACACACATACACACACACACGCACACACACACACACGTGTATTTGCACATACACACTTATATACACACACACACACACACACACACACACACACACACACACACACACACACACACACACACACACACACACACACAAACACACATGTACACACACATACACACTCGCACACACATGGACATGTACAAACGTACACACACCTTCTCACACACACATTCATACAACTTACAGATGATTTTTGCATGTCACAATGAAACAAAAGTCCCTTTGTGCGTGTACTACTGACCCACCTTCAGATTTATTGTACGAAGAACCTGCGTCAGGCTCTCCTTGTAATAAACCCATAAAACGTAGTATCCCCTTCAATGAGCACCTGGAGGGCATCAATGAGGACGTTGATACAAAGGAGCCCAAAAGCAAATTAAACGCCAATTCTGTGAGGGTGAGTACACTTTCAATTCCGCAACGGATGAACTTATGAACCCTCTCTCTCTCTCACACACACACACACACACACACACACACACACACACACACACACACACACACAAACATGGCTCCCTTGGGGGCCTCAAGAAAGGTTCCTTAATTCAAACGCTGGTCAAGTTCATGTGCGCATCTGTGGTTGTGCTATCAAGCCAAACCCTCAGCTGAACGCCAGCCCACCCTTACTTCTTTGAATGCAGGAACATGAGAAGTTGTGTGGGTTCAATTTGTTGCACTTTGGCATGATTCTAGGGCGTGTTCATATTGCAGAAAAAGTCAAAGTAGACAGCAAACGTCCGCCTATGCTTGCAGGTATGCAACAACTACCTCCTCTCGCTCACTGGCATTGACAAAGTGATGGCACACCTTTTAGACGCCCCCAAGGAGCTGACGGTATGTATGTGTGTGGGTGTGGGGGGGGTGTGGGGTTGTATGTGTGTGTATGTGTGTGTGTGTATGTGTGCAATGATTTGGAGCATTACCGTTGCGCCTGTTGACAGATAGAGATTCAAGCAAAATGCATACCTACTACATTTTTAGGTGATGACTATCATGTATGCATTTATGTGAATTATCACGTATGCATTTATGTGAGCCGAAATTAGAGTATGCTAATGGGCCGGCATGGGTTGGATTGTATTTTTATAATAAAGTGTGAGGTTGCAGAACACGCAGTGACGTAGACCTCTCCTTTGTTGTCAGCAGACCCGTTCCAGCTCAAATACTTTCCGTGTACTTTCTAATCGCGTACGTTTGCTACGTATCACGAATTACGTATGCACGAAATGACATTGTGTGCTTGCCCCTCAAAAGCACATGAACGTTTGCATACGGCGGCAATCTCAGAACTATGAGAGTAAAAGCCCTCTCACATGCACGTTATGGTACACTATGTGTGTGTGGCTCTGGCCAACCATAGACCGAGATTGAACCACACGTCACGCCACTTACACTTCCATGCATTTGCCTGCCTGCAGTGGCTGGACGCGAGCTGTAATGAGCTTACTTCTATTGACGATGCCATTCTACACTTTCCCAAGCTTAAGGTTTGTGTTTTTAATGTGTGTGTGTTTGCGTGGGTGTGTGTGTGCGTGTGCGTGTGCTTGTGTGTGCGTGTGTATGTGTGTGGGTGTGTGTGTCACAGTCTCGTTTGTAACTTTGCCTTGCCGTGTGCTCCTTTTTCGGCATTGTGAAGAGAGGGAAAATCAGTCAGCAAGGCACTGCCCACAAAGGCTGATTCTTAATCTCTGTCATACTGTCATACACCTGTGCGTGACTAATTTTCTCAGTCATCAAGCTAATCATACCCTTTTAAGTAGAAATGAGACGTGTATACTTGGTGTTCTTACAGTTTTCTTGCATAGAGCACAGGCTTTGTCAAGCCTCTTAAGCAGCAAAATTAGCAATTTCAGGCTAGTTAACGGCCACGACATTTGATGACACGCATGGATCTCAACAGACCTACCAAATCGTTTGACTAGCCAATTCCAAGGGCGTTGGAAGAGGGGGGTTGCTCCAGGAGTTTCCTCTCTGGGGTTACTTCAATGAAGTATAGAGTATGCTTTTAGGGAATCCCAGCAGTTTGAGTGATTTATATCAGGGGAATTTTGTGTGCCTAGTCACTGGCATGCATAAGGACAGGCCGTGGTTGTGTTCAGGCAAAGTACCAGCAAGTTTCCAGCAAATGGCTCCTAACTAGGAATAATGGTTAGGGTTGGCCAGAACCATGTATATATACTACCGTACTGCGCTTGGTTGTTTTGCGAGTAATTAAATAATTATTGAGGTCCCTCGCAATAAAACAAGCCAAAAATAATTGAAGTTTTTTCAGACCTCGCAATACTTCGACTTTTTAATGCGGTAGTTTCTTGGTCTCCCCAATGGAACCCCATCGCCCTAAGGGGCAAGCATCACTATATGACCTAGGTTGCATTAAACGGAAGCGCACAGAGGACGATGGTCCCGCTCGGGAGCTCATCATCCGCCTCAGGCCTGATGTGCAACAGGCAGTAGCAGCCAGGGATGCAGCCATTGCAGCCAGCATTGCATCCCGCCCTGCCCCAGTTAAGAGGCCTGTGGAGAGGACCAAGCTGCTTGCACCATTGGGGGTGCAAGCCCCTCCAGGAGAGAGGCATGTGTGGGCACAGCTGCAACTCAGGTGGAGTGGGGGGGAGCCTCAGGTGCGCTTGCATCTGCACTTCACAGCAAAAGCAGCAGCAGAAGCCCAGAACTGAAGAAGCAGGCAGTGTGGGTTAGGATGCACCTGCAGGGTCGCAGGGGGAGGGGCAGGGGCAGGGGCAGGGGCCTCAAAACCTTGGAGATTTCAGAGACCACCACGGAGGAGGAGGGGGGGAAGGTAATGCAAGAGTAACTCCTCAGGCTGAAGTTAGGAGCCATACAATTCGTATCAGACTTTGAAAACCAACACTGAATAGATACAGAGAGGAGAGCACAAGAAATTGCCAAATTCGCTAAGTTCGCAAATTTCCTTAACTTTTCAGGGGCCTCGCAAAAGCTTAATGCTCGCAAATTAATTATTTCGGCACCTCGCAAAAAGTAGGCCTCGCAATACTAAAGGCGCAAGACGGTATATATACGGTGTATATACGGTATTTTTGGCAAGGTAATCACCAAATATACGGTCATATACGGTGTATAGACACGGTTCTGGCCAACCCTAGTAATGGTGTTGCAGTTTTACAAAAGCGTGTACCAATTCATTAGCGCACTGGGCAAGGTGTAAGCTGGACTTGTGCACAGAGCTGGTCATCAGGGCAAGTGCGTGCAAATATCATTCACCTGCAACTCCAACACTCAGCATGAAAAAATATATTGACAAATGCCCACTTTGGCAAGGAGTGATATCAGTAACTCCTGTTTATGTCAAGTGCCAAGAAATATGGGGGGGGGGGGGGCTGTGGGCGGGGGGCTCATAATCTAGACAAGCCCGTCAGGGCTCAATTCTTGCAGGCTTTGGGTCTGGTACTGGACAAAGGCATGCATTTTAGATTGCAAGGGCCTCCTGCGCCTGGCATGATTGTTTGAGCCTAAGGGTCTGCTAGAGCTAACAAATGGTACCCACACTTGCTTCCAGGGACGGGTCATACAGACCTTTAAAAATCTTAAAATACGTGTAAAATGTAACCCGAAGTAAAATACGAATACACCGTATGAACCATCCCTGCTTGCTTCCTTGTTTTACGTGGGGAGCGATGTCTCTGCCTGCGATTTCCCCTTTTCTAACTGGCATACACCGCACCAACCAGCTGCCTGTCTTCTTGCTCTGGTGCACAGGTGCTGTACCTGCATGGAAATCAGATCAGCAGTTTTTCAGACTGCATGAAGCTGGCCAAACTCAAGGACCTGCGCAAGCTGACCCTGCATGGCTGCCCAGTTTCTGAGAAGCTGAACTACAAGATGCAGATATGCGCCCACCTTCCTCAGCTCCAATCACTGGACTTCAGCACGATCACTAAGGTGGACCGAGACAAAGTGGGCCAGTGGTATGCTGCACACAAAAAGCAGAAGGCGCGCGACAACTGATGAATCAAGAGAGCTTGTTTGGGATGCCAGCGTTCCTCTTTGCTTGATTATTTCGTGAGGGCTAGCCTTTTCAAAATGGCAGAGTATAAGGCTATTACAGAAGGCTGAGTGTATGCAACATTCAAAGATCTGAAAAGTGATGCATAGCATTTCAAAGGGTCTGCTTTTATATCATCAACAAATCATTCCACACCCAAATTGCATTTGATTTTAAATGTTGTAACTCGCACCACGGGCTGTGCAGCACGAGTCGTCATCACACACACACACACACACACACAGACTAACATAAGGGGACCTTCAGCCAGACTGTTCGATGATCGGCCTGCCTGTGACTGCCCAGTCAACAATATACCCATCATCGGAATGTTAGAAAGCCTTAGTTGGATCTATTATTTGGCTTACTGCTCGCTTATTTAATGAACAAGCGGCCAGTAAGCCAGCTTGATTACTACCTAGGAAGCGGACAGGAAGCCAGGAGTAACGCTTTTGGTACTACCTAAGGCTTTCTGCAATTACATTTCAAGAAGCCATGAGTGCCTTGACAATCCAGTTAGGAAGCGGGGGGTTCTTACTGGAGCAGGAATCCAAGGAAGCAGGCTTGGCAAGCCCAGGTAACACAGTGATTAGCAAGCAGTAATAAGCCACAAATAAGCAAGCCTGTAAGCCGCAGGAAGCTTGACAAACAAGCGGCAGTAAGCCTGATTAGTACGCCACAAAAAAGCGGGCTAGGAAGCCACAGTAAGACTGAAAAGCAGCAGTAAGCCTACGATAATCTCAGACACAAAGGAAATAAGTGTGCTGTTGTGTTGCAAGAGGAAGTCATAAGCCAGGGCACATACTTGTTGTCGCAAATAAGGTTGCTCTACTGCAAAATCACCCGATAATTGACTGAACAGGTAAGCAACTTTCTCAACGAGCACAAACGTCTGTGTCTCTAAACATCAAAAGGGCGTGCATTTCATCTTAAATCTGCTCACAGGCACAACGGTCACACAAAGGATGATTCCAAAATGCTGCCTCCACTTCGAAAGTGTGCGCCATAAGCCTAAAAGGCTTACAGAGTTTACAAAGTTTGCAGATTATTTAGCCATCAGTCAAAAATTGCGACTGCTAGGCTACAACAGCTCACATGCTGCAAGACATGTTGAGACAGATCCAGATGCATATATATATCTCGGCAAACATGGAGGGGCACGCACATTGTGATTAAAAGCACTGCAAACAAGAGAAATTGATGTGTTGTCAACTTGCTGTTTGTGTCCTGTGGGAGTCAATCCATCCTCAATATCGCTTCTCCACATTGCCCGCAATCTGTGCCTGAAACCAGCAGTGAACTTTTGAACAGAAATGGAGGTACCCTGCAACCCTGCTTGCATGAATGAATCACAACGCCACAACCCTTGGAATCTCTAAGTTTAGTTTAGTCAAATTTCGATTTACAAAAGCCTCCAGTCTGGCATGGCTGCTCAACCTTAAGGATCCTCAAGCAAATCCAATCTAAAAGATCGACATCTATACTAATAAACTGTGAATTGTGTTGGAAAGCAATACCCATCTTGACATCACCATTGGTAATATTGTAATATTGGAAATAATCAGCAAACACAATGCCGTAAATGTTCAGTACACATGCAGGAAAAACTAATGTGTTTTTTGGCGAAGCCCCAGTCATGGGGCGCAGCCCCTAGGTTTGGCATGTTTCACGCCTGAGTTCACACCAGTGTGCGCAGGCCCGCCCAGCGCACCCCCCGCCCCCAAAACTTGCAC
>Ga0307942_1003854_pt1 | contig 12093 bp, 10 predicted proteins | sample OrgLakmetagen175_FD_201846 | JGI IMG/M metagenome (GOLD analysis project Ga0307942, IMG submission 201846) | Saline water microbial communities from Organic Lake, Antarctica - #175 | ecosystem: Environmental > Aquatic > Non-marine Saline and Alkaline > Saline | place: Antarctica: Organic Lake...
TGTGTGTGTGTGTGTGTGTGTGCGCGCGCGTGTGTGTGTGTGTGTGTGTGTGGGTGTGTGTGTGTGTGTGTGTGTGTGTGTGTGTGTGTGTGTGTGTGTGTGCGTTCGTGCGTGAGTGCGTGTGTGCATGCGTGTGTGTGTGTGTGTGTTTGTGTGTGTGTGTGTGTGTGTGTGTAGGCGTGCATGCGTGTGTGCGCGCACCTTCACTTTGCTCTGCTGCAAAATTGGAGCTCCTCCAGTTGCCCGAAAAATGACCACCACTGCATAATTTTTTGAGCAAGGATTCAAGCAACAGTGCTCAGTACCAAAACAAGCCCCACTTTCCTACCTTTGTTTTCATGGGCCGTGCTCATTCCTTCACATTCTCTGAGCAATAATAAGTCATAAATAACTAACGATTTCTTATCAAATATATCTGTCGGGAACAGCTACGAATTGGGGAGTACAAAATTGCACACCGCAGATTTAAACCTCGTTAGTTTAGGTGGGAGGGGGCAGCTTGGTGCTCACGTGTATGTGCTAATTCTTAAAGATCTCAGCTCTTAATGGACACGCATTTTGGGAGTGCACACAGAAGAAGCGCACCAGCAGCACGTCCTGCGCTGCACGTGGTTGTGTGTACCCTTTTGTCTCCAACCACTCCTACAGCAATAAATAGCATGCGAGAATGAGCTGGAGAGTCACACCCAAACCAAACAAAAAGAAAGATCGGAAAATGAATCTAGTACATGCAAAACTAGCTGCGAGGCTAGCAGATGGTTCAGAACAACCTTTGTCTTTTCGCACAAAACTGGACATCAAACTCCAAGGCCTAAACAAATTGTCACATGCTACATCAAACACATGCAAGGACAATTTGATATTGTTCTTGGCAGGGTTGCACAACACGGCCACGCCACGCCACGCCACGCCACGCCACGCCACGCCACGCCACGCCACGCCACGGCAGGCCCCTATAACGTGGTGATTTGTTTACTTCACGAAACAGCTCCAAAATGCTTGTGCCAGCTTGCTTTAGTGTTAGAACAATGATTGCTCTCAAACAGATCAAATTGTACTTGGCGGCTCCTTTTCAATGCAGTTGCTTGCTGATAGTGAATTTACTACTATCCACGCATCTTTTCTTTTCTTTTCTTGCTTAAATACTTTATGCATGGCAGTTGTTTATATCTTATGCCTATTTGATTCACTTTCTTCCTCCTTCTAAGTTAAAGTGAAGGCTATAATTATTTGTCCTAGCTCCTTGCTCCTCAGCAAAGACAGATCATGCTCAAAACATTAATAATGAAACTCCAGGAAAGAAGGTTACAAGAATTACTAAAAATTGAAATCAGCCTGCCGTGCGCCGTGCCAGAAAAAAGGAGTACATACATCAATGATCTAAAATTACTTGGCTTGAAATCTCATTAAATCTTTGCTACCCTCTTGGCGTATGAACAAACACGTGATCCTAAGCAAGCTTCGTCGTATCACCCCAGATCACCACGGGCACATTGACCATAGCATAAGCAAACCTTGCTGGAGTAACGACATTACGAGAGGGCCTTCGTGCATTGCTGTGCTGTGCTGGTCCAGCTTGCACACCGCTCTCCTCCCTCTCCTCACTCCTTGGCTCTCCACCCATCTCCTCTTCCTCCCCACCAAACTGCTCACCATCCCCCATCCCATTTTCTTCCTCATTATCTGCATTCTCCAGGCCTCCACGTCTGACCCCATCCACATCATCATCACTGCTGCTGCCTTCCATTGGATCCTCACTCTCTTTGTACCCTTCCTCACTGCTGGAGACCTGCGAGTCGCTGTCCTCCTCCCCCTCCCCTTCTTTTGCATCCAGCCCTTGCCAAGACACTACTCCCTCCCTGTACCCTGCTGACTTGGAGGTGGTGAGGAGCTTCAGGTTGCTGAAGATGGAGACCAGCTTGTCAGCCCGAGCGCGGTGCATCCTGTGCGACGTAGGTGCTCCAGTTGCGCTCGGCTGAAGATGAAGTTGCTAACGCTCTAAGCCGTTATCCACCCAAAATCAGCACAATTGCTGTCATGCTCCTTGCTTTGAAGGCAAGGAGTCAGAGTAAATTTCAAGCACATACAATGCAGTTGCACCACCCCAACCTCAAACGAAAAACCAACATTCACCTGAAAGCCCAGGTGCTCAAAAGGGGGGGGAGGAACCAAGTGACTTTCCTCCACAAACATCTTTGCAAGCCACAGCCCATACTAGGCAACCTGACGGGACCCTGGACATATACGGGGCTGTGACTGAAGCATATAATAACGACCCTTGGTTTCAATCCGAAAAGCACACCGCAAGTTACATCTTCAGAAATGGCGCATGGTCCACCCAAAGAAACCAGCTCAAGAAAAGCAAAGAAAAGACTCCGCTGGTAGTGGTGACACAGCCAGCATGATTAAGGGAGGGGGTTACTTAGGTGCCCGCATCAGGCAACCCCCCACCACGCAAACAATTAAAAGGAAATTAGTGTGGGTCAGGGGGGTTGTGTGCCGTAGCACCCAGGCCCGATCCTTGGCTGTTGTTGCTTGTGTTATATTGCAGTGCATACCTTGTTTTTATGAGTGCAGATGCATGTCTGTTCAAACTTTGGCACTGAGATTTCACGTTTTGGGCCACAGCATCCTAACCAGGGCTTCTTTTCACCTTAAAACTCGACAGAAGTACTTCTTACATAGTAAGGAGTCGTTTGGAGTGCTAACAACCAGATTTGATGGGACTTGGTTATTCGCTCTTTTTGGCACCCCTTTTGCTGAATTTAAAAAGGGAAATGGGCCAAATTGGGGTACCTGGCCAATTACTGCTCCGTTTCGCCCCATTTTTGTTGCAATGATATTCTTATTATAATGTAGACGATTCATACAAAAATGACACAAATCAGGTCAGTGGGTGGTGAAATATGAGGGAATGGTGGTGAAAATTAGGGTGCACGCCGCGCAAAATTAGACATTGGTCCCCTAGCTGGCTACAATCAAGCTCAAGTGCTATCAGCAGGGCAAAGCTACCTCTGGGTCCTGAGCTTGATTGTAGCCAGCTAGGGGACCAGTACTCAATTCACCTTTCAAAAACACCCCCATTCGGGGCCTCAGATGACCACCTCTGGGTGGCTTGGTGCTTTGACGGAAGACTTGACCTTTTGAAACAGATCTGTCTGACCTGAAGTGCCCAACTTGGTGGTCATTATCATACCGAGAGCAAATTTTTTGTTGAGCTGAACATGTATAGTTGACTTTGATGCTGTCTAGAATGTAAGGTGTATTGTGAAACAGCCTCTTCTGTGTCCCTGCACCATTGAGAAAGCTTTGGCAAATTTAATTGTTGAAAGTCTCGCTAGCATTGGGATGAGTGCAAAGACCCGCAGCTCAAATGAAAGGAGGCCGTGTGAGCTTGCTGTTGAGATTCAAATACCAAATGGATCACAGCCGCATTGAAACTGCGTTAGCTATTTTTAATGTGAATGCCTGAGAAACAGACACAAAATAAATATAATCATGTACAAGTAGTATGCACATGGTATAATCTTATTTGTGCCAATGTCCAAGAAAAATCAGATCTTAACGCTTATTGAGACAAATAGACCTTAACGAGCAAGGATGAGGATGCATCACACACAAAGAAAAAGTAGCCGTGCCAAAAATGAGCACATGTAAGACAGCAAAAAAGTGTTGTTCCCACGAATAAAAATCACTTTAGAGTCACCCATGCTTGCTTGAATGTACTGTGAAAGCTTTTTTTGCTTACGCGCTACATGTACCCCTTCCTAGTAACACTAAATTACCACTCAGATCTTCTGCCATGGGCTACTGCTACTGCTGCATGAGTTGTGCACATAATGTTTGCACGGCCCTGGCTGCTACATACACCCTACACGAGTTCCCGCCTACCTGCACATGCCTCCCCTGTTCACATATTACATACACCCTTCAGGCGCACATTAGCGTTAGACACGGTCCCCCAAGCAAGCCCCTTCGCCATACCACCACCAAGGTGTAAGCCAGGCCGATGGCTGCCAGGATGATTCAAGGCCATGCGTCCAACTACTTGCGTGTGCGCCCTGCCTTTGCCGCTGCAGCTGGCAGTGGAGTTGAGTCAGTGGTAGTAGCGCCACGTTTAGGCTTTTTGGCAGGGGCAATTCCCCCACCTGACTTCTTGGCCGTTTGGTAGATGGGCTCCTCCACAAAAGAGGCCTTGCGAGCTCTGCACAGGCAGGAAAATCCGGAAGGGACAGCTATGCTCGTGCAGTGCCAGACGCTGCCGTGCTAAGGGAGGTGTGCAACTATGCAAGGCAAATTGGCAAGGAACAACCACGCTGCAATGGACATGCATCTGCACAACAAGTAGCTGCTTTTGCATGATACGCACCGGTATGAGAGGATTGGCCACTGACCAAAGAAGTCCAAGCCCTCAAATTATATTCATAGGGCTGGCTAGAACCGTACATATACACCGTATATGACCGTATATTTGGTGATTTCCCTGCCATTGATACCGTATATACACCGTACATATATGGTTCTGGCCATTGTAAGACCTTTGTTGTCTTAAAATTTATGGCATCTCATAGCTCTAGGGAGATCGGGTTTATATGATTTTAACTGGTCCAAATGGCTTCCACAGATATTGAAATGGGTTTGCTGTGCCAGGTGAGAGAAAAATCACTTTTTGACATAGGTATTTATGAATTTCTTTGACGTTTACGTTTGGGACAAAGCTGGCACTTGGCTACAAGCAACTTTGCATTGCCACTGATATGGACCGGCGCGCAAAAAATAAAGTCCCATCCTGGTTCAGATCAAAGATCCTTAGGGGCTGATGAACTTACGCAATACCTTGCAGAAAACACTTAAACATAACAAGATGTTCCTCTGAGCTCTCTGACTGCCTAAAAAAGCCAATTTTACCAGCACGTGCAGCAGCAATACATACGCACTTAGGGAGAAGAAAGGAGAGAGAGAGAGAGAGAGAGATAGAGAGAGAGAAGGATATATATATACCAGCACGTGCAGCAGCAAAACATACGCACTCGCACATAGGGAGAAAGAAAGGAGAGAGAGAGAGAGGGAGAGAGAGAGAGAGAGAGATAGATAGATATATAGATATATAGATATATAGATATATAGATAGATAGATAGATAGATAGATAGATAGATAGATGGATAGAGAGAGAGAGAGAGAGAGAGAGAGAGAGAGAGAGGGGGGGGAGAGAGAGAGAGAGAGAGAGAGAGAGAGAGAGAGAGAGAAATAGAGAGAGAGAGAGAGAGAGAGAGAGAGAGAGAGAGGGGGGGAGAGAGAGAGAGAGCACTTGCGTCTTGGGGCAGCTCTTGAATCTGCTGTGCTGACCTGTGTGACCACCCAAATGGCCAATCATGAGCAGGCAATCCAAGAATGGACGTGTTATTAGATCATATTAAGCTTTTTTCCTGGCTGCATGAAGGTGCTGACGGCTGGTCGGCTCTTTCCCCTTCCTTGTTGTGGTTGCAATGTGGATGGCGCAAAGTCCTAAGAGGAATTGAGCATCTTGGTGACAGAGGTTGCTCTTTATAATTGATGCTTAAAAGAATGCGGCTGCAGATGATGTAGCCAGTCGTGAGTCGTGAGTTACGAGAGATTGCTTGCAGCGGAGTGGCCCAAGGAAAGAACCCGGAGATGTATTTTGTAAATAATGTATGAATGCTACATTGATTTCACCTTAAAAATGACGCAGGTTCCTAGAAGAACTTAGAACTTATAATTGAAAGTGAGAGGGAGTTAAGAGGGTGGGCAACCGCATAGTTGGTTGAAATTTGGTTATGTAACAAACACCAGGTGAAGAGTGTGAGACATCGTGACAATCGCGTCACTGTTAGCCATTCCTCGTTCCTTGTGTGCAGAAAAGCTATTGCACCTTAAAAAAAATTGTGAACGAGCTGCAAAGTCAAAATAAAATCCGTAACACGTTCTGTCCTTCTGCTTCCGTCTACATTTTCACAACCTCAGCTGCACTAACCTTGATGAGGGAGCTCAGGGCAGCACACGACTGGGCAGCTGATGTTGCCTTGTGCACACCCACACGCCCCTCAGTATGGATGATCTGTAGGCATTAAAGCAAGGTCAATAAGCATTTGCAGAGAACTTGGAGTGATTCACTCGAACACCAGTCACTGCCAAGTAGGTCGCATTTTTTATTGCCATTCCAAACCGACATTCATCTCAATTCTATGGGGCTGTTGGTAGTACAGACCATGAACTGTTTGAAGGCAAGAAACTACCCACACCTGCCGGTGAAGGTTGCTGAGGTCCACGACATCGTGGTCAACCAACCCCAGAACACCTGTGGCAAGCACATTTTGACATCTCTGTTTGACATGATCACCAAGTCTCAATGCGTACACTAGTCTCATTGCGTACACTCGTCTGTATGCATGTGCTTGTTGTCATGACAGTGTATGTATGTATGTTGTGTAACTATTAGCTCGCACCTACTCCGGAGGCAGCGAGGTACAGGGCTGCAGGCGAGCCCAGGCCCCCACACCCCACGACGAGCACAGAGCCCTTGCACAGCCGCTCCTGGGCAGCCAGGCCAAAGCTGGGCAGCAGGAGGTGCCGGCTGTAGCGCTGCACCTGCTCTTTGCTCAGGCCATGGTGGCAGGCAAACTGACGGGCTGGCGCGGCTTCCTTCGTGGAATGACTAGTGCTGGTGGTGGCTGCGCATGTTGCTTCCCTCCTCCTGGCATCTGCAGCCTCCTGTTCCAAATGGGCCAGCCTTCCCCTGAGCAACCCAATCTCCGCTTGCAACACCTCGCTCGATTTTTGCATTGAATTTTTACCTGATTTTTTTAGTAGGTATTTGATTTTTTTTGGCTATTGCATCTTTTGCTATTGCATAAATTAAATCACTCATGCATCTCCTACCCTCTACGCTCAATTCATCACTTTTCAAAGCCTTGCCATCGTCTTCCTTGAAGCCAGGCTTCCTCGCTAAGAGATACATGAGCACCACGCACGTGCGCGCTTCTGCTAACACGCAGACACACGACGCCCTCCTTGCGCAATTCAGCCAATGGATCCCTCCTTTAGAAGGTAACGGGCGCTGAGTTGAAGGGGAGTATGAATTTGAAAGTGCACAATCCCCTTGATTGATCCGAACACTGCGTTTGCTCATCATTTGCAGGCTCTAGCTACAAGGGACAGCACGGCAAGGTGGGCGTGGGTAAGTCTTTTGCGTCGTAGTGTAGACGGTTGTTTGGTGTGACAGTTTTGATCATTTCTTGCACCACAAACATGCTCAAAACACGAACAGTGGGAGGATGCGTCGAGTACACGGGAGCCCCATTCTTTGCGGCTCACTCAGCGCACGTGGTGAGCAGTTCTCATTGAGCAGAGGAAGAAGGAGAGCATCGCTTTTTAGATCTCTGCAATAAACTGACTCTTATCGTTGATCAATTAGTGTCAAATGGAGAATTGATGCAGAGTCGCGAAGCAATGTGTAAAGTGAAACTAATTATAAGAAAGCTCTCTCAATAGTCAAATAAACCTGCGCGCCTCTTTCACTGTAGATCGGAGCTGATTTGACATACACCATCTCAATGCCTGAGGCAGCCCTGGCCCTCAAAAGCTTCTCCCCAGACATGTGAGTCGCACATGACAACAGTGGTCTGTGCTTGCTTCTTTTACCTGACTCCGTACGTACTTCCAAAGCACAAAGACGAGGTACATTTTGTTTTGCAGGATGGTCCTCCCATACTTGCCCGACACTCACGATGAACAGGTGAGGAAGAAATTTTATGTCGTAATACTTGATGTCGTCTGAGTTGTCAGTGGTTCCACGCTCAATCCGCCACCCCTATCAAAGCCATCAGCCTGGCTGTACGCACAGCACCAGGACATGTTCAATTCGACAATCTCAACAATTCAAACATCTTGTAGCTCTACACAACACGCGCTGCCCTGCGTGATGCTCCAGGCCGCTTCTTTTAAACGCTACGAAGGCAAGCTGCAGGCTATTGTGGGGCGCATGAGTGCGCTTGTGGTGGGCCCTGGTTTAGGAGATGACCCAGGTGTGTGTCAAGTGTGTTGTGTGTGTGTGTAGATGTGTGTAGAGGGTAGGGGGGATGTGGGTGTGTGATGGGGGGGCAAGAGGGTGGGGACCTGTACTAAAGACGTACCTAGCCACTAGTGCCTTCATAACCAACACAATTGTCCTATACAAATTACGAGTCACTCGCTGTGTCCAGCTGTCAACCCATTGCACACTGTGTGCATAAAATTGTCACCCAACGTGTGCCCTGCGCCTCTCACCTCTCGCGTGCCGATTAAATGTTGTTACTCGGAAATCGTGTATGCTTTATTGTCAGCTTTAAATACAAACAACCTTTGATTTTGCCAATTTTGACTCACTACGTCTGACCTAGTAAGCCCATTTGTTGTGGTGTACGCACGTTGCGTGCAATTGCTGCCCAGATCCATCCTTGGTGTGCCCGACGCGAAACGCTTTGTGGAAGAGTCTCAGATTTTCAGATTGCTGTCCAGTTGTTGAGGTATATAGGTATATATCGGAGGTCTTGCGGTGAACGCGTTTGCTTGCCAATGGTGTGTAAGACCTCCGATATATACCTCAACACCAGAATCCTTTTTAAAGGCTGCAAAGATCTATCAAACAGCTTTACATTGGTTGCGCTTTACTGGGCGCATTTTCCAGTACTATTATCAACCCTCATCAGGTGAAAGCCTGCAATTCTCCTGATCAATGGGACCCATTGATCTTTCTCCTATTCTTTTTGGTGGAGGATTTTTACGGTTCCCAATCCCAAAGTGGCTCCTTTTCCTTGATTAATGTGGGGAGTGGTTTTCACTGCCTGCGTAGTTGGTTTTTTGGACTACGACTTCTGCGCTTAGCTCTTGTTAATAAAGTTAATGTTGGTTTGCTCTCTTGCCCGTTGCCCGTCCTTGAATGTGTCTGTGTGAACCATCCACACCTTTCAGGAACGGTGAAGGTGGCGACACAAATTATCAGGTAAGTCCAGGTAACACTGCCACATCTTACTCTTATACAGCCTGTAGGGCTATAACTATAAACTATAAGGCTGTCAGCTCCTGGCAATGCTGGAATTTCATATTGCAAGAATTGTATCCAGGATGATGTGACGCATTTTATGGGACCTTGCTGTACAACACAGTGCATGTTTCATCTGCATCACCTATCTTACGTATGGCGTGCCATTCCTTTCTTGTTTTGTTGTTGGTCACACTCATTATAGGGTCAGCCAGAACCGTGCATTCCTACATATGTACGTTGTATGCACGGTATTCTTTGCATGCAAAGCGAATTACCTACTGTCCATATGGTCATGAACGTTGTACATACACACGACACACACACACATACGGTTCAGGTCAACCCTTAATGTTTTGTTAACGGTTTGTCTCCCACAGGATGGCGCGAGAGCGCAACCTGCCACTGCTGATCGATGGCAGTGGGCTCAGCATTGTGGCTAATGACCCTAGAATAGTAAAGGTATGGCTTCAGCTAATGTATCACTGAACTCTGGTACAATAAAGGTGTGGCTTTAATTAAAACATCAAAACATTTCTGGGTTGTCTTATGGCACTGGGCTCAGCATCGTAATCAGTGTTGTGCACTTAACGGTTTTGACCGTCAGAAACTAATTCTCAGACGTAATTTACGGCGATTTTAATTTTTGACGTCTGACGGTCGACTTTACAGTTATTTGCAGTGGGAAACCGTCAGAAATTAGTTATTTATGGTGGGAAACCGTCAGGAATGAGTTATTTACGATGGGAAACCAGCAGCTAGCCAAGCCGGGCCAGGCTTGACTGACTCAGGGCCACACGAGCCCTCTTGGCCTGATAACCGGAGGACATTTTATATTCATCTCATATCGCAAATCGCAAATCGCAAATGTTGTTTGTGGGGAAATTGGAGCTTGAGTTGGCACTCTGAGCCACTGAGTACCTGACGCCGCACCGTTACTTACGATCTCCGACCTTCAGTATGAATTTCACCGTTAATTACGGTTATGTGACGTAGACGTCATTTAAGCACCGTAATTTACGGTGCCATTTCTGATTGACGCCGTATGTGCACAACACTGATTGTATTAATGACTCAAATATAATATTGCTGTGGCTTTAGTTAATGGGTAGCTGGATCTTTTAATGGCACTGGGCTCAGCATCGTAATTAATGACTCAAATATAAAAACGCCGTGGCTTTAGTTAATGTGTTGCTGGATCTTTTTATGGCACTAGGCTCACATCGTAATTAATGACTCAGATATAATAACGCTGTGTCTTTAGTTAATGTGTTGCTGGATCTTTTAATGGCACTAGGCTCAGCATCGGGTTCATGACTCTAGTACCATATAGATGTGGCTTTAGCCAATCTGTCGATTGATGGAATCACGCTCAGCATTGTCGCTAGCGACCCTAGCGTTGTAAGTTTGCTGTTGCGCAAGTACGGCTGCCAAGGTGTTCCAGGCAACCATTGCTATTCCAACGCCTCAAGCTTCAGGTGGCGTAGAATGGAAGAACATAAGCCGACTGTTGATCTTCTGCAGATGTATTTGCGAGGGCTACGATAAAAGCGCATCTTCATGCCCAACATAAGAAAGCAACCTGCCTTGTTAGAACACAGAGCACAGCTGCCTCCTGCCGATCGCAACTTTGCGAGAGGTCCTTGCATGAGGAGGCCTTCCCCCTTGATCTGCCACGTGTGTTTCCTGTTATGTTTTCATCTCAAACCAATTGTCTTGCCTATCACAGGCCCTGCATTTGAACTTAGGAAACACAGTAGAGCTACCTGTCCCGCACCCGTGCTTCTGCTCTGTTGGTGTACCCCACAACAATCTCCTTGAAAATTAATGCAAGCACCGATTTCCAAGCATTGGCTCAAGAAAGGAGCCATAAGGATACCAGGTTCTGTCAAGCGCATCTACAGCAGGAAAGAGAATAGAATAATATGTTAAATCTCGAACACCGTTCTGATAATATCGGTACCACTCCCCTCAGCCTCTTCGCACTGCCCTCCTCTTTTTCTGCTCCTCCATCATGATGGCAACCATCCCGATCCATTTTTTTTGTGACATCTCCAGGGCTACAAGCACTGCATCCTCACGCCCAACATAGCAGAGCTGGGGAGGCTAGCCAAGGGAGTTGGTGTCCAGCTAGAGGGGCCGATGGGGTTTGCTTGGCAGGAGTCTGCCCCCCAGGCAAGTTTTGTTTTGCAACAGCTTCTACAGATCAAGCAATCGAGGCTGTGTATGTTTGTACCACGTTTTTTGTTGTGTTGTTGCTTTGGCAGGGGTTTTGTTGTTGCTTCTGTGCGTAGTAGAGTGTAAGCCAATGAAGTGCATGCCGACACACAGCAGCGACAGATTGTTGCTATGGCGCAAAGCGAAATGGTTGGTGTTGTTAGCAGAACAATGCAACGCCATGTTTGTTGGAGGCTTTTCTGAAACAAATGTCCGCACCTCACGTTTGTTTGAGATACAGCAGGTGCACTGTACACCTACACCTACACCTACACCTACACCTACACCTACACCTACGCCTACACCTACACCTACACCTACACCTACACCTACACCTACACCTACACCTACACCTACACCTACACCTACACCTAGAGGCTGTGGATCACGTTTTACGCTTGTGCAGGTGGCAGCTGCGTTTGAGGGACCCATTGTCGTATCCAAAGGCCAGTCAGATGTAGTGACGGACGGCTGCACCAGCCTCAGCTGCGACGTGACAGCTGGCCTCAAGCGCTCAGGCGGCCAGGGTGACATCCTTGCAGGTTGGCAAGGTGGCTTGCTTGCTCTTTGTGTGGGATTCAATCGTTCCTCCACTCAGTTACCCTTGCCACGTTCATGAGCTGGAGCAGATCAGCCGCCAAGGACGCCGTAATTGGATTGCTACCTGAATGATTGTGCGGTTTGGGAGTTTTCTTGCTCCTCCTCTCAGGCACCCTTGCCACGTTCATGAGCTGGAGCAGATCAGCCGCCAAGGACGCCGTAATTGGATTGCTACCTGAATGATTGTGCGGTTTGGGAGTTTTCTTGCTCCTCCTCTCAGGCACCCTTGCCACGTTCA
>Ga0307942_1003857_pt1:0-7500 | contig 12088 bp, 8 predicted proteins | sample OrgLakmetagen175_FD_201846 | JGI IMG/M metagenome (GOLD analysis project Ga0307942, IMG submission 201846) | Saline water microbial communities from Organic Lake, Antarctica - #175 | ecosystem: Environmental > Aquatic > Non-marine Saline and Alkaline > Saline | place: Antarctica: Organic...
TCACCCCCCCCCCTCTCTCTCTCTCTCTCTCTCTCTCTCTCTCTCTCTCTCTCTCTCTCTCTCTCTCTCTCTCTCTCTCTCTCTCTGTGTGTGTTGTCCCACCCTGATCCTCCTCATCCTACGCAGCTTTGCACAGGGAGGACCGTACACACCTTCTCTTTAGACACAATAAGGGCTGTGTTAGGTGGGCAGGCCACCCAATCAGTACTGCTGCCTGTGATGGGCTCTGAAGCCACTACAACCTGTGTGAAAGTAATTGTGTACGGAAGTGTGTACGGAAGTGTGTGTGTGTGTGTGTGAGTGTGTGTGTGTGTGTGCTACAACAGCGCCCTGCGCATGCATTATACAAGGAACAAGTACACAGCAACAGCCAACAAGACCCACCAGCCGAACAAAGAAAGAAGTTGGCATACAAAATGTCTACACAAAGGGGCACATCAGATTGCACAAGTAGCCTTCGAGGCGCTTGCATGTGCCATTTTTAGAACTTGCGGCACAGTTCAATTGTGACACCACTTACCACCCTGGCCCCCCGCTCACAGTGTGTCAGCTCGTAGCTGCCCTCCTGTGTGTGTTTGAGTTAATAAACAGGTATGAATTCTTGAGTGTGTGTGCGTGTGTGTGTGTGTGAGAGTGTGTGTGTGTGTGTGAGAGAGAGAGAGAGAGAGAGAGAGAGAGAGAGAGAGAAAGAGAGAGAGAGATAGAGAGAGAGAGAGATAGAGAGAAAGGGAGGTTTGTCATGTTGCGTGTGCCCAACACTTTTGTGCACACTCTCACACTGCTGCGCGCGATTGTTAACACATTGCTGTGTATTAGAAAGCGTTTTCACGTACCACCATTACAACAAACCGTTCCTTTTATTTCTGACACACCTCAAAGATGCTACTTCCTGCAGGGTTGTTCGATGAAAGCGTGCATGAGGAGTGCCCGAGCAGGGTTCCTGGCGCTGCCTCAGATCGCTTGAACTGAGCCCCTGTGTGCGTGTCAATAGGGACAGGGTGGAAGACATTTTGCTCAGACGTGTGGCTTTTTGATAAGAAAGGTGGATAATTGAATGATAGTGCTGCGGATGTGAGCGTACCAGTTCTTACTGTACTCACCCCGGAACCAAGTTTCATAATTATAAAAGTAACCCCGGGCAACCCCAGAAAAAACATTTTAGCCATTGCCGCACCAACCCCGGTGGGGAGTAAAGCCCAGCGCTTGCACGTTAATGTAAGTATATGTTAGTATGTGCGCACATACAGTTCTTGTTTACGTGCGTGTATGTGTTTGTGTGTGTGTGAAACAGAGAGTGTGTTGATTTGTGTTTGCGTGTGTGTAGTGCTTGCGTGCTTGTGCACATGCGCTTGCATGTGGACATGCGCTTGTTGTTGTGCATTTAAGCGCGCGTGTCAGCTTGTGCATGTGTGCGTGCCTGCATGTGCCTGTATGTCAATGTGTGCATGTGGTTGCCTGTATTGCTTGAGTGTGCATGTGTGCGCATGAGTCATGGTGGCAGGGGCAGCTGGAGCTCCATCTGGGTTGGGGGGGGTGCAGGGACGGCAGGGACGGCAGGCACATCTCTGTTCGGCCACCCACCAAAGTTTAGTATTATTAATTCTGAGCAACCCCAGAGCCTCAAAAGAACCGGAACCACCTCAGAGGGAAAAAACCCACCTTCAGCGTAATACAGCGAAGCGGCCTTTTCTGTTGGAGGAGACACAAATCTTGTGGCTATAAGGGCACAGCCGTCACTGACAACAAAGTTCAGGAGGGACGTTGCTGTGACACCATGCTTTTCTTGTACGCTGACAATGGTTGCAATGCAGGCCTGCAAAGCAGCATGTTGGCCATGAAGTGTCAAGTATGCAAAGTATTGGTTCTGTACAGTCATTCTTGAGAAGCGCCATTCCATGCAATTGTTCTGAGTGGTCGTCACTGAATGCGTAGTCTTTTGTAAGCGTCAAATAATGGTGAAAAGCTAGACACCATACTTTTATGAACCTAAGCAGCGCATGGGAGCCATACGCACAGATACCCAAGCAATATAATGCAGGGCTAAGTACACCAAGACGCAAACTAGAGCGCACCTCCATTGCTTGGAGTAATATTTCCGGTTGTTGCTGCGTGCGCACATCACTTATGCGTCCCAAGTGATGCAAGAAGACAGCAAAAGAAACGGCGCTGTCGGAGTGGAAGGACTGTATCGAGTTGTACGCTTCGTCAGAGAGCAGGCTGAGTAAGGTGCGCTTGATCTACAGCAATTTGTCCACCAACCAAAAGAAGAATGCAAGGAATTGAATTGCAGGTTTTGAGAAGCGTTCAAATGTATTCACAGAAAGCAAGACATGCAGCTGGGCGATTAGCAACAGCCTTTAGCAAAAAGCATTGGCAAAAAATAACTCATTTGCTCTGACGCACCTCACAAAATCCTCCGAGCACACCATCTGCAATAAAGGTTTCAGGACAAATCAATCTGAGCAGGAAGTCTGTTGAATTTTCAGCTTGGATGCTCATGAGCATGAGTGAAAGAGCGGCTGTCATGGACAGAACGTGAAAGCAGGGATGTTTCACGTGGCGTTTTTGTATAATACGCCGTATCATATTTTACGCACACTGTACGGCGCTTTTAGCATTGCGAGGCCTAATTTTTGCGAGGTGCCAAATAATTCGAAAAATTAATTTGTGAGCATTGAGCTTTTGAGCTTTTGCAAGATTTTTCAAAAGTTCGGAGATTTTGCGTTTTTTTTACTGGGCTTCCCTCCCTTCTTCTCGGTGCCTCTGCGAGCTTGTGCTTCTGCTGGAGGATGGCTGCCTGCTGTATGCAAGCACTCTAACCGTGCTCCATGAATTTGTACCTGAGACAGCAGCAACTCTGCCTTCATACTTCTCTCCTGGAGAAGCTTGAACCCCCACAGGAGGCTATGCACGGGCCTGTTTTAAGTCCAAATGGGGCAGGAAAAATACTTGCTGGTCAGCGGCAGGTGCTTGCAGGCTTGCTCAGGGCAGGATCAGCTCCCAAGGCGGAACCATGTCAGTTTCTCAGGGGGCAACTCGGCCACGCTGATAATGATCGCCCCTGAAAACGATGGGGTTCCTTCGCGGAGCCCAGAATCGCCCCCCGCTGGAAAGTTTTGCAAGGTCATTATTTTGCCGGCCTGACTTATTGCGAGGGGCCTGAATATTTATTTAATTATTGCCAAACGTCCAAGCGCAATACGGTATACAAGGATCATTGAAAACGATAGAAGTTAAAAGACCCAGTGGTTGGCGAGATGTGCAAGTAACTTGCTATTTTTTAAGGAAAATGCCCTTTTTGTGTATGTTTGATCCTGTCAACCTAAAGATAGAGCGAGTTACCTAAATTTTGCTCTTATAGTACTTGGAGCTAGTTTGCGTCCAATTTGATGGAGTGGTGTGTGAGAAGTTGCCCCTTGAATGCTAAAAAGATGCATATTTTGGCACTTGCTAAGTTGCCGCATTCTGGTATACTACCAGAGGTGGTCGACGGAGGACTGAAAAGGGGGTGTTTTTGAAATGTTCCCAGAGTATGCGTACCCCAGCTAGCAGTTTTAAGCTTAGCACCCAGAGGTAGCTGATTATACCTGAGCTTGAAAACTGCCAGTCGGGGTGCACATGCCTAATTGCACGCGGCGTGAACCCCACTTTTTACCAGAGGGGGTCAACGGAGGCCCCTAATGAGGGTACCTTTGGGATGTGAATTGAGTATGCGCCCCGGACCGGGCAACACTCAAACTGAGTGCCCAGAGGTAGGGCATGAGCTGTTCTGCAGATAGCACCTGAGCATGAGGCTTGCCCGTTCCGGGGCGCATGTCCAATTTCCCGCGGCGTGGACCCTACTTTCCAGTGCCAATCTGCCACATCTCACCACCTACCACACCAATTCTGGTAATTTTTTATATAGATGTGGTTCTGAAACGGCCCAGTAGTTGGTCAAATACTCCACTCGGGCCCATTTCCCTTAGAGAAAATCAGGAAAAGGGGTGCCAAAAAGGTGAAAAAAACAACCTTCACCGAATTTACTTTTTAAAAGCCAGGCTGGTGCCTTGTGATGAACAGGAAGTACTCCTGTCTTGTTTTGGAGTGAAAAGAGGTCCTGGTTGGGCCGCAGTGGCCTGTAATGTGGGAACTCAGTGCCAAAATTTGAACTGGATTTCTGCCCAGACCACTGGGGTGGTCCGATTGAGCCCAAACTTTGTGGACCATCTAGTTATGTTATTCAAAACGATTTGCATCAAAAAAATCACATCTCCAGAACAATTGCTCCGTTGACCCCCTCTGGCATTTTATCATACTGAACGTCTCCCTATGAAAAGTGTGTAATCCATCATCGGTCGTCGCCATGCCAACGTACCCTAGACCGAGACCGTGGCAACGAGCTTTTCACCAATCTAAAGCCCCTTCTGCCTCAACTAAATACAACAGCCTTGTTTTTATATCTTATCCGTTGACATCTGGCGGAAATCTGGCATTCTGGGGTGCTGCATGGGGCCCTGTGCCTATTTTGCACTTACTTTGGCAGGAAAAAGGTGCAATTTTGAACTTGACTTCAGACTGATCAACCTCCACTTCAGGACGTTTTAAAAAGGGCTATGCAGTGACGGTCTGACGGTACAGTCCATCAATATACGGTTTGACAGTTGATGCCGTCAATTGACGATCTCGACCCTCGTTTTGATATTTAAAGACCGTCATGCACCATCATGATGGTATGGTTAATGGTATGATCCATAAATTGCATACCGTTTGTCCATGATAACTTCAAGAATAAATAAAAAATCCCCAGAGCCCTCTCTGAACTGCAAGTTGAAATTTTTTGATATTTTCAGTATTTCTTGAGCACCGTCAATTGTACTGTAATTATGGTGCAAAATGGCTCTGACGGAGTCATTGCACATCCCTGATTATAAATGTCATACAACAATCATGTCGGTGCATCTGCTAATTTGTCGGAATTGGGCAGGTTTGCTGGGAATGCCTGCGATTGGGAGGCACTCACAAAAGGGACACAGGGGGGAAAACATAAAATTCCGTTGATACACACCTGCTGCGAGTTTTAGCCTGGTTCCCCAAAGTTGTGGGGAGGATTGGGGTAGAATGTAAAATGTAAATGAGGCCAACCAGCTGGGATTTGGTGGGAAATATCCACCCACATGCAGCAATTTCGGCCGGAGCTTTTTCAGCCCCTTCTTACACCCTCACTTCTACACCAGAGTTGCAGGCAGAATGATTAAGGTACAAATCCTAGAAGGCGTGGATTGGTGCAGCGTATGAGCAATCATGCTTGTTTTTGCACCGTAAAAATCCAGATTGAGAGCCACCCACTGGGTCTTTTTGCCTGCTTTCTTTGCAGACATGTCAAGAAAAAACTTAGCTATCCCACACAACTCTCAATTCCCACAACGGTCAAGAGTTTGGGGAGAAATGGCACTGTTTTGGGCGGGAAACGAGGGGGGTGTGCACGGGGACGACCTATCGCCGCTGTAGCATAACCACAAAATGTTGCACTGAGTGTCGATCATACATGTACACTTGCTCACGCTACAATTGGACATCCATAGCATGATGCAGCAGCAGCCTGTCTCCATTAAAGACTCACTGTGCATCCATAAATAGCGGCCGGATGCAAAGGGGTGGCAATTGTTCTCCGAGACTGGCATGCCAGGGTAGGCAGCCCTTACGTGCGCGAAGATTGTGGGCGACATGATCTTGCTTGCTAGCCTTGCCAAGTTCTGTGCATGTGTGCAAGTAGCTACAATGAGTGCAAGCGTAAAATTGATGGCGACATGATCTCGTTTGTCAAGCTGGCCAAGTTTTGTGCAAGCTGGCCAAGTTTTGTGCAAGTGTAATTAGCAGCAAGCTTTCTGTTGTAAAGGGTCAGAAATTAGGTTTCACGAGAGGAACTAGCAGTACTGAGAATCCTTACCTGATTGTTCCATGCCGGAGTCACACTGGTGAATACACAGGGGCTTGGGTCTTGAGCTCTACGTTCATGCTCGTTTGGAAACCATCCTGCATGAGAACGGTGAGGATATAAGGATGTTAGGCACCAACCAGCTCATATTGAGCGCCAACCCTTAATGGCCTGGATATATTACCGTACCTTTTTTGTATCACACCGCAGGAGGCTGCAGGAAGCATAACTTTTGGACGGCATGTACAAATCCCGATAAAGATTAAATATTTGGAATCCTCACACCGAGAGCTTTCGATTCGTATATGTATGGGTCCCATCAGAGGGAGGGGGAGGTCTGGGGGGGGGTCAGAGTTTTCCAAACCCCCCCTCCAAAAATTTACTGGGCCACTCCTACGAAATTTTAATATATCATCGGAATCCTTAGCTCAAGCCCAGTCGACTGGCACCCTTTTTGAGCAAATTGGGTTAAGGGGAGGGTCTGTGGACCAGTCCAAAAGCCGGAGGCACACGCGCTCGGGTGCAGGCCGCGGGGTGAATCAAGCCAATAACGCAGCAATTTACCCCAAACTTACAGGATTGTGCCAGCATGATATAGTCAGTGGAATTCTGAAGAAATGGAAGCAATTTTGGACTGTGCAAGCCAGTTATGGGTGCCTGGTAGGTCACTTGTGCATGGGCGTCCGTATCTCAGTTTTTGTCCCATAACTCTGCAACACTTCAGCTGTATGTCTTAATGAGTATACACAGATGGATGCCTACTTGAAAAAGGAGCAGACTGGTACCCTTTTTGTCCGGGTGGGGGCACCGGAAGGGGGGTTTAGGGGGGGCGGGGAGGGGGGTCCACCCCAATAAGTATACATGCCTTCCCAAAAAAAAACAGCCTCCTGCACCCCCGCATAATTTTTGTTTGTGACCCTGTGGGGTGGCTGCGATAAGCTTAATATATACATGAAATCACCCTGCGGGGTTGTGACGGGAGGGCAAAAATATTGATTTGGGGTGCCAGAAGGTGCGGGATTCAGTAGATATTTCTGAACGTTGGGGTGCGAGGTGGATCCGCTAAGGTATGGTAACAAAAAGCTTTGTGGTCAAAATTCCGGTACTTCTTACAAGGTGTACGTGGCTGTCTGCCTTCATTTAATCTGTAACAGGTGATAAATATTGCTAAAAGTCAGGCCAGCCATCCCTGTGAGAGTTCTAGCCCCAAAGCAGAAATATACATTTCATTATGTAGGAACCTTATTTAGATGTAACTAAGCACCCCTGCACACTAAGTTTGTGGCGAGAGGTGCCCAGGTGGGCAGGGTGAAAATCCGTATCAGAAAGCGGATTTGCAAAAGCTCCCCCCTGGTGCCAGCAACTTATCAGGGGTGTTTGCATTTGTATTGGGGACATTTTGGTGAAGCTCCAGGGGTCTGGGGTAAAGGTCTGGTTTTGGACCCCCTTTTGGCAGGGGAATTGGCAAAGCTATGAAAAAAGTGCACAGCCTAAGTCGGGGCAAACCAATTTTTGCAATGATTCATAATTATAAAACATAGAACTATGTTGTGAGACCCTCTGAAACAGCTGGGGCAAGTCTG
>Ga0307942_1003860_pt1 | contig 12082 bp, 16 predicted proteins | sample OrgLakmetagen175_FD_201846 | JGI IMG/M metagenome (GOLD analysis project Ga0307942, IMG submission 201846) | Saline water microbial communities from Organic Lake, Antarctica - #175 | ecosystem: Environmental > Aquatic > Non-marine Saline and Alkaline > Saline | place: Antarctica: Organic Lake...
GCGTGTGTGTGTGTGTGTGTGTGCAAGAGTGTGTGTGTGTGTGTGTGTGTGTGTGTGTGTGTGTGTGTGTGTGTGCAAGAGTGTGAGTGTGCGCGTGAGTGAGTGTGTGTGTATGTGTGTGTGTGTGTGTGTGTGTGTGTGTGTGTGTGTGTGTGTGTTGTGTGTGCGTGTGTGTGCATGCATGTGCATACACCTCACCTTGTATTGTACCTTATATAAAAGCACAGCAGCTACCTACCAACGCTCATCTGAACTTCATTGCCCACGCGGCACGGTCAAAGCGCACAAACAAATCCCACAGATTTGTGCAATATTTTATATTTGATGTTATTATATTTCATTTCCCATCGTTGGCAGCTGTCAATGGAAGTTAACTTAGTAAAATACTGGAGTTGGTGAGTGAATGCTGCTTACTTTCCATGATCAGTGTGTGTGCAAGTATTCACCACGCACACACACGCACACACACATACACACACACACATGCACGCACACACGCTCACACACACACACACTCTCGCACGCACGCACGCACGCACGCACGCACGCACACACGCACACACACACACACATGCACGCACGCACTCACACACACACACACACATAAACACTCACCCACTCTCACAGCTGAGCACTATGGATGCCCTGGAACAAATAAGGGCGGTTGAGGAGGACAAGGACGAGACTGCAGAATTTCTTGAAGAGGCTGGGGAGGTGTTGGCACTCATCGCGCGTGTGGTCAACAGCGAGGGCAAGGATGCTGTGGCAGTGTATGAGCGGTACAAAGCCATCGTGAGTTTATGTACGCGTTTGCACGTGTGCATGTGTGTGCATGCTTGTAGCTGGCACTCATTGCGTCAACAGCTAGGGCACGCCAAACGTCGGCTTAGGTTTGTATGAGTGGAGCAAAACCATTTGTGCGTGCATTGTATATACTCATTTTGTGCGAGGCTTACTCATGGTGCTACCATCAGCTTGGACGTACACGCAAGAGGTATGCTTAGTGAGCTTATGACTCATAAGTTATGAGTAATGAACGTTGCCTTGAGTGTATTGGGGTGTGCCTGCTCAGGCAGGTCCTCCTCTTAGATTGTCGCCCTGTTTTTCAATTCCAACAGAGGTATGTGGACACTGCATTACCTGCATAAATTGTGTTGTGCAATGGGTTGCGCCTGCTCGGGCAGGCCCTTCTGCTTTTCAGGTTGTCCCTCTGTTTCTAGTTCCACGCTCAGGTATATGGAGGTCCTTGACCTGCAGCTGCATGTTATATATTATCGCTAAGCCCGTTTTCCCTCCTGTCTACACAAACACTTGCTCACACCCTCACACACACCCTCACACACATTCATACACACACATACACACACGCACGTACACCACCAAACCTGTCCTAAACACACCTCCTGCTACAAAGCCTGCCCCATCATGTCCTGCGCCTGTGCACGCAGCTGTCCAAGTACCAAGAGCAGTCCCAGCATACATTCACACACACCTACCCTGCCCCGTCATGTCCTGCGCCTGTGCACGCAGCTGTTTAAGTACCAAGAGCAGTCCCAGCATACATACACATACACCTACCCTGCCCCGTTATGTTCTGCACATGTGCACGCAGCTGTCCAAGTACCAAGAGCAGTCCCAGCTACTTGATGTATGGCTGGAATCCATGGTTGGCCCCCTAGCGTGCCTCCTGCGCAAGCAGGTGAGTATTTGTGTGTGTAAGTGTTTGTGCGTGCGTGGGTGGTGTGTGTGTATGTGTGTGTGCGTGTGTGTGTGAGTTTAGGTATGTGTGTATGTGTGTGTCTGTGGACGGTTATGGGGAAGTGTGAGGAGATACATGTGTTTGCTGTGTTTGTATCTGTGCAAAGGTACAGAAGGTGTGGGATCAGGACACGTGAATGGCAATTAATTTGACCACCTGCTGACTGTTCATGCATGCCAACGTCTAAAAGTTATTTCAAGCTCTTTGCAGCACCGTGCATTGTCAAATGCTGCGCCGGCCTTGGCCGGTATATGCCTTCCTCATGTCTACCTCTCACACGTACACGTACACACACACGCACACACACATGCGCACACACACATACACACGCATACACACACACTGCAAACAGGCTGCAGCCCTGCATGCAGACGCCACACACATTGCAGCCAGCAGCAGCACTAACACACACACCGCAAGCACAGCCGTGGAGAGAGGGGCGGGGAGCAATGACAACATGCTGCGGCTGTTCGCGGTGTCCAGACTCATCAATGTGCTGGTCACTGTGAGGGGATACAAGACTGTGGTGCGTGTCATGCAAGTGTGGGGCGTTCCTGCTTTGCTGCTGCGCTTTCGTTGCTGCTGCTGTTGCTCTGCCTTCTCTTGTCACTAATCTGTGTGTTATAGGCGCACTGCTGCTGCTGTTGCTCTGCATACTCTGATCACTAATGTTAATGGAGCACTGCTGCTGCTGCTGCTGCTGCTGCTGCTGCTGCTGCTTGTTGTCTGTCTGCTCTTGCATTGATGCTTCTTTTGTTGCTGCCTGTGCCACTGCTGCTCAGCGGGCTGTGCACCTTTTCACGCAGTTATCCCAATTTCGACAAAAGCAACACCCTGTGTCTACTCTTGCTAAAGAAATGTGTCTGTTTCTACTTAGAGGAGGTGACGCCGCAAGTCAAGCTGGATATTTCAAAAATGCCCTGTACTAGACTGAATGCAAACTCTGTAAACCAAGCTGGAGATTTCACGCACGCCCTTTTCCCCGTTCGTAATGCAAAAATTGCCTGCTTCTAGAGGCATCCATCTAAGGCACCCAAGTTGGGCCACGTGTACTGCAATGCTAAGGAATGGAGGTCCTTTCTTCCAGGAAATCACACGCAATAGGCACAATGACCTGTCTTCCCCCTTTTCAGGATGTTTCACGCATACAGGGTTGGCCAGAGCCGTACACACACACACACACACACACACACACACACACACACACACATACACACACACACCCCAAAATATGACCTTTTACACGGAATTTCCCCCTACCTTCATCACTGTACACTACACCGTAAATGCGTGTCTACTTACAAATCTGTTCAGCCCAACGCTTTGAGCAAATCAATCTGAACTCCCTATTCAGGTCAAGTTCTTTCCCCATGAGGCTGCCGATCTAGAGACGGTGGTCAACGTAATCATGCTGCTCCAAAGGTGGGTGTGAGTGCTACAAAGGATGCAAGTGCTGCAAAGGTGGGTGCAAGTGCTACAAAGGGTGCAAGTGCTACAAAGGTAGGTGCAAGTGCACGCGTGTCGCTTTTTTGTCGTGTTGGCCAAAACCACACATATGAACATATTCACGGTGTATGCTGTAAAAACACATGTGTTTGTGTATGTGTGTGTCGAGCAGGAACAACTCTGTACGTACTGTCATACGTTGTGCGTATACGGTTTGTGCCAACCCTACTTCTTTGGTGGTTTATGCGATGCTTTCGTGGTGGTTTGCATTGCTTTGCCACTACCCTGCCCCGCACGGCAATTCACGTTAAACAGCAATACCTGTGGCACACATTTACACTTCCACACACATGTCTACACTCATGTATGTACGCCCAGACACACCTGCAGATTGCAATGACACACACAAATATACACAATCGCACACACTTACATTTACACACACATACGTTCACACACACACACACTCACACACACTCGCACACACACACACACACACACACACACACACGTTGCAGGCAGCCTGTGGTGGATGCAGAGCAGGGCATGGGTAGCTGGGAGGCCCAGACCACACTGCTACTGTAAGCATACCGATCTGTGATTGTAACCAAGATAATATATGTTCAATATTTCGTATCTTTGAGCACACCGTATGGGCAGCTAGGAGGCCCAGACCATACTTACACTGTGAGCACACTGTATGGGCAGCTAGGAGGCCCAGACCATACTTATAATGTGGGCGTGGTAGCCTCACAAGTCATTGCTTGCACCGGACAGCTGCAGACGTTATTGCAAACATGTTGCAGACACTCCTGAAGCATCTCTGAGTGCACGCTTGTGTGTACTCTTGTCACTCACACACATATGCACGCATACACACACAAAACATGTACACACATGCAAACACAAGCGGGCACACGCACACACGCACGCACACACACATGCACAAGTGCGTGCGCGCACACTCACACACATACCCACACAAACACAAGCACACGCAAAAACACACACACACGTGCTGCCTCAGGTGGCTGTCTATGCTGGCGCTTATACCCTTTGAGTTCAGCACTGTGGAGACTGTGGCTGACTCAGAGCAGGGGAGGTGAGCTCTATATTGATTTCTGTGTGCTAGCATGACCAATGACCATTCCACGCATAACACGCGTGAGTCCAGCGCTGTGGAGATTGTGGGTGACTCAGAGCGGGAGAGGTGAGGCATTCCGATGTTTTTTGCTGGTTGTGTCCCAGGCTGGCTACCGGCTGTAGTGTATTTAATATCCGTATACGTATGGCACGTCGTATGTGCACTCGCATGCAACTCCTACACCAAAACAATCTTTTCAAAAATGCCAAAAATGCCCGCAACGTTTCAAGAATACTTTTCAAGAAACACAAAGCGCCCTTGGGTCAGTAGCAGGCGGCAGAAGAGGGCATGTTACGTTGTTGCATGTTTGATGTACCGTGTAATTAGGGTTGGCCAGAACCATATACATATGGTGTATATACGGTGTTTTTTGCAGGGAAATAACCAAATATACGGTCATATACAGTGCATATATACAGTTCTGGCCAACACTTCGCGTAGTGCTTTGCAGCTTCTGCTGAATACTCTAAGGAGTGCTCACACGTGCATCACATAGTTGTTTGCTTAATGCTTATAAACTGCTTGCACACACGCGTTAAACTTGCTCATGTGCGTCAGAGTTGCTTGCTTACTGCTTACTAGCTGCTTGCATGTGCACACACGCGTATAACTTGCTCACATATGGTCACAGAGTTGTTTGCTTAATGCTTACTGACTCTAACTGCTTGCATGTGCTCACACGCGTTAAACTTGATCACATATGCGTCACAGAGATGTTTGCTTAATGCTTACTAACTGCTTGCATGTGCACACATGCGTATAACTTGCTCACATATGCGTCACAGAGTTGCTTGCTTGATGCTGACTGACTCTAACTGCTTGCATGTGCACACACGCGTATAACTTGCTCACGTATGCGTCACAGAGTTGTTTGCTTAATGCTTACTAACTGCTTGCATGTACACTGCAGAGTTGTCCGCTTGATGCTTACAACTTTCTCACACATACACACGTTAAACTCGCTCACTTGTAACCACAGTGCTGCCCGCTCGATGCTCACAGCGTGCTCACACACACACACACACAAAACTCACTCACTTGTACACCACAGTGCTGCTCGTCCGTACCCTGCGCTTGTGAGCAAGCTCATGGACCTGTGCAAAGACTACTTGCGTCACCCAGGTGTGCGTGTTTGTACATGTGTGTGCGTGTGTGTGCGTGTGTGTGCACGTGCGCGTGTATGTGCGTATGTGTGTGTGTGTGTGTGTGTGGGTGGGTGCACGTGTCTACTTGCGTCACCCAGGTGTGCGTGTTTGTACATGTGTCTGTGCGTGTGTGTGTATATGTGTGTGTGTGTGAGTGCACGTGTGCGTGTGTGTACTTGTGTAGGGTTGGCCAGCACCGTATATATGCGCCGCACATGACCGTAATTTTGGTGATCTCCCTGCCAATAACACCGTATATATATGGTTCTGGCCAACCCTATACATGTGTGTGTGTGTGTGTGTGCGCGTGCGCGGTTGTGTATGTGTGTGTGTATGTGTGTGTGTGTGTGGGTGCATGTGTGCGTGTGCATACATAAGTGTGCACAATACGCTTGTGTTTACGTGCTGTGGCTTAACGTACGATATTCTGAGCATGAGCAGTCACGTGTTTGCCCCCGCACAATAATTGTTGCCAAACACAGGGGGCATGCGTGACATGGCTGCCCTGATCTTGGGCCGCCTACTGACCAGGCCGGACATGGCTGTCCCTCTGGCTGACTTCATTTCATGGTCTAAAGACGCACTGCATTGCGCAGATGCACTGCAAGCGCCTTTCCTGGTTCCAGGTGCGTGCTGCTGTGTGTGGGGGGGGGGTGCGTGTGTGCGTGTGTGTGTGTGTGTGTGTGTGTGTGTGTGAGAGAGAGAGAGAGAGGTAGCGTGTGATTGCTTTCAATATAAATCAAGCGTTTTAAATGTGTTTGCTCAGATGATCAAGCTCTAAGACGTAGCACGTCCTGATTATGCAATGCCATTCTCCTTATGAAACCGCTTTTTCTTCCAGCTTGTTCCCTGCTCGCCCTTGTTTGCCTGAACCTCCTTTTACCCTTTTTTTCCAATCCACTCCTATTTTTCCAATCCACTCCTAGCAAAAACCACCCTCTTCCCCCAATCCATTCTTTGCAAAAGCCATGCTGGAATTAACATCCTGTTATGTTGTATCATCACGGTTTGTTCCTAGGCTCACCTGCAGGAGTGCTGCATCTTTTTTTCATCTGGACCTGCTTTCACCTGACTTGTATCCCATCATACCCATAACGTAATTGGTTTGCCCTGTTGTGTGTTCCAAAAGCGTGATGCTCACCTGCAGGAGTGCTGCATCTTTTTTTTCATCTGGACCTCCTCCTACCTGACTTGTATCCCATCATACCCATAACGTAATTGGTTTTGCCCTGTTGTGTGTTCCATAAGCGTGATGTTTCTTAGCTCACCTGCAGGAGTGCTGTATCTTTTCATCTGGACCTCCTCCTACCTGACTTGTACTCCATCATACCCATAACATAATCAGTGTTGCCCTGTTGTGTGTTCCATAAGCGTGATGCTCCTTTGCTTACCTGCAGGAGTGCTGCAGGCTCTGTCCTTTGTGTTTAAGCTGGGGCAGCGCGCTCGCTTGCTGCCTCACGCAGCGTGTGTGTGGGAGATCCTGGCTCCTATTTGTGGGGCAGGTGGCGCCAATGAGGGCCCGCCCGAACAAGGTGTGCCGTGCGTGCTGGTGTGTGTGTTTGTAAGTGTGGGTGTGTATGTGTGTGTATGTATGTATGTGTGAGTGTGTTTATGCGTGTGCACGCTTGTATATGAGTGTATTTGAATGTGTGTGTGCATGTGTGTGTATGTGCGCGTGTGTCAGCGTGTGCCTGCCATGAGCGCTTGAGCAATTGTATGTGTGTTCTTGTGAGTGTATGTGTATGCATTTCTATAGCAGGCTGCATCCGTATTATTGTATGTGTGTTCTTGTGAGTGTATGTGTATGCATTTTATAGCAGGCTGCACCCGTATTATTGTATGTGTGTTCTTGTGAGTGTATGTGTATGCATTTCTATAGCAGGCTGCACCCGTATTATTGTATGTGTGTTCTTGTGAGTGTATGTGTATGCATTTCTATAGCAGGCTGCACCCGTATTATTGTATGTGTGTTCTTGTGAGTGTATGTGTATACATTTCTATAGCAGGCTGCATCTGTATTCTTGAGGGCCTGTGTATATACAGCAGTGTTGTCAAGGGCCAGCGTGTCTAGAGAAGTGTTGATATGAGCCATTCTACTCCACCAGTAAATTAAGCAAGCTGCACGGGCAATGGCAAGCTGTGCAGGTAGGATAAGGAGGAAATTACAAACGCGCACTGTCACATTGCCTTTTAAAAGTGATGCTGTAAATCCAGCCGTGCCGTGTATGCATGTGCCAATGGCAGACTCGCTTGCCTGGTGGGCTGATCTGCACTGTACCTGTTACAGTGCCTTGAATATAAGGCTGTGAAATGCTTATTTCTGCTGCATTTTGTGAATATACATATATTAATGGCAGACTCGCTTGCCTGGTGGGCGGACCTGCACTGTACCTGTTACAGTGCCTTGAAAATAAGGCTGTGAATTGCTTATTTCTGCTGCATGTCATGTTTATACCCATACCAATGGCAGACTCGCTTGCCTGGTGGGCGGACCTGCACTGTACCTGTTACAATGCCTTGAAAATAAGGCTCTGAATCGCTTATTTCTGCTGCATGTTGTGTGTTTAGACATGTGCACGTGCCACTGGTGGCCTTGCACGTCTGGTGTGTGTATTTGCACTAGTATGCCATTATGACAAATGGAGGAGCATTGTAAGCAAAGCTGGTAAGGTGGCAAATCCCACACGCATGCATTGCATATGCATGCATGTGTGTGTGCATGAAGTGCCAGGATGTGGCCTTCAACAATCACCGGTGTGTGTGTGTTTGTGTGTGTGTGTATGTGTGTGTGCATGAAGTGCCAGGATGTGGCCTTGAACAATCACCGGTGTGTGTGTGTGTGAATGTGTGTGTGTGTGTGTGTGCGTGCGAACTACACTCCAGCACTCACCGTTGTGTTTGCGTGCGCTTCACGACTGTTTTGCGTGCACTTTACAACTGTGCTGGACAGTCAACTCTGTGTGAGCACATGACAGCTCAGTGTCTACAGTCGTCATATGCATGCAGCACATGACGGTCATGTGTCTACGACTAAGTGCCCACGGTCGTCATATGCATGCAGCACATGACGGTTAAGTGTCTACGGCTAAGTGCCCACTGTCGTCATATGCATGCAGCACATGACGGTTGTGTGTCTACAGTCCTAGAAAGTATTCACAGTCATGTCACGTGCATTTTACTTTGATAAAACATACTTGCAGTCATGTTAAATACAGTTTACTTTGCTAAAAGGTAACCGCAGTCATATCACATGCATCTCACTGTGCTAAAATATATTCACAGGCATGTCACGTGCATTCTATTTTGCTAAAACATATTTACAGTCATGCCATATGCATTTCACTTTGCGCGAAAGTATTTGCAGTCGCTAGAAAGTATTTACAGTCATGTCACATGCAACTAACTGTGCGCAAAAGCCTCAGTGTAACTTACCACTGCAAGACAAGCAACACAGTGTGTGCTTACAGCAACCAAACATTCATGCACGCGCCCTCGCTTGTGGTTGCATGGCTGGACTGTGTGTCTGCACGTACGACTGGTATATGTTTGTGCGCGTATGTGTGTATGTGTGTGTGCATGCGTGTGTCTGTGTCTGTGTGTCCCAGGTCTGGCACGTGTGTATATATATATGTATGTGTGTGTGCATGTATACATGTGTTTGTGTGTCTAATACACAAACGCATACCCGGTGTATGTGTGTACTCGTGTAGTCATGCACATGTGTGTGTGTGTTTGTGTGTGTTTTTGTGTGTTTTTGTGTGTGTGTGTGTCCTAGGTGTGCTTGCGCGCAAGCTAGGGGTGAAGCTGGCCTAGCGTGTGAGCCTAACCTTTTTGGAGCCATATATGTTTGTACTCGTGCACATGTGTGTTTGTGTGTGTGTGTGCGTTGTGTCCCAGGTGTGCTTGCGCGCAAGCTAGGGGTGAAGCTGGCCCAGCGTGTGGGCCTGACCTTTTTGGAGCCTCGCATGGCCCCTTGGCGTTACGTGCGGGAGGACGTGGGTGCTGACATTCAAGAGCGGCTGGGGGCTGGGGCAGAAGGAGCCGCAGGGCAGCGACAAGCAGGTGAGGGCGGTGAGGTATGAATGTGGGAATCTTTGAGCAGTAACTACTAGCTGAATAAAAAGGTTTGAGCTGATGTGGAGTATAGTGCTGGGTGTTCAAAGTTCAACAAGTAGTCAGTTACATGCGGGATGACGTAGTGGCTGACATTCAAGAGCAGCTGGGGTCTGGGGCAGAAGGAGCAGCAGGGCAGCGACAAGCAGGTGAGGGCAATGGGAGTGTTTGAGCATGTATGTGTATGTGAGTTAGCAGATTAAGTGCACGGAGGAGTAATGCAGTGGCCTGAGGAAGGTTGATCTGGGGCAGATTGAGCAGCTGGGCAGCGACAAGCAGGTGAGGGCATTGTGTCTGTGGGTTCGACCTAACAAGCTATACCAAGCTGAACTTCTAGTTCGAGGGCGTGTTAAAACGTATATGTCAGTTTGAGGACTTGAATTTTTGCGCGTAACAGTCGGTGTTCATGGCAGTCAAGAGCGGCAGGTGGCTGTAAGCAGAGGGGGTAGCAGGGCAAAACACAACGGGCAGGTGAGGGCGGTGGGGAATGAATGTGGGTACCTTTGGCATTCGAGCCACTAAATTGGGTATCCATCTTCACAAGTAGCTACTGAAATGACACGTGGCTACTAAAATAAAAGGTATGAGCGGTTGTGTATTGGTGATGGGTGTCCAACGTTGAGACGTTGTGGGGCAGCTGGGGGCTGGTGCAGAGAAGGAGCAGCAGGAGAGCAACAAGCAGCAAAGTGATTAGGATGATGAGTGGTTACATGATTACGTGATGATGAGTGGTTGCATGATTACGTGATGATGATGGTTACATGATAACGTGATGATGAGTGGTTACATGATTACGTGATGATGAGTGGTTACATGATTACGTGATGATGAGTGGTTACATGATCACGTGATGATGAGTGGTCACATGATCACGTGATGATGAGTGGTTACATGATCACGTGATGATGACTGTCACCAGTTGTGTGTGCACATTTGATGAGTGGTTGCATGATTACGTGATGATGACTGTCGCCAGTTGTGTGTGCACATTTTTGTGCTGCTCACGCATGAGCATTTCGTTGGGAGGCCTGGATGTGTCCAGCATATCAAAGGCACTTGTTTTCGAGCATATCAAAGGCACTTGTTTTCCAGCATATCAAAGGCACTTTTTTTCTCCCTCTGTGTTACTCTGTTGGTTTACCTCCCTGACTCGGTCTTTTTGTCTGCTGGTAAAGGAGTTTACAGTACTCGGTACCAAATTGACCCCCCTTTTCTTTACCAACATGGGGAGCAGTCATCCCAGCTTTTAATCTTGTCCTCTAAAATGTGGGTCACGAGTGGATGTTGAACATGAATGGATGTTTAAACTGCTTGAGACTGGCTGGAAGGCAAAAGAGGGGTAACAATGAAGTGCAGGCTGGCGAACAAGTGCCCTTCTTGTTCCACGATGTTGCAGACAGAGGACAGGTGTACAGTCATATTTTGTTCCACGTTGTTGCGGACAGAGGACAGGTGTACATTCATATTTTGTTCCACGTTGTTGCGGACAGAAGACAGGTGTACAATCCTTTTTTGTTCCAGGTTGTTGCGGACAGAAGACAGGTGTACATGCCCTTCTTGTTCCACGTTGTTGCAAACAGGGGACAGGTGTGCATTCCTTTTTTGTTCCACGTTGTTGCGGACAAGGAAACAGGTGTACATGTCTTTCTTGTTCCACGTTGTTGCGGACAAGGGGACAGATGTACATTCCCTTCTTGTTCCAGGTTGTTGCGGACAGGGGACAGGCGTATATTCCCTGCTAACTGTTGGCCCAGTTTCCCTGCTCGTTTTAAGTGCATGGAGTACATCCTGGACAAAACCTTTTCCCGCATATCAGCTCAGCTGTGCACCCTCCCTGTCTTGAGGTCACACACACACACATGCGCGTGCACACACACACACACACACACATGCGCGTGCACACACACAAACATGCTTCTGTACACACCACACACACGCACACACACACGCGCATACACACACATACACACACACGCACACGCACATAGAGATTAGCTTGTGAGCCAGCCTTGCTTTTTTGTGGAAAATTTTATGCTGTGCACCAAGTTCCCAATGCGCACAGCCTTATTGGTGCAAAGGGATTTCATTGCTGTCCCCAATTATCTGTCATGTGATGTATTTTATTCAGGCTGTGTGTAAGTGTTTGTGTGTGCACGTCTGTGCACGTGTTTGTGTGTATGTGTGTGTGCTTGTGTGTGTGCTTGTGTGCTTGCATGTGTGTGTGTGTGTGTGTGTTTCTGTGTGCCTACCGGTTAGAATGATACGTACGTAACCTTTCGTCTAAGCATCTGTATCAATGCTTTTGTAGGAGGCAAGGAGGCCACCTCAGCAGAGCAAAGCGTTGAGGACTTTGAGGTTGCGGAAGAGCTGGTGAGTAGTTCTGGACAAATTTACAGCAGAGCAAAGCGTTGAGGACTCTGAGGTTGCGGAAGAGCTGGTGAGGAGTTCTGGACAAATTTACAGCAGAGCAAAGCG
>Ga0307942_1003867_pt1 | contig 12068 bp, 11 predicted proteins | sample OrgLakmetagen175_FD_201846 | JGI IMG/M metagenome (GOLD analysis project Ga0307942, IMG submission 201846) | Saline water microbial communities from Organic Lake, Antarctica - #175 | ecosystem: Environmental > Aquatic > Non-marine Saline and Alkaline > Saline | place: Antarctica: Organic Lake...
GAAAGCAGCGTGCAACCTAGGCGACCCATTGGGTTTAATTGTTCGTGCAGCATGTTGTAAGTGCCGAAGAATGAACATGGGTTGCAAAGTGTTACGACCTGGGTAAAAACCATATTGGGTGTCAGGTCTACTTCTACTTATATTGCGCATAACATGTTTGGACAGATCAAGGTCTTGATGGGACTAGATGGGGCACGAACAAGTTTTAAATTCTGATCCCTAATGAGATTGAGTATTTGCTTTAATTTTGCCCAATCATTTCTGCGTGATTGAAGTGAATGAAAAAATGAACTTTCCTCAGGCACTTTTCGCCCTGGTGTCCCTCGTTTTTGTCGCAGCTCCTTGCTGGAGTGTTAGGGCTTCTGCGGCTTCACATCGGAGCAAGGCAACTGCCAACTACAGGAGTGGGGGAATCCGAGTCTGCAGTGTCACTGCAACATACTTGCAGTGTGTGGGTGCAAGCAGTTTACATATTGGAGGACCTTTTATATCTCGTAGGTCAGACACCACAATAATTCCTTTTTATCAGGGAGGTGTCACACAGCACACCGGGTAATTAAGACATTGTTGTCAAATTGAAATATCTCAGCGGCAAACTACGGGGAATTATGCTTTGCCAATCATCATTGCGGCATTATAACATCATCAAAACAGGGAAGCAGCATCTTAATAAATATTGCAGACAGTCAACCTTAACGAGCTATTATGCGCGTGCAGGGGACTGCAGAATCAGTGGCGTAGTGGATGCCGCTGGTCCGAGAGATCCACGCAGTGTTTCTCCTGATACACCTATAAAAAGCTTTTTAAAAGGGGAGGGTTATTTGCTCCGCCAGTAAAGAGTCCTCAAAGCCGGCAAGTAAAATACAGTACCCAAAATACAACACATGCACAATGCGATGTCAAATAAAGCCAGGATCACTCAATATTCACATGACAAAACAAGTATCCTTGAACAAGGATCCTTGAGCAAGGATTGTTCATCCCTGTTCAACATCATCCCTGCTTGTGCCGCGGTTGTAAGCTCCGCTGCACAGGATTCCTGTTCAAGAAGCAAAAGCAATAGGTCTATTAATGAAGAGAGTATTGTGTGGAAATAATATTTTCCGTTGCCCTTGCACTCGGCAACCACAGGTTTCCATTGTTAGGTTATTGACAAAGGCTGGACCATACCAAACTGGACTTGTGAACATTTCCTCCAAAGAGAAGGAAAATGTACGCAGGCAGTGGAAGCCGTCCCCACCCCACATTAATATGGGAAAAGAAGCCACTTTGGTACCAGTTACCGTAAAACTCCTCCACAAAAGAAAAGAGGACAGCAGTCGATGGAGATCAAGAGGGTTGCAGATATGCCTGCTTATCTGTGCTTGTAAACTCAAGCTTTGCAAAAATCCGCGATTACCTTGGGGCAGTTCTTGAGGGCGTGATTGCAATGGCGATTGTGAAAGAGTACGAGGATGCATTTCTCCCCCGTTTCCAGGAGCCTGGTCACCACCCTGCTTTTGGTCGGAGCTTCCCTACACAAATACCAGGGTGAGCTAATTTTTACAATGCACGAGCAACACGGCTGTGGTAGGAAGAAACCATAAAAAGGGAGGTGCAGAGTATTTGCGGAGAATAGTAGAGAAATGAAATGCAGGGACAAAGTGGGCTTGATACACCAGCAGCACTGCAGATCAGGCAGTGCACGATCTTGATCTGCAAACAATCCCTGTTTAAGAGCATTCAAGAAAAAGGAAGAACAAAAGTCCTCACCGCCATTCCCCACATACCTGGTAAGTAAGAGGAAAGAGCCATTACTTTAGTAATGGGTACCAGGACACCATTACCACATACAGAGAACAAATTGTGGTCAAAAAGGACCAGGAGGCGCTTACCAACTTGCATCAAAACAGTTGCATCGTACCGGAGATACCTGTCGGGATGGGAGCGGTTCTTGTTGCACACACGCGGCATTCCCTCCTGGAGCAGCCTGGTCTAGTGGTCCCTGCCAAGTATATGTCAAGGATTCAAGGGTTTTGCCTATAAATTATAAATGCTCCTCTTGCCCTGCTGCCATCTTATTTCTATTGAGCGCAACGTACTCTATTTGGACTACCTTGCACCGATGAATTGTCTGACAAAAAGGGGCAAACCCAAACTAGAGGAAGGTTTCCTACTCGAATTCAAACCCTGTGAAGACACATAGTACACCTGCTACTGAGCTGCAAAACGACACACTCAGTTAAGGAGCGGGTTTGGGTGTGACTGCATACTCATACTCATCCCTTGACCCTCATTGGTTCTTTCAATTGTTGGCGTGGTGGGGGTTCACGTGGTGCACCGAAAAGGTACAGATGATGACGCTAAAGCCTATTGGGGTGCTCACAATAGAGCAAACGCTACTTACTGCTGGCTACTTGTGCCTCACAACAAGAAACAATGCCAGATCTAAAGATCTGAAGAGCACGCTTGTAAGAGCACCTGTAAAACTCCTGAAATGAAAAGTACCCTCCATCTTTGTCCACCATATGTCTGCAGCCTGCTTAGCATGCAGGCAGCTGGGCAGAGATGCTAAGGCCGTAAGTCGAACCTGGTCTTACCTAAAAACTAAAAACAATTGATGAACATATAGGAGGGGCGTCAATTTGAAAAAGCATGAACCTTGGCACTCACACGACGATGCCCAGCACTGGCAGCATAATTAAAACAGCAAATAACTATTGTGCTGCAGCGTGCCCTCACCACAAGCTAGCATACCTGCATGTCGATCTTAGCCCATGGATCCAGGGGCTGCCTCGCTGAATCTGCTCCTGATGGAAGCAGAAGGCATGCTTCTACCCTCTGTTTCAGCTGCGAGTCTGAAGCAGCTCTGGTGTGACGTAGTCTGCATGTCAAACAGGTCAAGATACGGGCTATGAAAGTTCGAGGTAGCAGGGATCTTCCGTGCAATCCACACTAGCGGTTGTTGAGGAAGTTTCAGCCTTGTACAGAGTCAACAAGCACAGGAGAACAGCATCGATTAAACGAGCTGCATGTGCACAAAATCATTTAGGTTCTCAATGTAAGGGTATTTATTTGTACTTTGCAAAAGATCGACACTTCCAGGCAGGCATGCATTCGTTCAAACATACTTCAACCAAAAACGCAATGCACAGGGGCACAAGTATCAAGGTCATAGTCAATTGCAGATGCTTAGTAAATAGCCCCCTGGTCGTTTACTACTTTGGTCATAGGAGTGTACGCCAACGTGCTCTGATTCCTCTTTATCCGCCTGGTTGTGTTATCAACTCCTGGGAATTTTCTTTTGACCCTTGCCTACCGAGGCAAGACTTTCAGTGTAGGCAATATATCAACTCATGCGTCACCACTCGCGATACCTGCGAGGCAAAACCTTGAGTGCAGACGACTCCACTCCAGGCAAGCACGATGTTGTCACTTCATTTCTGGCAGGAAAGCAGCCTTCATCATTGGCGCAGGATGCATCTTGCAACCACCGCATGATGGAGTTTTGCTTCCTGGGTGACTGTGCGCTTGGCTGCAGAGACGAGGAGTGACACTCTCACTGTTGTACTCAAGTGGCTGCTATCATGGCAGCTGGCAGCGAAAGAAAACGCGTCTCTTTTCCCGCTACACTGCTCCTTCAAAAGGTTCATACATCAGCCAATGGATCATAAGGCCCAATTCTCATTTTGGCAAGCACCTTAAGAAATAGGCACATATCACCCACAATATACTCATGCCTGTAGAGACCCACCATGTCTATGTACGAGTGCAGTGCTGGGGAGGTGCAGCAAGATGCCTGGTTTTTAGTGCTCTGTGCATCATTCACCTGCAGGAGGCAGCAGTACAACCAGCCAAGCACTCTCCAATAGCAGTTGAAAGAAGCTGGTGGGAGTAGCGCTGCAGTGAGTGCAGCAACAATGCCATCCTCCTAGCACAGCACAATGACACGCAAGTACCTTAATACTTGTACCTGTTGAGGGATTTTTACACAATGTGACACTGGCAGCTCCTCCTCTTTCTTGCGCGTGCTCTTTTTCCCCACAATTGAAGCCCTGTGTGTGCGTGCGCAGGGTGATGACATCTTTCACAGTTGATATGTTTTTATTAATTCAGTCGTGTATGGAGGTGGTGGCATCCATGTCTTCAAATATGAACAGTCCCTCAGCGCAGTAAGGGGTATCTGTTATGCTTATGCATTTGGGTGCACACACATAAATACACGCATAAAAAAGACGCACGATCATATCACAAGTGTACACATACACGCACACACCCACACACCCACACACCCACACCCACACACGCACACACACACACACACACATACACACACAACCACACACACACACACACATGCACACACACACACAACACACACACATACACACACACACATACACACACACACACACACACACACACACACACACACACACACACACACATATACACACCCACACACGCGCATGCGCGAACGCATGCAAACAAAAGTCTCCGCCGCAGAACACACTTCTGGTACCTGAATTTGGTGTATCGTTTAAAGAGGCACCATGAAATAAGAACGAGGCAAATTGTGCCAACAACGACACCAATTGTAACCCCTGCACGAGGGGGGGAAATGGTTGGAACATTGTGCAAGTTTAAGAGGATCATTGACTCAGGCATGGATCACTCCATTATACCTGCAATTGCCCCATCTCTCATAGTTATGCCTCGGGGACGTAGCCCTGTGCCCAAACGGAAGCTCTCGCTCAGCTGGCCTTTAAAGGCGTAAACAGGTTAATAAAACTTTTTTAATAAGCGAGACAATTAAAAGGCAAGAATTTCGAGTTGCGAACGAGGCATATTCAAAACTTATGATATTTATTTATAAAGCATGCAAATAATTTTAAACCAAGTATTTTCGAGGATTCCGGCTAAATGCAAGTCTGGACAATGCAATACTTACCGTGTTCAAGTCCTAGAACACGTTTAATGCAATATAAATGTAATAAAAGGGTTACCAAAGTGTAGCCCAGTCTGCCAGCTCGTCGGGAGTTCAAACGGAGAGAATTTTTGTTTCTGGATCTGAGGACAGGCACGTAAATTGAAAGCAAATTAAAATATTCCCAAATGCAGCATGTGCAACAACTGCTTGGACGGCATGTATTTTAAGTGCGAGCAGAAGCAGTTTGACGACTTCCTGGAGAGCTTTGTTCCCCAGGCCAGCAATAGCAAGAGGAACCACAAGAAGAGGCCTGTTCTGATCACCCCTGCCCAGAAAGGCAGCGTAACAAGCACGCCCGCGCAAGCACAAGCACAACTCGGCCAGCAGTGATGCTGGCAAGGTCCTCGCAGCTCTGTCAGCTGTTAAGAAACTCAGCATGTTGCCCCCACGCAACGCCCTCACTCCTGCTGCAGCACCTGCCTTCCACCCCCTCCGTATTCTCTGCTCTCAGCGACAGGCTTTTCAGCAGCAGTAGCAAAAGCAGCAGCAGCAGCCCCCCCGACACACCCGCCCAGGATGCGGCAGCCTCGTCGCCACCGCACGTGCATGTGCACGCGCACGAAGCTTCCTCTTCCAGCTCTTCCCTACAGCCCCCGCAAGGTGTGGTGCCTCCTCCTCCTCCACCTCCTCACGCCCAGCATGTCCCTGAGGGCACCACCTTCTCTACGGCTGAGCTAATAACGGATGCCAACGCAAACGTGCCCCTCAAGTCTGTTCAGTATGCGTCCTCCTTTGACGATCCCTTTGGGGTGCAGCGCAACTGGTTCACGGCACTGTACAAGCAGCTCAACTACATCACCAAGACAGGCCAAGTCAAGTCCATGACAGGCCGACAGAAGCAGGTTTTCCAGCAGGTGCGTGCACACTGGTTCTTATATTGCTGAGGATTTACCAAGTGTGCTTGCCATTATGTGTGTCATGTACATGTTGATGCACATACATTCCATATGACGTGCAGGAAATTGAGGCACTCGTGTGGGTGTGGATGTGAGTGTGGGTGTCATTGCGGGTGTGGGTGCAGGTAGGTGGGGGTGGAAGAGTGTGTGTTGTGTGTCTCTGTGTGTCTGTGTTTGTTCGTTTGAGGCTGTCATGTGCAGCCATCCAAAGCATACTTCACTCTATCTTGTCGAGCAAAAGCAAAATTCTGCCCTGCTGGAATGGTTGCATGGCATTTCTCTCTTGTCATGCAGCACCGACGTCATAGAAACCACCTACCTCCCCTCTGATAAATGCATGCAGCGCTTGTCAGTCGTTGCCTGTTGCTTATGCCTGGTCTGTTTCACTATCTGCACACACATGTGCAGGTGGAGAGTGAGTTTGAGAGCCTGTGCAACAAGTACTTAAAAGACACTTACCACACATGTGCAGGTGGAGAGTGAGTTTGAGAGCCTGTACAGCAAGTACCTAAAAGACAAGCAGTATCAGCCAGGTGCGTGCATCGGCTTTGGACAGCAGCTTAACGGCACACAGCGTGCACGATACTAAAGATGCGCTCGCCATGCACAGGACTGTTCAACATTGCACAAACACACATACTCAAACGTATGCGTGACGTACATGTGTGCAGAAAGTGAAACGGCACACCCACATTCACACACACACGTGCACATGCACACATTAACACACACATACATGCACACACACACATATATATACATTCATGCACAAACATAAAATACACACGTTAGTGCACGTGTACACTTGCATTCACACACACACATAACATATACACACACATACACACATACGTGCACACACGTATGCGTGTACACTCACACAGGTGACCACAGGGCTATGCTCATGTGCTGCCTGTCGGTGGCTACATACCGAATCTTGAATGATGAAATTGAGGACACCAAACTGGTGTGTGTTTCTCTCGCCGCTCCTTTTCATAGTGTGTGTGTGTCCCTTGCCTTGTTCCTCCGTGCGCACAAAGCTTTGTAAGTATATGCTAGCGTAGGTGGAATAGGTTGCTGCGTTGAAGGTATATATTTTGAGTCATGTCGTTTTGTGTGTGTATGTGTGTGTGAGTGTGTGTGTGTGTGTGTGTGTGTGAGTGTGTGTGTGTGTGAGGCATAGGAAACTGGGTGGAAGAGAAAAGCTTCACAGCTGTCCTCCTACCTGTCACACCCAAGTAGGCCTGATTAACCAAAACATCTTTCCCCTGCCTCTGTCTTTCTTTTGCCTTTGTTATGTACAGTTGTATCGCTAGGTATGCCGCGAGCAGCGTTGCAAGTCCCATCTTTGTCATGCTAACGGGTGATGGCCTGACATCTTACCCCTCATTAGAGTGTGTGCAATGTGTCTGTGCATGCGTGCATATAATTGCCGCTCAGATGTCTCATTTTGAGATCCCTTAAATTTTACTTTTTGTTCAGGTCCGAGAAATCATCCGCACCAATTTAGGGGCTATGATGATCTCATTGTTGCGGCCCATCCACCGGTTCAAGCTGTGGGTTCTCAGGTAGGAGTTTAGAACTGTGTGTGCATGCTTTATTTTGTGTGTGTGTGTGTGTGTGTGTGTGTGTGTGTGTGTGTGCATGCGTGCAAGTGCGTACGTGCGGGCTTGCATGTTACAGTCTAGTGGCATGCTTTTTCAGAGCAGAGGCACTGCGGTTGGTGTACACTTCCCTTCATAATTTATGCACACGCTGCAGGACTTGCCAGATCTATACATAAGTGGTATGCACACCATAATGTTTGCCGGGATCCCTTGCATCGCGTAGACCCAATCTATGTGTCAATGTGCTGATTTGCAGGTGCAGCGTGCATGAAGACGGCACAGAATCATTTCAACAAAGGATTCTTGCAGCGTAACTTCACAGTTTTGACTAACACTAAAGGACTGTGTGTGTGTCATTGTGCTGATCTGCAGGCGCATCATGCACGAAGACATGTACAGCCAGGCTGTGAGCTTGCTGCCTGTCATCATGAAAGACATGGGGGATCTTGTAGAGCAGAAGGTATGTGTGTGTGAATTGTTGGCCTGCTGCACCCACACCATATACGTGCACACGCGTTCGCACACACACGCACACACACACAAACACACACACACATACACATGTGCACATGTGCACATGTAAAACGTGTGTATGGTGCCTTTGGCAGGGATTTCTAATGCACACGCTTATTTGAGACACTGACCAACTCACCTTATTGCTTTTTTTGTTTTTGTTAGATCTGCCTCCAAGCTGTCTCTTTCAACCTTGCTACAACCTTGCCGTTTCATGTGGTCGTGCTCATCTTAATGTCTGACTATGTGTCATCGGTTGCTTCTGCAATCCAGTCAGGAATTTGGTCGTGCGTCCTCTGTCTTGCGTCATTCCATCCACTCAGTGTGTGTATTTTGCAAAACCTGCACGTTTTCACACCCAATTTGCCCCTGTGTCTTCCGTCATACCATCCACTCAGTGTGTATTTTGTAAAACCTGCACGTTTTCACACCCAATTCGCCCCTCTGTCTTGCATCATTCCATCCACTCAGTGTGTGTATCTTACAAACACTGCACATTTTCACACCCACATTGCCCCTCTGTCTTGCATCATTCCATCCACTCAGTGTGTGTATCTTACAAAACCTGCACGTTTCACACCCACATTGCCCCTCTGTCTTGCATCATTCCATCCACTCAGTGTGTGTATCTTACAAACTCTGCCCTTTTCACACCCAATTCGCCCCTCTGTCTTGCGTCATTCCATCCACTCAGTGTGTGTATCTTACAAACACTGCACATGATCACACCCACGTTGCCCCTCTGTCTTGCATCATTCCATCCACTCAGTGTGTGTATCTTGCAAAACCTGCACGTTTTCACACCCAATTCGCCCCTCTGTCTTGCGTCATTCCATCCACTCAGTGTATCTTACAAACACTGCACGTTTTCACACCCACGTTGCCCCTCTGTCTTGCGTCATTCCATCCACTCAGTGTGTGTATCTTACAAACACTGCACGTTTTCACACCAATTTGCCCCTCTGTCTTGCGTCATTCCATCCACTCAGTGTGTGTATCTTACAAACACTGCCCGTTTTCACACCCACGTTGCCCCACTGTCTTGCATCATTCCATCCACTCAGTGTGTGTATCTTACAAACACTGCACATTTTCACACCCACATTGCCCCTCTTTCTTGCGTCATTCCATCCACTCAGTGTGTGTATCTTACAAACTCTGCTCGTTTTCACACCCAATTTGCCCCTCTGTCTATGCGTCATTCCATCCACTCAGTGTGTGTACTTTGTAAAACCTGCACAATTCACACCCACGCCGCTGCTTGTGCAGATAGAGGGTGATGAGAACGAAACCACTGTGACCGTGACAAAGTGCCAATACCATGAAGTCATGACGCAGGTAATTATTGCTTCACTCAGGTACTGTTGTAGGTGAACCAGAAAATGAACGTCAAGTGACTACAGGTTCGTAGATTTAGTGCGTGGTAGCTGAGTAGAAAATGACCGTAGCCGTGTTGTTTACTACACTGATAGCTAGCGTTCAATGCCATATGTGTAATGCCAGTCACTTTTGCGTTATTGTGATGTGCCATTAATGACAAGCGATGTTAGGTCGACTGTTTGAATGATGCAAAATGGAAAGCTGGCTTCGTTATCTAATGTCCAAGATGTATTGATTATCATCATGTCCTGCAGAGCCAAGGACTGAAAAAAACTTGTTGAGTGATGGATCACATTAGTCCTGATGATCCTTTTGTTCCTGTTCTGTGTTTGCCCACCAGCGTGCACGAATGCATAACGCTCAGCATATTTGCAATCACACATCAGGTCACACAATTGCAATCACACATCAGATCACACAATTGCAATCACACATCAGCGTGCACGAATGCATAACGCTAAGCATAATTGCAATCACACATCAAAGGCACACTGTAGGCCAAACGTGCTGAGCATAATGCAGTAGGAATACAGTTGATAACTAGGTATTTTCTTTTCTTCTGTGGTGGAGAAGCTTCACGGTACCCGGTACCAAAGTGGCTCCCATTCCTTAATATTTGTGGGGAGCGGTTTTCACTGCCTGTGTAGTTTTTATGTTTTTCTAGGTGCTGAGGAAAGTGTCAAGAAATGCATACAGTCCATGATTAGTTTCTGAGGGAAATCCAAAAGAAAGACACAGTCAAAAATTAGGTGCTGAGTATGATGCAGAAAAACGCAGTCAGTAACTTTTGAGGCATGAGTACAAAGAGGCTAATATGTGTGTGTGTGTGTGTGTGTGTGTGTGTGTGTGTGTGTGTGTGTGTGTGCATAGTGTGTGTGTGTGTATGTGTGTGTGTGTGTACAAAGCCACATGGCAATGATGGTAGTGAACCGCTGAAGAGGCCAACATAGCGAAAAGCTGTTGCGTTGACTGAATGACTCGCAAAGAAAAGGAACAAAAACATAGGCAAGGTAACTACGCCTCACAAGGAAAGGCATTCACTTACAGACTGAGGATTACAATAATCGCATACGAATGGTTTATGCTTAGGTTTGGCCAGAACCCTGTATATACGGTGTGTATACGGTATGTTCGGCAGGGAAATGACGAAATTTATGGTCATACGTACTGTGCGTATATACAGTTCTGGCCAACCATACTTGTGCTTGCAGGAGGAAACCCCTTTTCTGCTGTCGGAGTTCTGCTGCCACCATTCCCTCCTATGGATGCATGATTTCCGGTGCGCAATGATGTCCATAGGCAGGATTTGCCCTTGCTTAGTTTATTGCGAATTGCGAATGAATAAGCAGTATGGTTCTACTGCTGCCATGATGATTGACTAGATAGATGAGTGAATCGCTGTAAACCCTGACTATGTGGAAGCGTAGTACACACTTTTTTGTCCTATGAGCTTCCTGCTCAGCTTCCCCTTTAGTTTTTGCGCTCCTTTTACTCACTGCGTCCTTTTGAAGCACCCAAACGCGCTATAAACACTTGTATTTCCTTGTTTCATGTGGGGAGTGACCCTCGCTGCCTGAATGGCATTTTTGTGCGTGCTAGTGAGCTGCTCTCCTGCTGTAGCATGTAGATTTGCGTTCCTTCGAGCAATTTCTTAGGGGTGCGTGTGTTCTGTGTGTAGCTGTGTCACTCCAAGATGCTGAGTAATTGCGAGGAGCGTACTTATTGAGAATAGAGGTATGATAAGATATTGCTGCCGGTCAAGCAACGCTTTGGTGGCTGACAGGGCCGTGTGTCGTGGTCTATTTGGGTCTAGTCTTCGCTGTTTAAGATGTCTTCCATCCTTCTTGATTTACCCTGCACCTCCATGTGCTGCCCCAGATGCTGACATACATTATCACGCGCGCACACACACACACACATACACACATACACATCCTCTCACAGGAAGCATGGTGTCATTGTTTCCATGGACAACTGCATGGCTTGGGACGACAAGTGCTGCCAGCTTCGGATAGCCCGGACTGGGCATCAAGCAGAAGCAAAAGAAAGTGCTCCGCCCTCCGAAAGCAAAGAGAAGAGCACCTAGCTATTCCTGTATACCAGCTGCGACAAAAGTAGTTTGTGTGTGCAAACTTTTTAACGATGCATTTTGATGTTTCTGTACGGTGTCGTCCAACCCTCGTACATAACTTTGTGTGCTGTGCGTAACTAGGTCAAGTTCTCGGTACATGACTCCAGAGCCGACATGGCTCTTTGTGAATGAACTTGCAAACAATTGGAAAGTGCTTACAGAGGTTACAGATTAAGTGCTTACAGATATAGCCATCAGTAAAAAAGTGCGACTAGCCTAGTAGGATGTGAGTGTAATCACTGATAAAATGTGAGGTTTGTTTTCAGCATCACAGACTTCTTGTAGCACCAAGTGCGACAAAGAGCCAAAGGCACCACATCTGCTTTTGGCTGGAGATTTTAATGCCCAGATTGGAAATCTTGACGAAACTAAAGAAAAAAGATAAACTACGCAGGCAGTGAAAACCAATCCGATGGAGTCCACACATTAATTAAGGAAAAGGAGCCAGGGGGGCGATGTATGAGCACCTCCGCGTGGTGCCCCCTGGAAAACGCCTTCGTGTGCCTTCGTGCACACGCCCGGACATACTCGGGAGCGGCTAAGACTCATACGGCGGAGCAACACGGCAGCCC
>Ga0307942_1003870_pt1 | contig 12062 bp, 11 predicted proteins | sample OrgLakmetagen175_FD_201846 | JGI IMG/M metagenome (GOLD analysis project Ga0307942, IMG submission 201846) | Saline water microbial communities from Organic Lake, Antarctica - #175 | ecosystem: Environmental > Aquatic > Non-marine Saline and Alkaline > Saline | place: Antarctica: Organic Lake...
GGGGGGGGGGGGGGGGGGGGGGCGCCCCCCCCCCCCGTGTTTGTGTATTTGTGTGTGTGTGTGTGTGTGGTGTAAGTTTACATGGTGAAGGTTTAAGTGTGCACATGGGGGTTTTTTTGTCGTGGCTGGTTAGTTTTAGGTGCGTGTGGGGGAGGGTGTATATACATGTATGTGTGTCTCGTAGACGACCATAAGTTATCAAGTTATAGTTGCACGTGTGTGCATATGTATATGTATGTGTGGGTGGGTGGGCGTCTCGCAGATGATCACATAACTTCCTAGAGACGACCACAAGTGATCAAGTTATAGTTGCACGTGTGTGCGTATGTATATGTATGTGTGGGTGGGTGGGCGTCTCGCAGATGATCACATAACTTCCTAGAGACGACCACAAGTGATCTAGTTATAGTTGCACGTGTGTGCGTATGTATATGTATGTGTGGGTGGGTGGGCGTCTCGCAGATGATCACATAACTTCCTAGAGACAGCTGCAAATCCTTTGCACCTCTCACTCTGCATACGAACAACAATGCTTGAGCTTCCTCCAAACGATAGATGCAAATGTACACACGCTCAAGTTCTTGCAGATGGCCAGACACTGTGCATAATAAAATGTAGTTCTAAGCAACCACATCTGAATATATGAGTGGACGGCCTTTTTAAGTAACAATTGCACTTCCACGCACCCCTTTTCCTCACAGATTACCTTGCATTGCTTACCTAGTACGTCAGTTGCACTTCCACGCACCCGTGTTTCTCACAGATGACCATGCATGGCTTACCTAGTACGTCAGTTGCACTTCCACGCACCCCTTTTCCTCACAGATGACCAGATCACGCACGAGTTCTCTCTGGACGACAACCACGACCCCCAAGTGGGCTTGGATGTCTTCAAGGTGGACCCGCTGTACGAGCAGCACGAGACAGAGTACAAGGCCATCAGTCGAGAGATCTTGGGCGACGAGAGCGAGGACGAAGAGGGGTGCGTGTGCTGTGCAGGATTACGATTGTATAATTGTAAGTTATAAAGGTTGTCAGCTGAGAGGGATCTTGGGCGGCGAGAGCGAGGACGAAGAGGGGTGCGTGTGCTGTGCAGGATTACGATTGTACAATTGTAAGTTATAAAGGTTGTCAGCTGAGAGGGATCTTGGGCGGCGAGAGCGAGGACGAAGAGGGGTGTGTGTGCTGTGCAGGCGCGTGATTGTGTTAGTTTTCAGACCGTGGGAGGTGGGAGCGAGGACGGAGAGGGGTGCGTGTGCTGTGATGAAGCATTTCTAGGGTTGGCCAGAACCGTATATACACACCGTATATGACCGTATATTTGGTGATTTCCCTGCCAAAATTACCGTACATACACCGTATATATATATATATATATATATATATATATATATATGGTTTTGGCCAACCCTACACAATTGGCAGGTGGCCACTTGACACTTCCTCTTTTGTACCTGGTCTTCTGATGGATTTATTTGTGGCTAGCTGAGATTAATCAGCAGCCGACCAACCAAACAACCTAGCTGAAGGACTCCCTCCATTACAACCATGCGTGGCTGGTCAAGACCAGTCAGCAGCCGATCAGCCAAACAACCTGGCTGAAGGCCACCCCTTTTTAACCCTACTCTTTACTCAGTTCTCTTATTATAACGAACGCCTTTTGCGGCAAAAGGCGTTTGTTATAGATAACTATTGTACCCATTGTGCCCATTGTGCCCATTGTACCCATTGTACCCATTGTAACCATTGTGACCATTGTGACCATTGTAACTATTGTAACCAGTGTGACCATTGTGACCATGGTATCCATTGTGCCCGTCGTACCCGTTGTACCCATTGTACCCATTGTGCCCATTGTATCCATTGTACCCATTGTGCCCCGTCCTTCAAGCAAAACTCCACCAATGCCGAAACCATAATAAACCGGGGATCAAGCAAGTGATTTGGTCATTGACTTGTGGCAAAAGCCGCTAGCCGTATTAGTAGGGTTGGCCAGAACCATATATATACGGTGTACATACGGTATTTTTGGCTTGGAAATCACCAAATATACGGTGTATATATACGTACGTATACGGTTCTGGCCAACCCTATGTATTAGTAAGGATACGGACGAACGTTGGCGTAGCTTGAACCAGAAGTGGGTGAGGAATCACTCCTAGGCAGAATTTCACCATTTTCTTCAATAACTTTGAATTTAATAAAGGCATTAAAATGCATTATATCCAGGCCTCTAATGATCTAGCATAATAATTGCTAGCAGGCTGCGATAGACAAGTGCAAAAACAGAAGTCTACGCTGACCAAAACTCAATTAAAAGATTGTCCTGAACTAGTGCCCACATCAACCAGAAATAGGCTGACCCACCTTTTTTTCTAGAATCAACCATAGGCCAAGGGCCAGAGCAAGCCCTGCAGCAACACAGCAATGGGGGTGTTTTACTGCAATGCATCACAAAATGAGCAATGCCTGCACACAGTATCTGTTAAGAACCAAACATAAGCCAAGGGCCAGAGCAAGCCCTGCAGTATCACAGCAACGGGGGTGATTCATTGCAATGCAATACAAAATGAGCAATGCCTGCACACGGTATCTGTTTAGAATCAACCATATGTCAAGAGCCAAAACACCTGCCCAGCAGCATCACAACATTTGCCCAGAATCATCACAACAATACGAATACGGACACGGACAAACATCTGCCCAGAAGCAACACAACAATACAAATACGGACACGGACAAACATCTGTACAGAATCATCACAACAATACGGACACGGACACGGACAAACATCTGCCCAGAATCACCACAACAAGCAACATCTGCCCAGCAGCATCACAACAATACGGATGCTGGTTGAGAGACCTTACGAAAAACCGGTTTAGACAACCTTAGCTTGTGAGTTGTAGCCTGATACAAATAGGTGTGTGTGTGTCCACTTGTAATCGTTACAAACTTAGTATGTAGAGGAAACTGAACTTGCAATTGCAACACCACTTGTGCGCTGCTACTTACGAGTCTCACTATGGGTGAGTTCCGCTAAGCCAAACGAAACGAACAGGAGCCCCGTGTACATAGGATGGCGGACGTACTCATACACTCCTGTACATGTATAGATGAGTGAATTTATGATTGTGTGTGAATGACTGTGCAAGCAAGTTGTGTGAATGATTAAACTAAATTTTGTTGACCGCATAAGTGGAGCTGCAGAAATTAGCTATAGCATCCCTTCCGGTTATATTGTTTACTTGCTAAATTGTACACGGACGCCGAGCTTTTCAGCCTCAATGCCCACTGATTTTCACTCGTGTGTGATCATGTAATCGTGTGCTCTTCACTTGTGTGATCTTCGCTCGTGTGTGTGATTTCACTCGTGTGTGTGATTTCACTCGTGTGACCACGTAATTGTGCGCTCTTCACTTGTGTGATCTTCACTCGTGTGTGTGATTTCACTCGTGTTATCATGTAATCGTGTGCTCTTCACTTGTGTGATCTTCACTCGTGTGTGTGATTTCACTCGTGTGTTCATGTAATCGTGTGCTCTTCACGTGTGTGATCTTCACTCGTGTGTGTGATTTCACTCGTGTGTGTGTGTGTGTTTGTGTGATTTTCACTCGTGTGATCATGTAATCGTGTGCTCTTCACTTGTTTGATCTTCACTCGTGTGTGTGATTTCACCCGTGTGTGTGTGATCTTCACTCGTGTGTGTGGTTTCACTCGTGTGTGTGTGTGTGTGTGTGATTTTCACTCGTGTGTGTGTGATTTTCACTCGTGTGATCGTGTGCTCTACGTTGTTTTCCTTGCTACTCTTGGCAGACTTAAATGAAAGAGGACTAGTAAACGATTGGTCGGCACACATCAATGATGATGATTATTCTCTTGTTCTCCTTTCGAACTAATAGACCGGGAAGATGATACTTCGAATACCTCTGATCGATGGCGGGGTCATTGCTCGCACCTGTGGTAAGTTTTTGGATGGTGACCAGCGAGTGCTTTTCTCTAGATTAGAGCATACAGGCTTGAAGAGATGGTCAAACAATGGTTAGAAAAGTCAATCATCGCACCTGTGGTCACCAAAGAGTGGTTCTTGCGAGGTTCTGGCAAGGGGCTGAGGTTCCGGCCCAAGTTTGATTGCCCTAAATACCTGCATGCAAAGAGAGCAGCGAAAAGTTTGGTTGCAGGACAACATGCAAAACAAAGGCAACCTTTATCGCAATCACCGACCAGCTTGCTCATAGTTTCCGCTCTCAGCAGAAGACTGTACTTTTTCCCTTTCGTTCTGAACTTATGGATTCGTTTGTGGCTGGCCGAGACCAGACAGCAGCCGATCAGCCAAACAACCTGGCTGAAGGTCACCCCCCATTGTAACCATTGTGACCATTCACTTTCTTTCTGAGCTTATGCATTTATTTGTGGCTGGCCTAGACCAGTCAGCAGCCGATCAGCCAAACAACCTGGCTGAAGGTCACCCCCCATTGTGACCATTGTAACCATTGTGACCATTGTGACCATGGTTGCGGTCGCCATTCTTCATGAAGATGAGGTGATCACTCGCTGCCTCCTGAACTAGGCGCAACAAACTCAGCTTGGAATTCACCTAGATCAGCTTGGAATTCACCCAGGAATTTTATCGAAACTCAGCTTAGAATTCATCAACATTTCCTCACTTGCAGCAGCTGTACACACACCGCTCTTGCCCCCACAGTGACAGCACCCCTCCTTTTCCTCAGATCACCAGATCATCTTACAGACACTTTGATTTAGCCTGGAGTTCTCTGTTAACACAAACAGACTTTTGAGGCAGTCCTCTGCTACAATCATGTTATGATGCAAGCACGGACAGGAACCGGCTACCTTATTCATTTTTATTTTTTTATTTAAACACCTAATCCTTCACATTCATACTCTACTGCTGGAGATGGGCATGTTCGTGGGCCTCATCATTGTTGATCACTGTCACCACTTTGGGTATAGAAAGTCAAAGACTAAGTTGGAGCAATTGAACTGCACTCTCTTGCCCTTCTCCTCTTTTCTATTCAAGCAGCGCAAGGTTGCAATGGAGAGGAAAAGGCCGTAAACAACTGCTTACATTCACAGAATTACACTAATAATTACAGTGAAAGATGAAACACTAATTTGCATAGCACGCTCGTACTTACAAAAAGACAACCCCCGAAGGCAGTGTGATAGCTGCAGCTGTGCCCAAAAGGCCCTGCAGTGTAGAAAACAAAATAACCATGTCAAGTTGCACATGCATAGGGTTGGCGGCCAGAACCGTATATATACGCCGTGTGTGAGCGTAAATTCGACAAAATTGAAATATAAAATATAAATACATACTGTGTATGTATATCGGGTTGGCCAGTACCATGTATATACATACATACATATTTGGTGTATATACAGTATTTTTGGCAGGGTATCCACCAAGTATACGGTGCATACACACGATTCTGGCCAACCTCATATATATGGTTCTGGCCAACACAGGGTACATGTGTCCCATGAGGTTTTGTAGAGTGATCGTTTTTCCTGCGAATTTTACAGGCTATAGACAGACTGTGACCCACACGCTCTGCAGAGCGACAAATCTTCCTGTGAAGCGTGCACAAACAGAGTGCGCATACATCATACACCACTCACACACACACACACACACACACACACACACACACACACACACACACACACACAAACACACACACACACACACATACACACACACAATGCATACACCAAACAGCATGCATTACACAAACAGAGAGCATGCATCGTATATGTGTTGATAGGGTACACACAGCATTTAAATTAGCATTCACCACAAACACACAGCATAAAGGCAGCCCCACACAAACACTGAAGTAGCGCCGTTGCTATATTTTTGTACATGTTCTATTGATGATGATTAATGTTTAATCAGTGACGCGGATGAAGCAGGCTGTGGGTTTATACCTGCAAGTCCAAGGGGCAGAACACAATCAGGAACATGGCTGCAAGCTGCGCAAATAAGAACACTTCTGCAAGAAAATCAAGGGTGACATTACGTTGCTGTGCCAAACTCTCGGGTCAGGCACAAGTGTTTGCAGAGCTTTTGATGTAAAAATAACAAAAAGTGACCAACAAGCATTTGGTTATACACATTTACACGCATATGTGCAACAGTCAAAATATGTTGCAGGTGTGAACAAGAAAACGAGCTAGACGTACGCTTGTCAACGCTGATACATTTCTGCCCTTGCTTGTTGCCTACCTCCTTTTGTTCCAAAGTCTGTTAGAAGCTCAGAAATGAGCTCGTTTGAGCCCAGGTAGTCGTCATCCTTAGGTGGTGATGATTCCTGCTGCAGACTAGCTGCGTTTTCGTTTGTATTTGTTTGGGCGGCGTTTCTACTGTCTGGACTGCTCGAAGCCGTATCAGCTAACGTCTCCCTGCTGCAAAATGCATAGAATGCAGTAAATTGTGTCAGTAGAAGAATGCAGTATATTGTGCTTCAGGCGTGCAAGTACACTACACATCTTCACCTGGCACGTAGTCCTGGACGAGAGCAGATGTGTCTGCTTGACAGCACATTTAATTCGCCTCTGTGCATGCCGTGTACGCATTGTCTAGAAGGAAGAAGGTGGGATTTCAGACTGAGCATCGTGTCTTATGAAGTACTAAAATTTTAATAATGAATACCGGTTTGCCTGTAACACACACCTAAAAAGATTACCTACTCAAAAGTTATTACGTGTGCGTTATGAATTAATTACGTTGCCGTCCAAACAGCTTGGCGTCGCAACCTGTCGTAAATGATACTAGCAAAACAAGTTATGTCAGGCTCATTATTTAATGCGCTGCAAATCCTGGGCACTTCTGATTTTTCCAAATCCTGTCTCGAAATTCAAAAAAATTACAAAAATAATGGTATCAGTAGCGTTTCATTATATTGACAGGACCTTTGGTTGATCGAATCGCCACTGACTGATTGACTCCTGCGTGCTGTGCGCGCCCCTGAACTTAAACTGAAGCTCTATCTTGACAATGGATAATTGTGTCGATGCAAACATGGCATGTGAATGGCTAAGGCTACGCGCATATAGCAGCTGGCTTGGTGACGTCTCCTGATGATAGTTGATAGTAGTGCTGGAAAGGGCATGTCTGCTGGCTCCTAGCTTCTCTTGCCTTTGTTATCTGGATGTTATTTTAAAAGTGCAAGTACCCAGGCCTCAGTTTCCCCAGACGGTCCCTTGTCTGCTCGCCCTTGTTTTTTTAGCCTCTTTTTAGCGACCTCAAGTTTCCCATAATGTCTTTTGTCGGGTCTTTCGTACGCCCTTCTGACCCAATTTTATAGCCTTCCTTTATCGTCAGGCCAGACCCTGACTTTTGACTTTTAGGCTTCCTCTCCTGCTCACCTTTCATCCCTTTTGTTTCAGGTTATCAGCCCTTAGTCGGGAGTTTGGGTTTTGCTATCTTCCCAAGACCTAGCAAACACGCCCAAAAACTCCACACCAACTTTTGGGTGTGGGCGGCACCATCATGACATGATAGATGATCTGCAACACAAACATATTGGACATTTTCAGGAAATGGGTCTTGATTTTAAGAGAGTCAAGAAACCTGCTCCCAAGTTCCACAAGTATTATGTTATGTTAATCATTAATTATGCTGATAGATTTGTCCATACCAGACGCACACTCTTCAGTACTGTGGTCCAATTTCGCCAGGAGCCGGCCAGGTCGATTCATGTAACCCTCATGACCCCTAACAAGTTAATACTTACTCTGGTGGAGGACAATAACTCTGTACCCGGTAACAAATGGCTCCTTTTTTAATTGATGTAGGGAGTGGTTTTCATTACCTACTTATATTGTTTTCTTTTTGTTTCTCTTTGTAGTGTTGGCCATTGCTTTTTACTATTTGGAATGGATAGCTCTGCTAGCAACCAAAGGCATGAAGTGCTTTCACCCCTCAATCATCTCTGAAATTATGTTCTTGCTAGCTGCTATTTGTATGGACGAATTCTGATTTGACAATATCGTGCGCAAAGGGTCATAACTGAAAGCATCGGCAAGTACAAAACCTGCAAACTGCCAACAGGGGCATAAATCCCATGCTCTGGATAAAAAAGCCTGACCAAGGGCCAGGGCTCTCGATTTTAAAAGGAAGCTAATAGCAAAACAATCTGCGTAGGGAGTGGAAAACCTCTACCCACAATATTTAATCTAATTGTGAAGGGCTAGCACTATTTAGTATTACCTCACTGTTTTTTCCTAATTCAGGGAATGTAGAACAGCTCAACGTAATACAAAGTGTTTGTCACAAAAGGTTTGGTATAATCATATAAAACAGATAAACATAATACAAAGAAGTTGTTGTGTAATCATGCAGAAGCGCCTGCTGGCATTTGAGCATCTGGTGCTGATGCTGCTGCTGTTGCTTCTGTTGCTGCTGCTGTTGCTGCTGCTGTGGTGTTTGGGTGAGCTGCATTGCTTTGGGGTTTATGCAGCGCTGCAGACTTTGTTGCAATCCCAAGTGCTGCGGCAAAAACAGAGGTGGTTGTTTTAATATTATAATCAGTTTGTCACTTATAATGCACTAGATTTGGTTGCCGCTTAGTGCTCGCCAATGAATCCAGACACTTATTTGTCACAGTGTCAACACTGGTCTATACCACCTGTAAATATATCAAAGAAAAGGAAAAAACAACGCAGGCAGTGAAAAATCACTTCCCACATTAATTAAGGAAAATGACCCACTTTGGTACCAGGTACCGTAAAACTCCAGAGGTGGACAACTCCCCCCACAATGGGCATGTTTTTCAAATATTCCCTGCGTATGGGCCCCCAAATCGGGCAATTTCAAACTAGAGCATTTCTGCTTGATAATTTTTAATTTGGGGGCACATGCCTGGTAAGCCACGGCGTGCACCCCACTTTTCACCACCAATCTGTCATATTTCACCACCAACTGACCCGAGTTTTGTGATTTTTACAGGAATAGTTTACATTTTAATAAAGAATGGCATTGCAACAAAAATAAGGCAAAACGAAGCAGTATTTGGCCAGGTACCCCATTTTGGCCCATTTCCCTTTAAAAAGGCAGCAAAAGGGGTGCCAAAAAGGGTGGAACAGGTTCAAGATCCACCTAATCCGGTTTTCAGCATCCCAATCGATTCCTCATCACAAAAGAAATACTCCTTTTGTGTTTTGAGGTGCAAAGAGGCCCTGGGATAAGCGTGGTGGCTCAATATATAAATGCCAAAAAATGAATTGATATCCTGCCCAGACCACTGGGGGGGTCCGTTTGGCATCAAACTTCATGAAACATCTAGTTATGTTATTTAAACGAATTGCATCGAAAAAGGAACATTTCCAGACATTTACTCAGTTGACCCCTTCTGGTAAAACTCCTCCACCGATAATTCTATCACTTTAGTCTGGAGCAGATACAACTTGAACCTACAGCTGCGATATCATTCACCACTTCTAACCGCATCCATTCAAACCCCACTTGCGTGCAAAAAACATGTTGTGCTTTTCTGCGGTTCCATAGTGATGGTCTGACCAACACCTGATTTTGGACTGCTCAACATGCAGCAGTCTGCCAAATTCTAGATTTTGAGCCAAACTGCACTTGATTGACCATGGTCTCTCTGCTGCTTATAAACAGATTAGTTGGCAGGTAGGTATGGGTGTCAACGGCCCAGCTGCTAACTTCCTTGCTCTCTTCTAGGGGCTCCAGTTTTTTAATCAGTTCAGTATTTCTCACTCTTTTGTAGGCGACAGCTTTCTCTCTCTGTAGTTTTTTAGCAGAGTTTCTGGGCATTGCTTTTGTCTAGATCGTTGGCCAAGCGTAAATTCCCCTCCGACATTCGGTGGATCCGAGCCAGAGTAAAACTACAATTTTGGTGGGGGAGACTCACGGCACTTCGAGCCAATGTGTCTCCTTTTCCTTAATTGATGCAGGGAGTGTTTTGCTGCCTGCGTGCTTTTTTTCCTTCTTTTCTTTTCTTTCCTTTCTTTCCTTTCTAAAGCTAATCAACATGACCTAATGTCACGCGTGCACTTCCGGGTCGGCCTGATTGTCGCTCACAATCATCTTACGTGCTTTGCTCTTGTTTTACAGAAATGGATTTAACCGCACCTAATACCACAAGTACGTTGGAGTCCGTCCTTTTGTAACTGCGAACAGCCTATATGCAGCAACCCACCAATTCACACCCTCAAGCCATGCTTGCTCCCAGGTCTGCCTGCTTGCTGCACGTGGGCAGCTTAAAATAAAGCTGGCACTGCGGGCAGCTTGCATGCATGCTGCTATAAAAGGATCAAATCAAACTGATGCCATGCGCGCTTTCAGGCCCGCCTTTCGGCCGGTCATGGGCACTTTACACGCGTTGGGCCACCATATCATAAAATAAATCACACTGCACACCTGATGACACGCGCGCTTCCAGGTCTGTTTTTTAGTTGATCATAGGCACATTAATATTACGTACTTTGCCGCTACCTGTAAATGGATCAAATCACACCTGATGACACGCGCGCGCCCAGGTCCGCTTTTCGGCCAATCATAGGCGCATTTATATTACCTACTTTGCCGCCATCTGTAAATGAAATGGATCTATAAATAAAATGGATCAAACCGCACCTGATGACATGCGCGCCTCCAGGTCCGCCTTTTTCCCGCTCACAAGAAGCTTGTGTGCACGGAGCCAGCACTGCATCTCAGGCACAGTAAGGTCAAGGCCCCGCTGGGCAGCCACACAGCCATCCACCTGAACGAACGTAGATCAACATGCATTTGATGAGATACGTGTAGCAAAACTGAAAAAGAAATGCAAGGTCCCGTTTGGCAGCCACACGGCAATCCACCTGTAAAAACATACATCAGCATTTATTGTAGCGGAACTAATGAAAAGAAAATCAAGGCTCTGTTTGGCAGCCACACATCCAGCCACACATACAGCCATCCACCTGTAAATACATACATCAGCATATTTTGTAGCAGAACCGATGAAAATAAATAATGCTAGGCATTGTTTGGCAACCACACAGCCAGCCACACATACAGCCAACCACCTGGAAATACATACATCAGCAATATATGTTGTAGCAGGACTGATGAAGAGAAATGTCAGGCTCCGTTTATCAGCCATCCACACAGTCATCCACTTGTCAGAACATACATAGTAGCAGGGCTAAGTTTGGCAGCCACACAGCCATCCACACAGTCAGAACATACATCAGAACATACAAGTAGCAGGGCTAAGTTTGACAGCCACACAGCCATCCACACAGTCAGAACATACATCAGAACATACATAGTGGTAGGGCTTAGTTTGGCAGCCACACAGCCATCCACACAGTCAGAACATACATCAGAACATACAAGTAGCAGGGCTAAGTTTGACAGCCGCACAGCTATCTACCTGTCTTAACATACATCAGCATGCTTTGAAGGCGTGTGTAGCAAATGAACCTGGTAGAAAAACATGTTGGCGGTAACGGATATTTGTTACGTGGATATATGAATCACAAGAAGTATAGAAATGGCATCCGTCGGATTTTATCCTTTTAAGCAACGTTTCATTATGAACATGGGGGAAATTGCCAAGTGCCAGCGTCAGACTATGCCTGTGTAGATGTGAGGTACAACTTCTTGAGTGCATTTGTGGGACTGTGAGGTGCTGCTGCAAATGTTTTTTGTTGGTGGGCCTGCAAAGTGCTGGCAATATTAGACTGCGTCTGTGTAGATTTGAGGTACAAGGACATAGGTGCATTTGTAATTGTGAGGTGCCGGCATTGAATTGCATAAACATTAGGTTGCGTTCGTTTTAACTAGTTGTGTTTGTGAGCCTGCAAATTGCCGGCATTAGACTGCAACTGTGTTAACGTGATTGTGAGGTGCCGACGCTAGGCTGGATTTATTTCAGGGCGTCAGCAGCCTCGACCAATCATTTTAATTTCACCAAACGGAGTGTAAACACAACAACTACTCATGTCTTACTAGTCAAGACAACACGTTAAAGCGAAACAAGCATAATGGGTGCGGGCCAATTACTTATAGGTGCACTACGTGAAAA
>Ga0307942_1003871_pt1 | contig 12061 bp, 13 predicted proteins | sample OrgLakmetagen175_FD_201846 | JGI IMG/M metagenome (GOLD analysis project Ga0307942, IMG submission 201846) | Saline water microbial communities from Organic Lake, Antarctica - #175 | ecosystem: Environmental > Aquatic > Non-marine Saline and Alkaline > Saline | place: Antarctica: Organic Lake...
GGCATCATAAGCATAAGTGAATGGGGGGGGCTTCAATTGGATTATGGGTATGTGTATGGTGCGAGCAATAGTTTGCAAGTTTTCCTAGATGCACGCTTATCAGCGGGAACTTTAAATTTCTTTCAGTAAGTACTAGGGGAAGAAAAAGGGGGTGAGTATACTTCGAAAGAGTGAAGTAGGTGAGCATACCAAAGCCTCATAACACAATTGTGGGCCTGTCATTAAATAGACCTAGTTGCAGTTTTCCTCGAGTAGGGCTACTAAACAAACCTTTCCTTTAGTACCTCAGCAATTTTTGTACAGCTTTTCTTATTTTAGGCAGTGGATTTGGCTGCGCTCGACAAAGCCATTGATGAGGGGAGAAGTATAAGATATTCCTGTGGTGCATCCGTGTTTATTTTGTGCCCCACTTTTACACACAGATTCACGCATGCGAGCAATGCCTGTGTTGGGTTGGATGAATAGCTGACGCAAACAAGAGCAGCCTCTGCTGCTGTCGTACCTCAAATGCTGGCAGAAGAAGTGACGGGTTGAAGTAGCACCTGGATGTGCATGTGTATGTGTGTATGTGTGTATGTGTGTGTGTCTGTGTCTGTGTCTGTGTGTGCCAAGTGACGGAGTCGTTTGCAGCAACCTGCAAGTGTTCAAAAATGCTGCAAAGAAAAGTACAATCACAGCACTCCTCAACATGTTACACATGAAAGTGTGTTTTGGCAAAACAAGAACCCTTAATTCCTCTATGGCACTCCTTGCATCCAGACCAAAACTGTACCCTGGTTCCAAAGTGATAACCATGTCTGGCTCTAAGATGCGGGCTGTCCTCATGCTTTTGTAGCCAGGGCGCTGGATGCGAGCAGGTGTGCCTGTATACATTCGCACCCATAAAAGTGATGTTGCTGACATGATTGTGTTGATGCGAGTGTGAGATGATGATGCGCCTCAGAGTGCGGACATTGCCATCAGCGTGTGCCTGTCTGTGTGCCTGGGTAAATCCGCACGCAAATGAGTGTTGACATGAGTGGGGGAAATTGACGGGCCTAGGAGTATGCACATTGCCATCAGTATGTGTCTGTGTGCCTGTCACACACGTAACAGTACATGTGTCTGTCACGCGCGTGACAGTTCATGTGTTGACATGAATGGCATGCAGTCGGTGTCTGTGTGCCTGTCACACACGTAACAGTATATGCGCCTGTCCGCGCGTAACAGTTCATGTGTTGACATGAATGGCACGCAGTCGTAGATAAGGAACCACCCCTGCAAGAGTAGATTGGCAAACTCTCACGACAAATTGTAAAGGTGGATTTGAATTAGATGCAGAGAGCTCCTGGTAACCGTTACGCAGCAGCGATTCGGTGCAAAGGGTGCGAACTGTGAACACCACAAAGCCTGCACCGCGTCACTTTTGAAGTACATTTCCTTTCTGCTTTGCTTTGCACAGAGCACAGTTTGCCGTCTGCCACCTACCGGGAAGGTAGCCTCCAACGTCGTGTGTGTCAATGCCCAGCATGTGGCCAAGTCCATGTGGCACTGCACGGACAAAGTTTGTACACACATGCAATAAGTGTGTGTCTGGCAACTTATGTGCAGCTGCAACACAATGGATCCTCTTTGTTCCCTCGTCATTGCAGGTGTGTGCATGTGTTGTGTGTGTGTGCGTTGCGTGTGTCTGTGTGTGCGTATGTATCGTGTGTTGTGTGTGTATGTGTGCATCCATTTTGTGTGTTGCGTGTGTGTATGTGTATGTGTGTGTGTGTGTGCGCATGCGTCTGGATGCTAGCACACGTGTGCACGCAATATAAAATACACAAGAGGCAGAGGGGAATGTACGCAGGATCAGACCGTAAGGAGAGAGAGGGACATGAATCGGGAGTAGGGTTGGCCAGAACCGTATATTAACACCATATATGACCGTATATTTGGTGTTTTCCTTGCCAAATATACCGTACATACACTGTATATATACGCTTCTGGCCAACCCTAATCGGGAGGTCACGAAAAATCGTGCACAGGAGGTGACATTGGAGGCACCTGGACTTTGGATTCAGTTGTATTTGTACACTGCTTTGGAGAGGCAGACTTACGTACTTGGTACTAAAGTGGCTCCCGATCCTTAATTAAAAATCGTGGGGAGCAATTTATCACTGCCTGCACAGTGTTTCCTTTCTGTTTGCGCAATGCAACTGTGATCTGCATGTGATGGTGCATATAGGCTCCCTGAGAAGGTATCAGGAGTAGCCTGTGCCAAAAGCTCTTTGTAGAGTCTAGAGACTCTAGAGAGAGTAAATCACTAGCTCTAGAGAGTAACCCTAGGGAGTGGTCTAGGAGAGAAACACTAATTTTAGAGACAGTAAATCACTAATTCTAGAGACAGTAAATCCCTAGCTCTAAAGAGTAACCCTAGAGAGTAATCTATAGAGTAAGTCACTAGCTCTAGAGAGTAGATCACTAGCTCTAGATAGTAACCCTAGAGAGTGGTCTAGGAGAGCATAACTAATTTTAGAGACAGTAATTCACTAGGTCTAGAGAGCAAATCACTAGCTCTAGAGATTAACCCTAGAGAGTAATCTAGAGAGTAAGTCACTAGGTCTAGAGAGCAATCCCTAGCTCTAGAGAGTAACCCTAGAGCGTAATCTAGAGAGTAAGTCGATAATTCTAGAGACGGTAAATCCCTAGCTCTAAAGAGTAACCCTAGAGCGTAATCTATAGAGTAAGTCGATAATTCTAGAGACAGTAAATCACGAACCTGTGCCTTTATTACACGGTTGCTGAACGCTGCGCCAATGTTCTTTCAGGATAGCTCCTTGGCCGATCAGCCGCTTACGGAGCCGCCTTTACTCACACCTCACCTTACTGATCGTTGCTCATCAACGTCCATGCCAAGCAGCCAGTCCATGATTCGCTGATGCCATATTTTACAGTTTGTTATAAAGTGTACCGATATACCTCTCTGGCATCTCTGCGGTTAGTTAACAGCTCACTGTCGCTGTATTTCATGATTTGCTTGCACACACGTTGCTCCTCTGTAGCTCTGCAGCTTGTCAAGAATGACTCACGACGTTCAAAAAGTCTACAACCCACTGAATGGTGCACCGATGTTCCTCTGTAGTTTATATTCACGCCTGGTCAACGACTCACTGACGCCTTATTTTTTACAACTCACCAAATAGAGGACCATCGGTTTTCCTTTAATATTCTGCGGTCGACCAAGAATGATTCACTGACGCCTTACTTCAGAACTCACTGAACAGTGCACCGACGTCCTTTTCCAGCAGCTCCTCAACAGTGCCTACGAGCAGCCCGTGGGAAAGCAGCTGCTCCAAGATGAGGGAGTACGCCAAGGTTTGCATGTCCTGCATGTGTGTAGGTGGGTGTATGCAAATGTGTGCGCATGTGTGAGGTATGTGTGTGTGCGTGCATGTGAGTGTGCATATGTGTGTGTATGTATATGTATGTGTTTATGTCTTGTGTGTACGTTTGGGTGTAGGTGGGTGTATGCATATGCATATGTGCACGTGTGTGTATGCGCAAGTGTAAGGAAGTTTGAGGTGGTTAGCCAAACAAGCTCTGGAACATCCTGCTTGTGGGTAGGTGTTGACATTTGAACGAGGAGTGTGTGAGTGTGCATGTACGTTGTGGGCAGAGGCGAGCAGTACACACATATTAACCACAGGCAATCGAGCACTGATTGTGTAGGAGGGACGAGATGATTGGGTATGAAGAGGACTCGGAACATCAGATGTTTGAAGTCATTGCACTTTTACATAAAAGCATAGGGAGAGGGGAAATGACGCAAAAACGCATGATGACTAATTGATGCACAATCTGCAATGCACTACCCAAAGTCAAGCCACGGAATCCAACCAAAAGATTAAAATAGTACATTTCCATTCACACACACACACGCACACACACACACATACGCACACACATGCAAACCTACCGGCCACTTCACGCCAGGCTTCATGGCTGCTTTCACTGCTGTGTACGCCTTCAGTACTCCAGTATAGATGGCGGCCTGTTCAGGTTAAAATCAGGTAGATCCAGGGAAAATTAAGTCGAAGAAGAAATGCAATTGAAGTAGCCCCAAGCTTTGAGAACACCACCACATGAATTTACACCAAATGCCTCTTCACATTTCCATTTCTTCTGAACACAACTTTATGCAACAACAGGATGCGGACGCTCTTACAACTGTGCACAGAGTGTGGCATATATGCAGGGTTGGCCAGAATGATACATATGCGGTGTATACACGATATTTTTTGGCAGGGAAATAACCAAATATACGGCCATATACGGCGTGTATATACGGTTGTGGCCAACCCTGCATACACGGGAAATGAGAAGGCGCCGCACCTGCTGTGATGTGAACTTTCCAGAAATGGGCCATGCTGTTGTGATGTCTGACCCATACCGGTAGTACTCACACCCCATATCCATGAGCATCATGTCCCCTGCTTGCGTCTGGCGACCTGTGTGTGTGTTTGTGTGTGTGTGTGTGTGTGTGTGTGTGTTCAACACAAACTAAGACTAAATTGAAGCAGCATGTTTGATGCCTGCGTATCCTCTTGTTTGTGTGACACGCTTGCTCTCTGTTTGTGTGAGATCTGCTTGAAAAGAAGTGTGATGTAGGTGTGATACTAGTTACTTGTTACTGGCTGCATCCCGCTCCAGCTTCAATACGCATTTGGCTAGACAGGCATGTGGGCAAGAAGCAACACCCGGACATTTTCATCGTCCACGTTGAACACACAAGGTTCTGGCCCACCATGCTTGTTTGCAACTGCAAACTGCCACTTGTTTTCACAACACACTGCCCTTGCCTATAGTGTGCGGGACGCAAACCCAGCATGAACACATACACACAAACAAACAAAAACACACACACGCACACACACGCACACACATATACACTTGCTGCGCTACACGGAAGCAATTCTGGAGGGGTAAGATGACTCACTGTTAGGTGCCCCTGCGTGCCCGTAGTGCAGCACAGCACCGTTGGGCCCACTGGCTGATATGGGCGTGTACCCTGTGAGCCTGCAGCCCCCCATACTGTACACGTGGTGCAGGAACAGGCTCTCCAGCTGTGTATGTGCATTGTGTAGGTGCGTGAATGCTAGTTTGTGTGTGTATGCAGGTGTACACAAAGTGCAGGAACAGGCTCTCTAGCTGTGTAGGTGTAAGGTCAGGTGCGTGATTGCTAGTTTGTGTGTGTATACAATGAGACACACACTGCAGGATCAGGCTTTCCAGCTGCGTACGTGCATTGTGTAGGTGCGTGAATGTTAGTTTGTGTGTGTATGTGTATGTGCAGGTGTACACACAGTGCAGGAACAGGCTCTCCAGCTGTGTGGGTGATAATTAGTGAAATTTTGTGGGTGTGGGTGCACGCAAGTGTACACACAGTGCAGAACAGGCTCTCCAGCTGTCTGAGAGAAATGCGTGAAGATCTGATTGTGCTATGTATGTAATGTCTACAATCAAAAATACCGTTTGCAACTTTGAAATAAGGGAAATTAAAGGCGTTTGCAAATAATTGCTGCCATGCAAGACAGTCTTGGTCGCTCTGCGTGATTTTCGCGCATCAAGTCCCCATAGGCGTGCGTTTCTGTGCTTGTGCATTGTGCATATGTGTGTGTGAGTGTGTTTGTGTGTGTGATGTATTTAGTACACTGGGACAATCATTTCCATCCTGCCATTCAGAATTTCGACTGATGGCAGCGGTAGTGATAGCTTAACCCTTCTACGACGAAAATAATGGGAACCCAAACAATTGTTTCGCTCAGCCATACACGCCGATGCAAGGCACAAGCATGCTGGAAATTCCCTACATTAATTTGTTTCATTACGCCCACTTGATCTGAAAAGGAGGACCCTGGTTAAAAAAAAAAGACGCCCACGCAACGTGTCTGCCAAATCCTCACACACACAGTGCATATTGTTGTCACAGTGGACATTGAAAAAAGCTGTTTCAGCGCCCTTGCCAGCTTTCTGGTGCGCATCTCTTGGAACAAATATTAATGGATATGACAGCAATGGTGGTGTGTGTGTTTGTGTGTGTGTGTATGTGTGTGTGTTGGTATGCGTGTGTGTGTGTGTGTGGTATGCGTGTGTGTGTGTGCGGTGGTGGCACCATTCATGAATGGCTTTGGTATTGGTGCTCATGATGCCAGTGGCCCACATCCAGCAGGAAAGAGGCCCTGCATTCACACATGCACAATTTCCAAACTACATCAACATCCACCTGGTATTCCATCATGCCAGGCTTCGCCGCTCGCATCATGGCAACGTGGCCGGCGCTACCAACTTGGTTGGCGTACCTCAAGCACGCTGCCTCCTCAGCAGTCTTTTTCTGAGGTTGCAGCAGAGCAGCAGGAAGATCGGTGACATTTTGAGCAGCAGATCAGCTGTCTTCTATTAAGGCTGCAGCAGAGCAGCAGGATGGTCAGTTACATTTTGAGCAGCAGGTCAGCTGTCTTCTTCTAAGATTGCAGCAGAGAGCAGAACAGTCGGCGTGATTTTGAGCAGCAGATCAGCTGTCTTCTACCAAGGCTGCAGCAGAGCAGCAGGATGGTCAGTTACATTTTGAGCAGCAGGTCAGCTGTCTTCTTCTAAGATTGCAGCAGAGAGCAGAACAGTCGGCGTGATTTTGAGCAGCAGATCAGCTGTCTTCTACCAAGGCTGCAGCAGAGCAGCAGGACAGTCAGCGTGATGTTGCGCAGCAGGCCAGCATACAGTCAGCTGTAGTCATTGCTGACTCCGTGTTTCTCACCCACTCATTCCGACTCACTTCACCAGCCGCTGTTTTCACTCCCCAACCACTTTGTGATCACACACAAACACACACATCACTCTGCTTTCACTCATCACTGTACTTCCCAACCACTTTGTTATCACACACACACACACACACATACACACACATCACTCTGCTTTCACTCACCACTGTACTTCCCAACCACTTTGTTATCACACACACACATACACACACACATATCACTCTGCTTTCACTCACCACCCTGCACGCCGTCAGGACATCAAAGAGCGTTGAGCTGTCGTCCAGCTCAAACCCATCTACACCCTTGAAAGATGCCGGCGTTGTTGACCGTCCGCTGTATAGTGTGATCATAGACATGGTATAGTGTGATCATAGACATAGACTGTATAGTGTGACATGCCGGCGTTGTTGACCGTCCGCTGTATAGTGTGATCATAGACATGGTATAGTGTGATCATAGACATAGACTGTATAGTGTGACATGCCGGCGTTGTTGACCGTCCGCTGTATAGTGTGATCAGGAAACATTCACAAGCAACATCCAATCTGGTACCATTTTGCTATCTATTTATCAGAGTGTGACAAAATGTCATCCAAAACCTGTGGGAGACCCTTTGGTCAACCCATTGCTAGCAAGCATCAGCAGCCAACTCTGGTGGTGGCAACAAAGCACAAATTATGCCTTGAGTGCTTATGTTTAGGGTTGGCCAGAACCGTATATATACACCATATATGACGGTAAAATTGGTGATTTTACTGCCAAAAATACCATAAACACATCGTATACACATAGGGTTGGCCAAAACCATACATACATATGTATATACGGTGTATATACGGTAATTTTAGCAGGAAAATCACCATACATACGGTCATATACGATGTACATATACGGTTCTGGCCAACCCTAAATATACAGGGTTCTGGCCAACTATGTTTCTTTGGAAAAACAGGTCTAGCATCACAAGACTCAAAAGGTGCAATGCCTCCTTCCCTCATTGCTTACTCCAAACAGCCCCGCCTGCCTCTGTGGTTCGTCACTCAGCACATGCAGTGTGCAATTTCTACTTTTGCACATGTCCAACTATCCTGACCTCCTTTTACGAAAGATCGGCCCTGGAGCAACTGAGTTCTTACAAACATGCGCTAAATGTAGTCCCTTCCTACATCATCCATGCCACTTCAAAGGCGCAGGGGCCCTGATATAAATCATTTCATAAAAGCACGTGCAAAATGAGGCTGCTTCGTCATTTGCACCTGTCCGTGTTCACGCCACTATGAAGGTGCAGGGGCCCTGATTTACAATAATTTCTGCTAGCACATGCAAAACGTATCTACTACACAATCCACACCTGTCCGTGTTCACACCATTGAGAAGGTGCAGGGGCCCTGGCTTGCCTCCTCCCTCCTTTGCCACTGCACCCTCCAGCACAGACGCCAGCTCATCCACAAAGTGCACACTGTCTACGGCGTACCTGCGCATGAGAAAGGTCCAGCGCAAAAGGACCTTCGAGAATGTGAAAGTATAAGGGCTTGATGGTGAGGGACGCACAGGCCACGACTTCTGCAGCTCTCGCTAGATGCACTATACACTATAAGTGTAGCAGTTGGTGAGAGACGCACGGGCAAGGACTCCTGCAAGCTCCCGTCAAAGTGTACTCAGACACTTCTTCCCTTGTGTCTATGTTTTTACGTGTGCGTGTGTGTGTGCGTGTGCGTGTGTGTGTGCGCGTGTGTGTGTGTGTGTGTTTGTGTGTGTGTGTGTGTTCAGCCCTGTGTGTGTGTGTGTGTGTGTGCTCAGCCCTGTGTGTGTGCTGGATGAGAATCTAGGCAGCAGAAAATAAGGGGAGTACGGGACTGAGCTTGTACATACATCACGTTGGCTAGAATCATACATAGATACGTATACACGGTGCTATCAGCAGGGAACCATCATTTTTAGGGTTGGCCAGAACCATATATATATACGGTTAATATACGGTATTTTTGGCAGGGAAATCACAAAATATACGATCATATACGGTGTATATATACGGTTCTGGCCAACCCTAACCATTTTTTAAACTTTGTGCAATTACGGTTCTGGCCAGCTCTATAGGCACATAGTTTTTAGTTTTTAACTCGCAAGGCACTATTACATCATCGCTCTGGCATTGCAAACAAACCTGGCCTTCACCTTTTACAGCCATGCACGTGTTGATCAAAAAGCAAACAGAGCACTCGTTCAAAACATACGCATGAAGCTCAGATATGCTGCATCAAATAAGGAATGTATCGCATCTGACGAACGATTTGCAGGGGCACAGGCCTACGAGTATCTTTGGAAGTAGGCTCAAGGAGCAAAGGGGCACAGCATGTGTGCATTCGGCAGGCCCTCACATTGCCTTGTAGTCTTCTGGAGTCTTGAGGGCGCCCATCCACACCGCGTAATTGGCCGGCAGGCGAGGCATGAACAGAAGCGATGCACCCTGTTTGCATAAGAACAGATGCACAAGAACAGATGCGACGCACCCTGTTTGCATAAGAACGGATGCACCCAGCACCCTAAGATCAGATGCGATGCACCCTATTTGCATAAGAACAGATGCACAAGAACAGAAGCGACGCACCCTGTTTGCATGAATAATGATTTAACCTGCACAATAAAACATCCTGCCCAGTCAAATTGGACACATACACACCCATACACCCCCACACCCCCACACCCGCACCCACACCCACACCCACACCCACACCCACACCCACACCCACACCCACACCCACACCCACACCCGCCCACTCACACAAACACACGCACAAAGGACCGCTTGAATCGGGTGCAGTGCTATGAAAGCAGCCACTGCAAAACGCAGTACAGACTACCATCACCAACGAATTAGAATTCGGGCCATGGTGTGAACTCACAGATCGGACGTCCAGCGCACCGTACCAATCCTCCTCAAGCACGCCAAACAGGTAGTGCATGTAGGATTCCTGGAAATGAAACAGGTTATATTCTCGTCAGGACGATGCGAGTGCCCTGAGATAAGAGCAGGGTCAGGACGCTGCTGCATGTCTTACACGTGTACTACCGTACATGAAGTATATTACGGCCCCTAATTATTGTTTGTTGGCGGGGGCGGTGAAATATTATTCGTCAAACGGTGGTAAAATATTTATTTATTTCCAGGGGAACGGTTCAGAATTTTGGGGGGGCGGTGGTGAATAATATTTTGTTAAGCGGCCAGGATGCTCCCCCCCCCTCGCTCCGCCTGCCCCTGCCCCCCAGACCCCGCCCGCCTGCAGCAGGCAAGAGCAGACCGGGCTGAGTGAGAGGCAAAGGAGCGCAAGAAAAAGAGGCAGCCATGCAGCCGAGTAAACCTTGGTTTGCCCCCAGGATTGTATAATTGGTATTGCATCGGCACTGCATTCTGCAACAAATGAAGTTGAGACAGGAATGCAAGCATGCTCATGCAGCAGCAGAAATGCGCAGGCGCACAATGTGCACACACTTGCTTGCACACACACACACACACACACACGCACACAGACACACATGCACAGGCACACACACAGGCGCACACACGCACACAGGCACACACACGCACAGACACACATGCACAGACGCACGCACGCACACACACAGACACACACACACTCTCTAGCACCCTTGCACACACACATACACAAACACGCTCTAGCTACAGCACCCAAGCAACGCGCAAAGCTAGCACACGCATGCAGCAGCAGTAGCAGCAGTGACAGCAAGATGGCCACACACAAACCCCCAGGGTCCAATAGCACCTTCGAGAGGGGGTGGTTGCTGAATGTTGCTGTAAAACAAACAATTCTAGGGGGTGGGGTGCTGTTTTTTTCCAGTGGGGGTGGCGAGTACATGTGCATACGGTATGTGTGAATTAGTAAGATTTGCTTACACATGGCATACATAAAACCGTGCCTTATACCTTATACCCTTCTGATCTCAAAATCTACCTAATTATTTTATCAGAGGGGGGTGGCTGACCCCAAGTGGGCATGTTTTCCCAATGTTCCAGGAGTATGGATGCCCCGACTTGCTACAGTTAAACTTGTCTTCAAATCGTATGCTGCCCATAGCAATTTCATGTTATAAATTGGAGCACTTATGTTCAAGTTGCATTGGCGTGAACCCTTTTTTTACCACAAATTCTTCACAACAGATCACTTACCACACCAAATCACATGTTTTGTGGTGCTATGGTTTCCCCCTATTATAAATAAATCTCATATACAGAAAATATGGAGTGATTAACGAAATAGGTCGACTTCTGCTGTTCCCATGGTAGCCACCATACTCAGGTTTTGGTGGCCAGTTTGACTGCCAGTTTGAGCTATAATTTCTTTTAAATTGTTGACGCATATCGAGATACGTGAAATGTAGGCACCATGCACTTAGCTAAAAATGCCAGCCTTCATTTGAAGCAAGAATGGACCCAATTGGATGAAGGGGCAGTGAATGGCTGCAATCCAAGTGTAATAAAGGAACATTCAGGAGCATTTGCTCAGTCACCCCCCTCTGATATCTATATAATTGAGAATTGAGTGTGATGACAGTGATGACTGTGCACAATCCTCATGCCAATAGTAAAGAAAAAAGAATAAAGAACTCCTAAGTTGCAAGCAATGCCTAAACAGCTCAGGTTAAAGCTTACACTCTGGGAGTTAAGGACGTGTAACCCCCCCCAGCATAAATACCTGCTTGAAGGTCAATTCTCCATCGGTCGAGTACACATGGAACGATAGCCCCCCCTGTGTGATCAAGCAAAACGCGGGCAGATCAGTGAGTATCAAAGTAGCGAAACACAAGGTTCAGAATAGCTCAGAATGTATGTAGACGTGCCGAATGTTGTCAACTACTAAGGTATTTTTTGGTAGGCCTGACAGGAGCAAATGCTGCAAACGTAGCACTGGGTACACGTCCTGGGATTGCAAGGCCTGCTTAGCAGTTGTTAGTCATCATATTGCAGTCCGTGCTCTAACCTGAATCACAATGATGCCAGGCTGTGCCTTTTTTCCAGCAAGGACCGAGCGGAAGGACTCCAAAGCTTGCTTGCGGATGGAGCCATGCAATTCCTTTCGCGAGATCCTGAGGACCCATGCACACACAAGTGTTGATGTATGAGCACACATTTGTGTGAGTGTGTGCGTGTGTGTATGCGTGTGTTTGTGTGTACGTGCATGCGAGCGTGCGTGCATGCAATTGCGATAAGTGTGTGTGTGTGTGTGTGTGTGTGCGCACGCACGTTGCACGTATGTGTG
>Ga0307942_1003875_pt1 | contig 12052 bp, 10 predicted proteins | sample OrgLakmetagen175_FD_201846 | JGI IMG/M metagenome (GOLD analysis project Ga0307942, IMG submission 201846) | Saline water microbial communities from Organic Lake, Antarctica - #175 | ecosystem: Environmental > Aquatic > Non-marine Saline and Alkaline > Saline | place: Antarctica: Organic Lake...
CCAAGCAATTACTTGCCCGATTACCCAAGAAGCATTACCACGTGATTACTGCTCAGATTACCAATTTGGTAATGCCTATAGTAATCGCAGAAATCCACAGTGGTAATGAAATACAACATTCCGACGTTGAAGAAATAGAAGAAAGTAGGGGGGGAAACCAGGTTGTTGGCAAGAAGGGCAAAACGTGTACATGAAGGTCAAGCACCCATTCAATCTGCAGTTTTCCATGCAAACTGAAAGAAATACAGTAATAGAGGCTACAAATACTATTTTAGTAAGCAACGCAGCACAGTTGTTAACAAGCACAAGTATTTTGAGGCATTGACCGCATCGTCAGATCAAATCACCGTCACTGCAAAGTATTAAGACTCAGCACATCAACTAATAATAAATACGAGGGCACCCCAAATTCTTTGGATGGTGCATGCTCTGTGTGGTGTGCAAGGTTGGTTTGCTCAGCTTGGACTTTGCCTGTAAATGGGACTGGTGCTGCTGCCGACACGCACGTTTGTGGCTGTGCAAATGATGCGAACGAGCTTAGAGACCTGACACGGTACAGGGTCTCTTAAGGATTCCCTCTAATGGTACCTCTTAGAATGCTCACATGTTGTCAATTGATTACCAAAACTATCAATCAAGACTGGCACATCCAGCTTATTGAACAAGACATTGAGAAACTCTCAACTGTCAACCATCTAACTGCTTGTCACTACACGATTTGTCACTGCCAACGATTAGGCGTGACAGCATCTTAAAAACACCAGCCTTTATATAACCAAATTGCAGTCGAATAAATAATTTAAGGTTCTCTTTCACAATAACGCACATACATTTTCCATTCACATCTAAGGCTTTAGTTGTATATGTTCCAAGAAGCCTGTTGCTTTATAGCTTGCATGTCAAGTATGACCCAGCAGGCTGGAGCCGTTGTAAATGCGCCATTTACATAGTAGGTGACCCTTCCCCTACTGCTGGCACTTAACAGCCGCTCAAATTTTAGTCAGGGGGTTCCATGCAAGCTCTACGTTTTTTGTTGATAATGAATTAGCTTGCAACGATTCCTTAATGCTGATGAGCTAGATGAGACGAGAAAATGTAGGGGTGTCAGAAGCTGGTTGCCCAAACATTCTTACTTCAACACTCCACAATTGTACTGACTCCTCCTCATGTACAATTCAGAAAGGCATCAGTCTTGTTCTGTGATTGCGCGTTGGGCTGGTATGCTCATCATTCTAAGCACACTGCTTGCAGGCGCAATCAAGAGCGCCTGTTGACTGGCGAGGGAGCACCAACCAACCCTCTTTCCCTGAAGCAGAGCAAAATGGCAGTTGAAAGTGGCTCCATATGGCATCTTCTTGCAGGATGGGAGAGCTCAGCTACTCCAAAATGGCAAAAGATTGCTGACGACCAGGCTCGAACTGGCGACCTCCCGCTTACTAAACGGGTGCTCGACCAACCGAGCTCCGCCAGCTGCTGATGACAAAGTCCAATTCATATTCATTATATATGCATCTTGTTAGCACAGTGTCTGGAAACCTTACTTGCTGTGCCATAGCTGCTAGATACATGCTGGGTGGGGAATGTTTTGCAGGAGCCAAATGCAGCACAAACTACAAACCTGATATAATTACTATTGCTTGGACAGGGAACCACATCAATATAGAACATTTCTGCCCATTTTTCCGGGTGCACAGCTGCTTGGACACTTCACAGCTCATAGGATTAACGAAGCTTCTGCATTATTCTGGCGCTTTTTACACGAATAGGATCTTTGCAGCCAACTGGATGCTCGCTCAAATCCTTGATTAAAAAAGCACCGCTGCGTGAGATGAATGGCAGCGAGATGGTCTGCCTGAATAATCTGCTTGGGCTGCATTTGACAATGTGCCACACTTCAAAATCAAAACCACCTCCGCCCTATCCCACCATTTAACGTCGCTCAAGTCCAGGGGCTGGGGCAAGCACCTAGAGCTGGCTTGTGTCCACGTCTTAAATATTTTACAGCACTCCCTGGACCTAGCCTTTGTCAAGAGCATGGTGGGTGTTGTTGTGTCGTTTCTGATTTCGGCCAGAACCGTATATATACATCGTATATGACTGTTATTCTGGTGATTTCCTTGCCGAATATATTGTATATACACCGTACATACATGGTTCTGGCCAACCCTAGCCGTTTCCTGTTTTTGCACGGCCCCTTGCCATCTGCATGGTGCAAAATCGCACCGAAGACAGCCCTCATCAATGTATATTGTTGCTCACTTTTGTCCAAAAACGCGTGCATGCTTGTCTGTTAAAGAAATTGCACACACAGTCTCCGCCTGCAAAAGGCCCCTTCAGCTTGTTCCTTGCACCCCGGTACTCATTTCTTTTGCAGCAAACACCTGAAAAAGCCCCGCAGCGCTCAAATCCTCGCACCCACTGAGTGGTGTATGACGTGCAGGCCAAACAACAAAATGTAGCTGCCATACCAAAGGAAAACTGGGAATATATGCTTGTTTGGTTGTAGCTTTAGTTTGCACCAGCTGTTGCGCACATAATTTGGGTTAACATCTGCATGGATAAGGACAATGGCGCCTTTGCCAATAGGCCCCCCCCCATCCAAGGTCTGAGGTTTCCCAGTGCAGAAGGAGGCCTGGCTGGTATGAAAAAGGTGATGAACTGGAAATATTTGTATATACATGCTTGTGTCCCATCATACCTTGTTAGGAAGATAATCCTTTTATGACAACAAGCTGCCTTCTACACTAATGCGCAAGACACCGGTAGAAATTTAATCAAACAGGATGGCTTACCTGTTCTTGCAGGTCTTGCGCCCGTGGATGCCTTCCCGATACCAAGGCTCTGCAATACAGGGGCAATGTTGTCGCTGAGGCTCAGCTAAGGTAGTATGCTCACGAGCAGAAATGCAGTTGCTGTTTTTGTCAGAGATGAGCCTTGCTTGGCTGCCTTACTGCATGTGACCTAAAAAAGGGGGTCCGATGTGCAAGACCCTCACATGAGCCACTGCACAACGCACTTGCTCAGCAGCTTCTGCAAATTGCAGCTCCTTCAAAGCTCGCTGCTTGTGCATATGTGGTGAACACAGTGCCCGGAGGCACTGCAAATGCCTTCACAACCCGTTGTGTTGTCCAACACTCGCACCTTCCCTCTGTTCCAGCCTGTGACCTCATTCAGCAGGCCAGGAGGCTGCACTTCTATCACACACCTTGCATGCCTCCCCAGGCTAGGCCTACTCCCCACAAGTCCCCGTCAAGACCTGGGGCCGTGGTCATGGGCTCAGCAAGTTTGCTGGAGGTGTTGGATGCCTGCAGGTGCGTGCCTGCTTTCCACGGAGAAGCGTACCTGCAAAGGGCACGATGAACAATTGACTTCTTATACTTGAGTACCTCTGCCGGGATGACTCTGCTTTGGTCGCCTTTCCTCCGGGTGGGCAGCTTCAAGCAAAAGCGTCCAAAGGCACCCACCTCCTTCTTGAGCGCTCTTGCGCATTGGCATAAGTATAGGCACATCTTTAACAATTATGGTTACGGACATTTTTAAAATTTGTGACGGAAATATTGTTTCAGACTGTGAGTAAGTGAGCATGCTCTTTGACCACCTTTCGCACAATTGTTGAAATGTAATGCACATTGCTGGGTCCTTCGGCAATGTGCTGAACAACACTGCGCGCACAGAACAAAGTAGGCGCCTGGAATGAAGCTGAAATGAGGCGTCAAAACTGTTCATTTCAGCTCATTGCTGTGCTATTTGACCTGCTTTTTGTTGGCTGTGCAGCTTGTATTCATTCATCACATTCTACGTTAAAAGCACGGCAATCAGTGGTCTGAGTGGTGAGGTATCGGTGGAGAAAGACCGACGCTGCTGTTGGCTTGCACTGTGCAGCTTACGCACAGAGAGCAGAGTGCAGAAATCTTGGATTCCTGCTCGGACAACGCATGCCCCCATCTAGCGTTCGGGAAGGGGTTTGCCTATAACTATATATCTGATGCTGTGAAGCGGTGGGAGCACAAGAAGTGTCCCTACCAGCCATTATTCACACAGGGGACCTCAATCTATTTGTGGCCCACAGAGCCCACGATGGAGCTGCACTTTTGCATGGTTGTACGTTGGTTACATAGTTACATGGTTGTAAGTGGTTATATATGTTTTAACCACTTGTAAAATTTCAGGTCAAATGGTGCGGTGTGCAAGCCAAACTAGCATCTCACAGGTCAAAGGTCGCATTTTCTGGCCGATTTCTGCCCGACCCGAGGCAGGGGTTTGGTAGTAGGGGGACCCATCCCTACCGCTGGCACTTAACAGCCGCTCAAATTTGAGTCGGGGAGTTCCATGCAAGCTCTACGTTTCTTGTTGATAACGAATTAGCTTGCAACGATTCCTTAATGCTGATGAGCTGGATGAGACGAGAAGATGTAGGGGTGTCAGAAGCTGGGCAAATTGGTTGCCCTAACATTCTTACTTCAACACTCCACAATTGTACTGTATCCTCCTCATGTACAACTCAGAAAGGCATCAGTCTTGTCCTGGGATTGCGCGTAGGGCTGGGTATGCTCATCATTCTAAGCACACAGCTTGCAGGCGCAATCAAGAGCGCCGGTTGACTGGCGAGGGAGCACCAACCAACCCTCTTTCCCTGAAGCAGAGCAAAATGGCAGTTGAAAGTGGCTCCGAATGGCGTCTTTGCAGGATGTTAGCTCAGATACTCCAAAATGGCAAAAGATTGCTGACGACCAGGCTCGAACTGGCGACCTCCCGCTTACTAAACGGGTGCTCGACCAACCGAGCTCCGCCAGCTGCTCGATGTTCGAAGCCCCATTCATATTTATTATATATGCGTATTGTTTGCACAGTGTCTGGAGACCTCACCTGCTGTGCCATAGCTGCTAGATACATGCTGGGTGGGGAATGTTTTGCAGGAGCCAAATGCAGCTCAAACTATAAACCTGATATAATCACTATTGCTTGGACAGGGACACCAATGCAGCAGCGATGCCCCCTGACTCCCAGCGCCGATTGCCCCCTAATAAAAATCTTGCAGCAACTACTACTATACATGAGCTCAATGGACAGAATCTCCACCTACATCATGCACAATCAAGGAATTACATCTTTTGCAATTTCTACCGCTGCTCGCTCTTTAAACCTTTTTGTAGCCGAGTCAAACTTATCTGTTGTTATTTAAAAAAGGGGAGCTTGTGATCTCAGACCCTGGCTTTTTCCCTTTCTATTGGCAGAAGTTTACTTTGTTGTGGGTGTCTGCCGACCAATCACGGGCAATGCAGCCATCACGCGTTGGCTTCCCTGCCGGGCCGCCTGTTCAGGCATGCACGTCGTCATCACGTTCATCATTGCCTCGAAGTGCACACTGCTGCGGCTTAAAGCTAGCAACAAGAGCCCAGTACTCCATCTACATGCCAGCGTGCTGACGACGCACATGCTTGAGTAGTTAGGCATGCAGCTGTTGTTACGGCTGGGCATCATCATGGCAGATCTGTGCACGGTGACTGCGTCGTTTCAGAAAGCATTTCAATAGCAGCATGCCTCTGAACATTTTCATTCCAGCTGAATTTTGTATGTCAGCATCCGTGTATCCTCTCTGTGCACAGCTGCCTGGGACAGTCCACAACGTCTGGGAGCAACAGAGCCTCATTCAGGTACAACTGAATGGGTGTTCAACTCTGCGCGTGTGATCATTTATTTGTCTGCTTCTGGGTGAGGAAGAGGTTGCCTGATTCATTGACGAAAGGAGTTTGGGAGTGGATCTTTCAGCTCAGTTGTTCCGGTGAAGCCAAAAGTACTTTAAGCGGAATGCCACCCTGAATGCGGAGAGGACATTTCTGTTACTCATTACCAACAACTGTCTTATGTTTTGTGTCTTGCAGAAGTTTCCCTCCTTGACACGGGATGTGCGGTGTGAGGTGTGCGTGATTGGGGGTGGCGTAGCCGGATTGAGCACCGCATACCGCCTTGCCAAAGCGTGAGTAAAAATCGTACAGCAAAGGAGCCTCATTATTGGAGCATGAAGTATAATAGATAATAGCGATCCTGAACACTAGCGATATGCTGTCTGTGTTTCCCTGTTAGCTCCTTCTGATCTACAATTCCGCTTTGAAATGAAATACTTTCTGCCTGATGAGTCCATCCTGATCTGGAAAGCTGTCCTTCTTTGTCACGCTCCTGGTGTTTTTCTTTATTTCATGCAAACAGGGGCAAGCACGTAGTGGTGCTGGAGTCGTGGGCTTGCGGAGCAGGCATGAGTGGTCGCTCTTTGGGGTTACTCAGTCAATGGCACAGCGGTAAGCATTGCTTGACCGACAAGGTCGGTACTATTTTTAAGTGGCTTTAAGTTCATGCGAGCAGACCTCAACACATCACTTATGAAATTTGCATATAAATATTACTATGAAATTTGCATATTAGCAGAGGCATCCTCTAGTCTCCCTATAGCCCTTCTTACATGCTGCATACCCTGCCTTTCATGTACGCTGCCCATTTGGTTCTACCTGGCCCAACATATTTTATGCCTCTCATTCATAACTGCTTTTCACTGTGTTACCTCAATGCTCTCACTGAGATTTGCAGGAATGTACAAGACAGTGGAAAGGTGAGATCTCAAGACGAGCGAGGGAAGGAGGGAGTGTGGATTCACATTTGTTTGTGTGTGTTTGTTTGTATAGATGTTCAGCGTACTAGGGAGCTTGCTATCTCCCCTTTATCTATGTAATACCCTAAAAAAATAGATGCAAAACTGGAGCTCCAGCTGAGCATGCAGCACTTCAATCTAACCTGGCGCTTGAACTCCAGCATCTATACAAACCTCGAGGAAACGTTGTACATACAATATGGGCAAAAGAAAGCAAGGTTGATAAACGCCAGAGGTTGTTTTTGTGGAAGCATTTGAGGGACGAAATGGAAGGGAGATAGCAAAGTCATACTATGACAACAGAGATGATGATAAGGTCAGGGTTATGCGAGAGCATTAGAAGCGACAAGGGTCTAGGCACTGTAGTATGTTAGGCATAACAAACAAACACTGAAATCGCGCCAGGATGAGAGCAACGGTCATGGCTGGTGCATTAAGGAACGGTTTTAAAATGCGACATTTCCTAGGTTACCTCGCCTAGAAGAAAACTGGAAAATAAAGATAGGCAGTGCAACGATCAATTGATTTGGTTTCCATTTTTGTAAGTTGAGGGCATTCAACCTTTTCAAATTTCAGCATGTGAGTTGCAAGAAAGTGTTGTGGTATGCACGCACATAACACCCAAACAGTTTCATGGTGATAGCGTTTTTTTATTTTTAACCAGGGTGAAGAAGAAACCTTGCCCGGATCCTCTTATACTCCCCTTGAGCAATGCAGGGTTGCTGGCAATGAGAAAGCACGCACTGTCGCCCATGCCCATTCTGCGGCTGTGTCTTGGGTGGAGGGAGTGGTCAAAACTGAGGCCATTGACTGCAACTTCCATCGAGCACCAGGATTTGTGTATCAGAGCACGAAGGAGAATGGGCTGAGCAACATGGTATACGAGGTGGGTGTGGTTGAAAGCTTGATTAAATGTTAATTTACTGGTGTTGCCGCTTTGTTCCACCATCAAGATCCTTTTTTGTGGTGCATGCCAGTATAAAAGTCCTGTATCTGCACATTATGTCTCAAGAGAGCGAAAAGGTTTGCTCTAAAGCATCGAAGCTGCCAAATTTGCTTATCTACATCACTTCTTACGACCAGATTTTTTCCTCGTTCGAATTAAATTAGTAGGGGAGTGTCTTGCTCTGTCCAACATTTGCAGAACCCAGTACATGCGGAGTTCAACGCATGCAGCCGCCTTGGGCTCATGCAAGCAAAGCTGGAGAACATAGGCGGCGGAGCAGGTTCAGTGATAATTTCTGCTAGAGGAACCGCGTCAACTTTTCCTGAAACATGTCCCCCTCAACTCCATTGCCTATCATCACCTCATTGCGGCAAGTTCCAGCTGCAATCAAGTGTTTGTGTCCACTAAGTAATCCTCAGTTTTCTCCTACTCCTGTGGGACTTACAGGCCTCCCCACGGGCAACTTGACCCATGCTCTCACTTTGCCCCAGTGTGCCAACCTCGACCCAATCAAGTATATCCAAGGGCTGGCGGAGGCAGTGGTGAATGCAGGTATATCTGAAGAAGTGGGGAGGGATGCTTGCGACAGAAATAGTGGGGCAGCAGCAACACAACTGCGAAGCCGCTTTTGTGTGCAGGTGTTTCCTAGCCAATTGGTTGACACAGAAGAAAATAAAAGGAAGCCGCACAGTGGTATTCCTGGCTACTACTTCATAGACATATTATTTGCCTAAACAACTGTTGCCAACTGTTGCTTTTTATTTTGATTGTGCTACAAACAGGTGGCAAAATCTTTGAGGGCACACGGGCAAAGGGAGGCATTGTCACAGGCGAGTGTAGTCTTAATGGCTACAAGGCAAACTCGCATTAAATCTAAAATCTCTGATTAGTTCCACAGCTTTTCTTCAAAGGGTACAATATGTATCTACAGACCACTTCAGAAGACTTGTTCTTAAGGATTGGTTATGCTATAAACAACGGAAATGCAAGACCAATGTGCACAGTCGTCCATGTCGTAGCGTTTAATCCATGATTTTGTCCAGGCTATGGAAAGGCTATTAGTTTCTGGAAGAATTAGGGCAAAGACGTTGAGGTTGACTTTTATTGTGTTATGCGGAGTATGTATAATAGATGTAAACTAAAAGATATAGGATTGGAAGGAAAAGAAGTGAGCCTGCTCCTTTCTATGCAGCTTCCTAGGGAAAAAGGATGTGTTTGCATTTTTATGCCGCAGAAACCTACAAGAAGTAAATCAAGATGAATCAGCAGGACACTTACATCATAAACCCAGATTTCAACTCAGACAACTAATTACCAAGTGTTTCTTTTGTACAGGTCCCCACCATGGAGTTGTTCAGACAATGAATGGGTTCACTGTGGAAGCCAGGTAAGGCTAGAGACAGATTACTTGGACCCATTTAAGGTACAGGCAGGTATCAGTATCCCGCACAATGTAGAGATGCCGTCGTCCTCGCAACGCACAGCCCCATTGACAGAGACCGGTGTAGAGATGCCGTCGTCCTCGCAACACACAGCCCCAATTAACAGAGACATGCTGCACGTGTAGGGATGCCGTCGTCCTCGCAACGCACAGCCCCATTAACAGAGACCAGCTGTGGGTCCATGACAGGTAAATACTGCAGGCTATCGTGCGGCTTATTTCATGAGGATTCTTACGGTGCTTGGTTCAAATGTGGTTCCCTTTTCCTTGATCAATGTGGGGAGGTGGTTTTCACTACTTGCGTAGTTTTTCTTATATATGGCCCTAGTTATGCATGGCCCGTAAAGGGAGAAGCCCCACTAGCAAAAAAAGGCATTGACTGTCGTCAATGACTTATTGACTGAGTTGAGACTAGCATTGTGTCCTTTTGTCTCAGCGTCTGTATTTAAGACTGCAGCACTGTCATACTCTGACATCATGCCTCATTTTTTAACGCTCATTGTTCCTGCAACACTGAGGGTTCGTGTAACACTGACAATTCCTGCAACACTGAGGGTTCCTGCAACACTGAGGGTTCCTGTAAGACTGAGGGTTCCTGCAACACTGAGGTTTCCTGCAACACTGAGGTTTCCTGCAACACTGAGGTTTCCTGCAACACTGAGGTTTCCTGTAACACTGAGGTTTCCTGCAACACTGAGGGTTCCTGCAACACTGAGGGTTCCTGCAACACTGAGGGTTCCTGCAACACTGAGGTTTCTGTAACACTGAGGGTTCCTGTAACACTGAGGGTTCCTGCAACACTGAGGGAGTAGACTTCTCGTATATTTACCACTTGCGTATCCAATTCTGTGCAGGCAGCTGCCAAAAGCCGCCTACACTGTCGGCCTGCAGGTACCTGACTGAATCCTTAGATACGCAAGTAGTAGCATTTGGGCAGACGCTACAAGCCTACCTTGCCGACTACGTGCTGTCTATCTATCTTGTGTGTGCCAGCCTGTTTCTTGGGGACACGAATTTCATAAATAATTTCCTTTCCGTTTATGTTTGTTCGCCCACCAAGCACGCAAGTACTTTTGCTGTTGCCGGTGCATTAGTGCACAAGTAATCATGCCTGCAGCTGTATTGTTACATTAGATCACATTATAAATTCCCAAAAATGTCGAAATTGTGTTTTTTACATATTCAGCCTTACGTTTTAACATTTAAAACTGCGGAAAGTGATCATGTGATATGTATGTAGCCAGCCCAATTACTTGGGCTCCTCAGCAAGAGAGGCCTACTTGTCTGTTCCTTTACACTGTCTTTTGTGTAAGAGCCTGCTCTGCCTTAGCGAGCCTGGTGCCCTCTTTTTTTCCAAAGACTCGGTGCCGTCTTTTCATGTGACACCTCCCTGTTCCAGGTCCCACGAGGTAGCGTGCAGTTTGGCCAGTACTATGACATTGCAGGAGGACACCAAGTACGGCTCTCCCCCATGCCCAATGATCCAGAGAGCGACGTTCTCTTGGTGCACGGAGCTGTTGATCTGTATGGATCTGAAGGGTGAGCGACGTTCTCTCGGTGCACGGACCTGTTGAGCTGTATGTTGAGCGACGTGTTGAGTAACGTGCTTTTGGTGCACGGAGCAGTTGATCTGTATGGACCTGGAGGTTGAGCGATGTTCTCTCGGTGCACGGACCTGTTGAGTTACCTGTTGAGCGACCTGTTGAGTAGCGTGCTTTTGGTGCACGGAGCAGTTGATCTGTATGGATCTGAAGGGTGAGCGACGTTCTCTCGGTGCACGGACCTGTTGAGCTGTATGTTGAGCGACGTGTTAAGTAACGTGCTTTTGGTGCACGGAGCAGTTGATCTGTATGGATCTGGAGGTTGAGCGATGTTCTCTTGGTGCAAGGACCTGTCGAGCGACCTGTTGAGTAACGTGCTTTTGGTGCACAAAGCAGTTGAGCTGTATGGATTTGGAGGCTGAGTGATGTTCCCTTGGTGCACGGAGCAGTTGAGCTGTACGGACCTGGAGGGTGAGCGCAGTGGAATTGTGTTGGCAGGGTATAGAGCACGCTGTGCAACCGCATTCAAAAGCCATTTATGTAGTGACAGCACAAAAGAGGAACAGCCTGGTTGTTATCTGCCTTGCGCTAGGGAAAATGATAGAGGGGACAATCTGAGCAAAAGTCAAAACATGCTCGTTCCTGCATTAAAGGGGCAACTACTTACACATTAATTCATCAGATTGGACCCAATCTAATTTCACACTGATGCTGACTTATAAGCTACCAGAGCATGTGCTCAGATCTAGGTAAGATCTAGGTAAGTCGCCTGCATAAGAAATGACAGGAATATTTGCACACGTCGTGTATCTGTAACCTAGATGGGTGCTTTGAATTGGAAATGACGCATAAATTTGCATATCTCGCCAACTTCTTGGTTTGTTTGCTCCACAGTTTTGGATCTTTACTCATCTGAAGGATTTTGAAACACCAAAAGTCACTTAGTTTGGTGCGCTGACTGGTCAGATTCAGCATATGGCTGCTCACTTAGTAGGGTTCACGCTGCAGCCGATTAGGTATGGGCCCCATTACTGGCGGGTATGAATCTACACAACAGTGCTGAGCTTTAAATGTGCCAGTTATGGGGCCCATACCCTAGGAGCATGCAAAAAACATACCCTTTTGGGCCTCAGAGAACCCCCTCTGGGAAAGTACCCGAGGTTCCTCATCCAGCTAGTGCATCCAAAATCAGGCTGGCTCAAGATTATTGCAACCGTCCACTGAGTAATGCAAGATGCACTTGTTATATTTGCAGATCCCATTCGCTTTCAGCTGCACCCGTTCATCACTGGCTGCGCATGCCAACATTGTTTTTGTTTTGTATGGCAGGCATGATGACCCCTATGCAAAGCTGGAAGCTTGGGCGCGCAAGAATTACCCGCAGTGCGTGGGCATTGTAGCAAAGTGGAGCAGCCATGACTACTACCCAGGTGAGTAAATTTTGTGCGACATGTATAGGGTTGGCCATAGCATATATATAT
>Ga0307942_1003876_pt1 | contig 12052 bp, 17 predicted proteins | sample OrgLakmetagen175_FD_201846 | JGI IMG/M metagenome (GOLD analysis project Ga0307942, IMG submission 201846) | Saline water microbial communities from Organic Lake, Antarctica - #175 | ecosystem: Environmental > Aquatic > Non-marine Saline and Alkaline > Saline | place: Antarctica: Organic Lake...
TTCCCATCTGCTTGCTCATGTGCTTACTCACTCAAGCACTAACAGTTATAGCAATGTGTGTATTTGTGCCCTCGCTTGCTTGTAGCCACCTTCACTCGACACTCATCACTCATCACTCATCGCTCATCGCTCATCGCTCATCACTCATCACTCATGATTAGGGTTGGCCAGAACCGTGTACTTACACCTTATATGACCGTACACTTGGAGATGTCCCTGCCAAAAATAACATATTTACACAACGCATCATTACGGTTCTTGCCAATCCTACTGCATTAACAGTTATAGTTATATTCGTGCCCTCACTTGCTTGTAACACCATCTTGCTTGCTTGTAACACCATCTCGCTTGCTTGTAACACCATCATTACTCATAATTCCATACAGGCATAAAAAAATTGCGTGTGCTTGTAACACCATCATTACTCATAATTCCATACAGGCATGAAAAATTTGCGTGTGCTTGTAACACCATCATAACTCATAATTCCATACAGGCATAAAAAATTTGCGTGTGCTTGTAACACCATCATTACTCATAATTCCATACAGGCATAAAAAAATTGCGTGTGCTTGTAACACCATCATTACTCATAATTCCATACAGGCATAAAAAATTTGCGTGTGCTTGTAACACCATCATTACTCATAATTCCATACAGGCATAAAAAATTTGCGTGTGCACCTGTCCCTGTTCCCACATCCAGGATACGAAGGTCACTGTCCTTTGGGTGCACCCACGCCCCTAGCAGCATCGAATCCGTTCCAGTCTGCACATGGTCACATGGGCACATGTCACGTATCAAAGATACTGTTTGCGTAGGGAAAATTACACGCATTGCTGCAGAGTAAGAATTGCACAAAAGGACACGCACACACACGTGCGCACACACGTTACTGTGTGCGCAGTGCACATGCGTTAATGTGGGTACATATGCGGTCATGTGTGTGCACGTGCAGTCCTGTGTGTGCATATGCGGTACTGCGTGCGCAATGCGCATGATTACACTAGGCTGCAAACTGCACAGTGCACCAAATGGTGCGCACTATGCTGCAGACTGCAGCTGGCATAAGGGCACATACAATATGTGCAGTGTGCGCAATGCGCATGATCACACTAGGCTGCAAACTGCATAGTGCAGCAAACGGTGCGTACTATGCTGCAGACTGTACCTGGCATAAGGGCACATACCATTTGTGCAGTGTGCGCAATGCACATGATCACACTAGGCTGCAAACTGCACAGTGCATGAATGGTGCGTACTATGCTGCAGACTGCACCTGGCATAAGGGCACATACAATATGTGCATTTGTGCACAATGCACATAAACACTAGGCTGCAAACTGCACAGGGCACGGAATGGTGCGTACTATGCTGCATACTGTACCTGACATAAGGGCACATACAATATGTGCAGTGTGCGCAGTGCACATGCTCACACTATGCTGCAAACTGCACATGCACAAAAGCACATGATGTTGCAGTATGGCAGGCACTTCATTGTTTGAGAGAACATTGCGATTTAATCTGCACATGATGCGCAGATCATGATGACACAGGCAAAGGGTGTTGCATGACGGGAGCTGGTTTTGAATGTGTTGCTGTGTACGTGTAAGTGAAAGAGTGTATGCCAAGTGCAATACCTAGCTTGGTTATATGTGAGCGCACGGTGTAACAGCTTGTGGTTGTGCACTTATTATGGTTATGATGCAGAGACAGCTATCTCTGCAGTTCAACATTCAAAACACCCACCAAAAAATAAACAAACATGTGTGCTGAGCGTGCACATGTGTAGGGTTGGCCAGGACCATATATATACGGTGTATATACGGTATTATTGGCAGGGAAATCACCAGATATACGGTAATATACGGTGTATATATACGGTTCTGGCCAACCCTACACATGTGTTGCGCAGTTGCGTGCGGTGACAGATTTAAATGTTTTAGATCTGAAATACATTTCTTTTATGCACACAGTTTAAAAAACAAGAGGGAAAAGAAGAACTATGGGTAGCAAAAACCACTCCCCACATTAATCAAGGAATGTGTGTACGCACAAAATTCAACAATAACCAAAAGGCTTTCTCGCTTAGCTTGATAAGGGGCATAGGCCCGCATTAATTTCACCAACCAAGCATTACTCCATCTTGTAACTTGCACTGGAGCGACTCTAATTATTGAGAAGTATCTGGGGCGTACGGGGTTCAACAACAAAGGCTTATTAATGGGGTGTTTAAGTGGAATTTCTCTGCACTAACACGCCCCTTTCCCAAATTACATTGGCCTGAAGAGGTTAGAAAGCCTTTTTATTATTAAACAGTCCGCAGCTATATATGTATATATGTGTGTGTGTATGTGTGTGTGTGTGTGCGAGTGTGCGCGCATGCGTGCAAGCACGCGGGCATGTGAAAACGCTTACTTTCATCGCGCAGCCCTGCTGGCAGACATCAAAGAACCTCATCCGAAAGACGGAGGGTGGTGGCTGTTCGGGTGGCATTTCTAAGAGGCAGCAGATCGAGGTTCTAAAAGGCCTCCCTGCAGGGCATGGAGGATACGTTTCATTGAACGTTTTCAGATGCATGCCCCAACTGTTCCTTGTGATTACCTTTTCTATAAGGCGGCAATCGGTTCAGCCCCTCGGTCTACATATACATAGCTATAGACGACAAATTGGCAAGTACACCCCATCGACCCACTGCCTCCAATACATACATTATCCCCATAGGGTTACAAGTTACAAGGCCTTACACAATAAGGTGGTGGTCACGCATGTGTTGCATTTGCGCACCTATCCTTGCCGTTCCAGCCAGGGCGTGTGATTTCCTCTCCTTTGGGCGCACCCACGCTCCTCTTTGCCCCTACAGATTGTGTCTATGTGTGTGTGTGTATGTGTGTGTGCGTGCGTGCGTGCGTGTGTGCATGTGTGTGCGTGTGTGTGTGTGTGTGTGTGTTTGTGTGTGTGTGTGTGTGTGCGTGTGTGTGTGTGTGTGTGCGTGCACACTTGCGTGCGTGCGTGCGTGCGTGCGTGCATGTGTGTGTGTGTGTGTGTGTGTGTGTGTGTGTGTGTGTGTGTGTGTGTGTGCGTGAGTGTGTGTGTGTGTGTTTGTGTGTGAGTGTGTGTGTGTGTGTGTGTGTGTGTGTGTGTGTGTGTGTGTGCGCGCGTGCACGCGTGTGTGTGCGCATGAGTGTACACGTTTGTGCATTCGTGCATGAGGAGTGAACATTTGCAAGCATGCGCAGGAGGATGCACACCGTTGATCTTCCTTTCAAAATGTATCCACATTTTTGACGCATCATTATTGTATTTTACGTTGGTATGTGGCAGTTTTGCCAAATTCTCAATTGTGGCAGGTTTGCACATACTCAACTTTTATTCGAGCTTATACCTCAGTCTGATAATAGAAGATTAGTTCAGGCTAGATCACTGTCGCGCGAGTTTTCTTGATGCAGGATATCGAGCGCGCAAAAGCATTTCCCCGCTTACCCATTCTGATGAAACAGTTCGGGTTTACTGCGTACGAGGGAGTGCTAATATTGACTGCCGAAAACATTCGTGATTTTTTACGATAAAAAGAATAAACAGCATGTCGCTCACGCGTCAATTTTCCGCGAGGATTCCACCGGTTCCAAAAGAGTATAGCGATTTACTGTTGTGGAGGGATGTCAAGAAGACGGGGGTCTGTTTCGGAGGCAGCACGGCGGTGTATTTCCTGTTGGCGTGGGCACCGATCAGCTTCAGCGTGCTGGGTCTCCAGGCCATCACCGTGAGAGAGGGAGGGAGGGATCATCCTGCATTATTCCTCTGCAGCAGTCCAGCTCCATCGAAAAACAACTGCGTGTGTCTGTTCTCACCGTTCTCAGAGCCCCAAGGATGTGTTCCCATAAATGCACTGCAATTGCACATCCCGTTCAACCTGTTCCCTCCCTCTCGCGCACAGATTCTAGTGGCGACCACGCTGTTGTGGAACTTGGGATCGAAAGCGTTAGGGAGGTGCGTGGGTCAACTTCCTGCCGTTTGTGGGACTGTCGCCTCGCCTGTCCGACGCCCTCTCACTCGGGGCACATCTGTGTGTTCTCAGGTCAGGCCCACCAGTGCCTGAGGTGCTGCTCGCTGGGGTGTCCAAGGAGGCGCTGACCAACATGGTGGAGAAGTATCGGCCCCTCATCAACCTAGGACTCGGTGAGTGCAGTTGAAACTGGCTCAGTGTGAGCACCTGCAGTGGCCCACACTGTTCATCTTGCCTACCTTGCTGCTGTGACTGCCTGTCATCGCATAACAAGTGCCTACGATAAAAACCTAGGCGTAGGAAGGTGTGCGAGCAACCAAGCTCAAGGAATGAGTCAACACAGGTTGATAGTGGAAACTGGCAACTTGCCTGTATGTGTGCGTAATTCTGTGTGCAATTGTGAACGCTCATGTTCTGGGTTCAAACGCCTGCATGTACGTGCACTTGCGCAATAGCACAGTGCAACCATGCATGATGATGATGATGATGGTGGATGCAGCAGGTAGGTGCTCGTGCTACGTCAGGGACTTGACAAACTTATGTTCTGCCCCACACGCTTTGCTTGTGCAGGTATGGTGGGACAAATACTGAGCGGCCAGAATCCAGCTTTATCTTTGAAGGTACGCGAGCTGTATGTGCAGCATTTTCAGAAAGTCCAAATCCTGCTTCGTCTTTTGTGGTAGCTGTGTTCAAAAACCGTCAGCTGATGAATTTGAGGCAGTGCTAAGCGTCGTCCTTCCTAATCCATGCCGGAGGTGTTTACACTTCCTGCGTTCTTTTTCTTTACATTTTCCCCTGCAAAGCATCATCTCCAACTCCAGTCTCTAATCTCTACTCCGTCATCCGTCCTCTAGGTGTTTGCTGCTGGTTTTGTGCTTCAGTGGGTGGCCTCAAGGGTGTCGCTCCTCACAGCAGCCTACTTGAGTGAGTCACGCTTACAACGATGCAAGCCGCTCATCTAAACACACACGCATTGCTCTACATCATTACCTACCTTAACCTGAACACAATCACGCTGCATACACGTCCCCTGGCATCGTTCCTGTCTCCCGTTTTTAAAGCACATTTTGGACACTAATGCCATCTTCTTGTGTGTATGTGTGTTTGTGCGTGTCACGCAGTCCTGTTCATCGCCTTCACGATGCCTAAAGTGTACGAGTTGAAAAAGACAGAGATTGACAGCGTCGTTGCCCTGGCAAACAGCAAGATGGGAGAACTGTACGACAAGTTTGACCAGACTGTCCTAAAAAGTGAGTCCTGCATTATTAATGAGTCCTCTCTTAAGCTAACCAGAGATCCTGTGAAATCAGGTTCTCTTTGACTTGTAAATGATTATAGCTTGTTCACGCGATACCCGATATAAACCATCTGCTACCTTGATGATGATCACAAGATTGCGGTCATCAAGGTAGCAGACAGTTTTAGTTGCCTCCTCAAGAAACTCTAGAAATTCGTTGATGTTTGTCACAAAATGTGGGTCAGCTCCTCTTTGCATTTCAGGGTTTTGTGCTGCATGAATCAGGGTTGTTCAGTTCGTTTTTTTGGGAGCAAGAGTCGATACAGTTCGTGAAACTTCTAGAACCCTCAAACTATCCGAGCAGTTTGATGTGCAATTTCGAAATGGAGAATTTTGCTGGTTTCTGTGGTCATGCTCGTCCAAAACCTGCTTGTAATGTGCCGAATAATAATGAGATACAATGAATGAATGCACATAAAATCAGAACGTTTGATGGCCATCTAAGGCTCTTTCCTGCATTCTGGACTGCAATTTTGGACCAAAAACTTGGAAAATGGGCTTGAAGGTCGACAGACTTTCAATAGCTTGCGGATTTTTAGGTTTGTTAAAATGTGTGCAGGTTGCAAACCCAAGCTTTTGACCGAACCCCAAACTGAACAACCTTAGCATAATGTAAGATGGTTTGTACTACATGTTACAGTTGAGAAGAGAGTTACATAAACTTCTTATCAAACTCATGCATATCTTAAATCGTTGAGCAAATTATCATTACCGTACCTTGCCTATGACACAACGCATAAAAATTGTTTTATGCCCTGCGGGATGATTGTGGTGTATTGTAACATCTATTTCTACCCTGTGGGGTTGGTGTAAATAAAGTTTTTGGGCCACATTCCATGATAAGACACCCGCGGCCTCCTCCCCGCCCCCCCAACCAGCAGCACCCCCAGCCCCAGCTGCAGCTTTGGTTTGTTGAGCATTGGAGGCAGACATGGAGGCAGGCATCAATGAGGACTTTCCCTTCGCTGTGCTTATAACGCAGTTTGCTCAGTAGAAAAGACAATGAGGACATCCCCTTCGTTGTGCTTATACAGCAGTTCGCTCAGTAGAAAAGACACTGCCAGAGCAGCGCTTAGATGAGATCAAGGGGGGAGCTGTGTGGCAAGGGGAAGCGGGTAGGCGTTGAGGATAACCAAGCTGCCCGCATCCAAGCAGCCATTTTGCAGTAGCAGCAGCAAAGAGATTGAGGAGAGCAGTGTTGGTGACTAGAGCAAGAGAAGGCAAATTTTGGGGGAGAGGGGCAGCAAAGGCATAGAGCAGTAGAAAAAATAGTGATTGATTGCTTTTGCCCTTTTGTGATGTATTCTTCATACAAAGTGCTTGTGAAGCGTTATGGAGCTGAATTCAGTCAACAGTCCTGCGGGGTTGTAGCCTTCTATTTGGGGTGTGGGGAGGTGCAGGATTCAGGAAATTTCTTTTAGGTTGCGGCGCGGGATGAGTACGGTAAGGTGTGGTATTATTCGCAAGAATTAGCATGATGAATTTTATTGTACGAATTACTATCTCTGCCATGCAACTGATTATGTTGAGAACTTTTCCTTCCCTTACTCCTACATCTTGCAGAGATCCACAAGGGCAAGGCAACAAAGGCACAATAAAAATGGCCTTGCACAGCAGGATGGCAGCTGTTTCCCTTTCTCGATGTACAAAACTTACGGCTTCGCTGTTGGCACGGCTCTTACCTGGTTGAATCCTTCTCAATGACTCTGACACGCACATATACAAGACCATTCCAATTATGTTTCTCATGTTGCATTTCATTATGTTGGTTGTGCCCTCCAGTTAAATGGCTCTTGGGTATGTGGTGTACGTCTTGTGCATGTAATATGTTTTATGTCAATATATCCTCAGCATTCTAACGGGAGACGACATCGTCACTATATTAATGTGGATTGATTCTTTCTCCTTTTTTCATTGGTCGTACGGATGGGGACTCTGACCTAGCTCGGAATCTGACCTCGAATCATTAGAACAACTAGCTCTACATGGAATGATTAATTAGGTGCAAACGGGTTCACTGTATACTTCATCGGAAGTGCGATGGAAAAGGATTGGCGCAAAGGCTAGAAAATCGCTGATTGAAAAGATTTAATTAAAATACAAAAATAAGAATAGGATGGGTGATTGTTAAGGCTCAATGTGGCACCACTGATCGCTAGAAAGTCCTCCCCCCAAAGCCTTAAGGATGGACAAGGCCAAGGATGAGGACGCTGAAGAAAGTGGGTTACCCTCGTGCTGCTTGAGGGCTCGCTAGAGTGTGCCTACAGAGGAACAGCGTGTTTGTTGAACGTGTATAATGCAAGCTCCTAAAACGCAACCGCCTCTTCCCGTCAACCCCATGCAGCTGAGTTCTCCCCATTCTATGGCATAGACAAGGGGGCCGTGCTGCAGGAGGCCCGGTGCTTTAATGATCCACAGATTGATGCCAGGAAATGTCAGCAGGTGCGCTCTTGTGCGCGTGTTGAATGGCTACTTGCATACGCGTTGGGTCACAATGCGCGCATCCGCTGATCCCCCTTCCCTCGTGCTATGAGGTTTGGGACTTCACGCGATGCAGCTATGTTTGGTTGGCATCAAGGTGCACTAGACTTGTATTGATTTGCGCTGCCTTGGAGTTCTAACCTGCGTCTGTTCCTTTTGCTCCTTCACCGCCCTTGCACACAGTGTTCTGAATGTATGTTTGTTGCTATGTAGGTCATCACCAAGCTGCTGTACTTGCTGGGCCAGGGCGAGTCTTTTACCAAGGTATGTGTGTGTGTTTGTGTGTGCACTCTTGTCCCGCATGTGTGAGCCTGATGCATATGAAAACACACTCAAAAACTCCCTTTCCGCTTGCATTTTGTTGGGAGGTCCCGAGCAATGCTCTGCCCTGCCCCACAACCGCAAGGACTCGACTCTCCCATGTACATTTGTTTGTGTGCGTGTGCACCACCACCATTCATTACCCTTCCTCGCCTCACCTCGCAGAAAGAGGCGTCGGAGGTGTTCTTCTCGGTGACCAAGCTGTTCCAAAACAAGGACACCAACCTGCGCAGAATGGTGTACCTGTGCATCAAGGACATCTGCCCCTCTGCAGACGAAGTCATCATCGTGACCAGCTCGCTGATGAAGGACATGAACAGCAAAACGGACCTGTACCGCTCCAACTCCGTCCGGGTGCTGTGCAAAATCATAGACAGCCAGCTCCTCATGCAGGTCAGTTGTGGAGGTGTGTGTGTGTGTGTGTGTGTGTGCGTGTGTGTGTGTGTGTGTGTGTGTGTGCGTGTGTGTGTGCGTGCGTGTGTGTGTGTGTGTGTGTGTGTGTGTGTGTGTGTGTGTGTGTGTGTGTGTGTGTGTGTGTGTGTGTGTGTGTGTGTGTGTGTGTGTGTGTGTGTGTGTGTGTGCGCAAGTGTGCAAGTGTGTGTGTGCGTGCGTGCGTGTGTGTGTGTACGTGTGTGTGCTGCTTGCAAGACTGTGTGCTTATTGCCCACAAGGCTCCACACAGAAGTGCAACAGCTGGGAACACAAGCGCGAGGGGAAGAGGGAGGGTGGATGCAGCTGTATGTGAGTTGCACAAGAAGAGAAGGTTTGCAACGCAATTGTTGGTGCTCTCCACTGAAGTCAGAATTGACCCCATTGGGAGGAAGGGGAGCCATGGCGTGCTGTCCTTCTCTTTTAAGAGGACGACCTGCTCTTTTGGTATCTGTTGCTACGGTGGCCAGCGGGAACTGCTCGGAACCAGGTTACCCAGTCAGGGCTTCTGTACTGATGAACCCTGCCCAGCCAATTTGTAGCGTTTCATACTCATACCGTTTGCCGTGCTACAGACTCCAAAAGCACCCAACAGCGTGCCCTTGATTGTTCAGTTTCCCCGCCTAAATGTCGTGAGCAAAGAATGGTTGAAAAGAATTACGCACGTCATCCATTCCTCTCGAATTGCAAACCTGCGAGGAAATGAAAAGGCATGTTCTGTACCCAGCACGCTCTAGCTGATGGGTGCCCACGTATACGTCACGGCCTCCGTAAAGTAATTTACTGGAAGACCAACGGTGCACTAAAGACATTATCACGCACACACACACGCACGCACACACACGCACACGCACACCACTGCCTCCCAGATCGAGCGCTACCTTAAGCAGGCCATTGTGGACAAGGCACCTGTCGTAGCCAGTGCCGCCCTCGTCAGCGCCCTACACCTGCTGGCCAACAACGCGGAGATCGTCAAGCGCTGGATCAACGAGATCCAGGAGGCAGCCCAGAATAAAAACGCCATGGTGCAGGTGTGTGCTGCACATGGGTGTTATGTGTGGGAGGAGAATGTGTTTGTGTTTGGGGGCACACAGCTGCTCACACGGTGCGCACACGCGTGCACTTTAACGCACTGACACGCACACACAGGCGCAAACACACACGCACACGCACGCATGCACACACACACACATACACACACAAATACACACACACACAAACGTACACATGCATGTGCACTAATCATAGCATGCATGACCTCCAAATCTAAGGGTGCTAGTGAGTACACGTGTCAGACCACATAGCACCCCGTACACCCACGCACACACACAAGCTGCCTACTAACACACCTTTCTCCTGTGTGGGAATGAACTACACGTTTGCTTGCAACCACCCTCTGCACAGTTCCATGCTGTCGCGCTTCTGCACGCGCTGCGCTCCAGCGACCGCCTGGCCATCAGCAAGCTGGTCAGCACGCTCACCAAGGCCAACGTCAAGTCCCCCATGGCGCAGTGCCTGGTGAGCGTGGGCATTTGTTTGTGTGTGTTCATGTGTTGTGTGTGTGCGCACATCTGTATGTTGTGTGCATGCGCTCGTGCATGTTTGTAAGTGTAAGTGTGTGTACGTATCAGGCTGGGAATTCGCCGAGGGGGGATCAATGTGCATGCCACTTGGTAAAACTAGGTAGAACGGTTACACGGTATCTAATTCAATATACAGACTCAAGTGCTTCATACAGCAAAGTACAGGTCGGCACTTGCAGGAAAAATGCTTGATTCTGTTTGATTCAATGTACCCGTCACTGGCGAACAGTTGGCATACATGCGCACGCCAATCACCCAAATACACGCACACATGCACACATGCACGCGCGTACATACACATGCACACACGTGCACGTACGTACGTACACACAATGACACACACACGCACACACTCACACACAGTTGGTGCGCTACGTGGCGCAAGTGACTGCGGAGACACAGCCTGGCCCCAACGGAGAGGCACGGCCCTTTTATGATTTTTTAGAAAGCTGCCTGCGCCATAAAACGGAGATGGTCATCTTTGAGGCTGCACGCGCCATATGTGATTTGAAGGTGTGCGTACTTTCGTGTGTGCGTGTGTGCCTGCGTGCATGTGTGTATTTGTTTGTGTGTATGTGCGTGTGCGTGCGTGTGTGTATGTGCGTGTGCGTGCGTGTGTGTGCGTGCCTGTGTGTATGTGCGTGTGTGTGTTTGTGTGTATGTGTGCTCTCCGATCAAACTGCTCTTACTAGTACGTTGCACAACTCCCCGCTGCCACGCAGAACGTAACGGCACGCGAGCTAGTGCCAGCTGTAGCCGTGCTACAGCTGTTCCTGTCCTCCTCCAAGCCCGTGCTGCGCTTTGCTGCCGTGCGCACGCTGAACAAGGTGGCCATGAGCCACCCCATCATCGCGTCCACCTGCAACATCGACATGGAGACGCTCATTGCAGACCAGGTGGGTGGCGGCGTCAGACACGAGCGTGCACATATATAATGGGTAGGATTGGCCAGAACCATATGTATAAACCGTTTATGACTGTATATGACCGTATATTTCCCTGCCAAAATACCATATGTACACCGTATATATATATAATATATATGGATCAGGCCAACCCTATATATTTGGTGATTTCCCTCCCAGAAATACCGTAGTTTCACCGTGTATATTTGGCCAACCCTAACGATGGGAGCTTCGTGCATGCTGCACTGTTGAAACATGCTATGAAAAGGCCATGTGTGCTGCACGCCATCGTCGTGTCCACCCGCAACATCAAAACACATTGGACTGGAACCGTTTCTTGTCTCCCTGTTTGTACACAGCAGTTCGAACAACAAATAAAGGGAGGCAGTGGGCGACTTTATCAAGTAGATCAGATAGAGGGATCACCACCAAAAGGGCTGACAAGCCCCTTCTTGTTATAGTGCCATGTTTTTGGGGCGTAGTCCCTTCATGTTCACTGCAGTCAACACTGCGCTCTCAGAGAGTCAACACTGAAAGAATAGAGCATTGAGCCAGCCAGGCAACCTTACAGTGTAAAATTTGTATGAGATACAAGCCAATTTTGCTCTGATTCCGGAACATCCCGGTCAACCCCCCCTCCACGCAAGACCCCTTCAGGGTCGCGTATCTTTGTTTCCCCCGGGATGTAATTGGGTGTATTTATCATGTATTTAGAATGTTTCATATTGTATCATATTGTTAGCCTTTCCTCTCAGCAGTGGTGTCATTGAGTGTGGTAGAAGGCCGACCGATTCCCACACGCTAGCAGCGCTTGCAGCAGCAGAGCAGAGAAGGCAGCAGCTTCACAGCACTCGGGAGGACAGGCGAGCGAGGGCCCAGGAGAGGACCCGCGTCCAACCCACTTGGCACAGCACTTGGAGCAACAGTCTCAGCCTGGCAATGCCACTCAGCAGGCACAGGAAGCAGCAGCCCAGACAGAGTTGGTGGCTTTGAACAACCGTATGGAGCTCAGGCGTTCAGAGGAGC
>Ga0307942_1003881_pt1 | contig 12044 bp, 16 predicted proteins | sample OrgLakmetagen175_FD_201846 | JGI IMG/M metagenome (GOLD analysis project Ga0307942, IMG submission 201846) | Saline water microbial communities from Organic Lake, Antarctica - #175 | ecosystem: Environmental > Aquatic > Non-marine Saline and Alkaline > Saline | place: Antarctica: Organic Lake...
AATAAATACCCTCTCCAGGCCCCTCCTCAATCAGCATAGGGCATTTATTGTCACACACACACATTTTTGCACAACACACATGTATGCACCATGACCATGCTCTCATGAATATACACAATAAACACGTACACATATGCACGCACCACGCACACATAACGCGCATAAACACACATACACATATACACACATGCGCGCACCATGACCATGCTCACATGTATGTACACAATAGACACATACATATATGCATGCACCACGCACACATAACGCGCACAGCACTCACACATACACACACTTACACACATGCGCGCACCATGACCATGCTCTCATGTCCCTTACTCAGCACAGGCCGCACCACACACACACACACACAATCACACACACACACACATACACACACAAACACACACACACACATGCGCGCACCATGACCATGCTCTCATGTCCCTTACTCAGCACAGGCCGCACCACACACACACACACACACACATACACACACAAACACACACACACACATGCGCGCACCATGACCATGCTCTCATGTCCCTTAATCAGTACAGGCCGCACAAGCCGCATGTTTTCTGAGAGGCGCTGCTCATCCTCAAAACTATGAAGTTAAATTAAAAAAAGATAGGTTTATGTGCGTGTGCGTATGTGTGTGTCTGTGCTTGTGTGCTGAGCATTTTTAGTGAGTATTTTTGTTCAGCGTTGCGTGTGTGTGTAAGTGATTGAAAGTGTTCCTTTATTCCTATGTCCGTGTGTGACCCTTGTGTGTGTGTGTGTGTGTCTGTGTGTGATCCTTGTGTGTGTGCGCGCATGTGTGTGTGTGTGTGTATGTGTGTGTGTGTGTGTGTGTGCGATCCTGAACCTAAGGATTTAAAGGCGTAAGTGATTGGGAGTGTTTCTGTTTTCCTATGTCTGTGTGCAATCCTTGTGTGTGTGTGTGTGTGTGTGTGTGTGCGCGCGCGCGCGCGATTAAAACCTAAGGATCTATAGGCGCAAGTGATTAAAAGTGTTCCTTCGTTCCTATGTCTGTGTGCGATCAAAAAATAGACACATTTGCGTTAAGGTATGAGATGGTGCGTGGGATGTTCCAGGAGGCAGATGCAAGGTTGGCCAGAACCACATATATTTAATTTTATTTTTGGTTTATCGTTTATACCTATGATGTATGACAACATATACACTTGTATGGCATCCTACCCCAAATGTCTCTTCATATAAGGTTTACCCCAGACAAGCTTATAAGGTGTATGCGGCAAACCCAATGCACACGTTGTTTCAAATCCGTTTGTTTGCTGCTCCAAAAATGTTGGGCCACTGCTGCCATTTATTAACGAGCCGTTAATTTAAATCACCTGAAATGTGTATTTGTAGAATTGGCCAAAACCATATATATACGGTATTTTTGGCAGGGAGATCACCAAATATACAGTCATACACGGTATATACGGTTCTCATCAACCCTATGTATTTGCTACTATTGCTTTGCTAAGGGATCCAAAGTTCTGTGACCACCACTGCCATTTTTTTTAACAGATGCTACCTTTTTGAACCTCGATGATTCAAGAAAAAGAAAAAGAACAAACTACGCAGGCAGTGAAAACCACTCCTTTTTGATGATTCATTACAGGAGCCGTTCACGTTCAAATTAGTGCCTTTAAAACTTTTAAACTGGGTTACTTTTAATATTTATGAATTTTTTGGTTTTGTGGTGAATACGGTAAGGTACGGTACATGAGAGACTTATGCTCAAGCCGGTGCTTTTGGAACCCTTGTCCAAATTCGGACTCAGGTTCCCTTCAGCTTGGGTTTTGGACAGGGGTAGGAAACTCGCTACAAGGAGTAGTTAAGGATTCGAGCCTGTTCCGAAAGTTATGGTCGAAACAGATTTTTTGGAAATATCGTCCGAAGGACTCAGGTTCCCTTCTGCTTGGGTTTTGGACAGGGGTTGGCAATTTGTTACACTACCTGAGAGACCCAAAGATCTGAGGCCATCGCTGATTGCATGCAAGCAAGGCACTGCTGGTGACTTCCCTGCACAGAGCACAAAAAGAGGAGTGCACAAACTTGATTTAGTGAGGTGAAATGGAGGACGTATGTGAAAATCTGTCTAGGTGTTCTTTGGCAGCGATTAAGGCGCGCTGCTGGTGACCTACAACACAAACTAGACGTGCACACACGTGATTGTGGGAGATACTACGAGGACTTATGTAAAAGGTGTCAAGGTCTTCTTTGGCAGCAACCAAGGCGCGCTGCTGGTGACCTACAACACAAACTAGAAGTGCACACACGTGATCGTGGGAGATAATACGAGGACTTATGTAAAAGGTGTCAAGGTCTTCTTTGGCAGCAACCAAGGCGCGCTGCTGTGACCTACAACACAAATTAGAAGTGCACACACGTGATCGTGGGAGATACTACGAGGACTTATGTAAAAGGTGTCAAGATCTTCTTTGGCAGCGACCAAGGCGCGCTGCTGGTGACCTACCGCACAAATCAGGTACTGCACGCATATAAATGACTGAAACAAGAACTTGCATCGCACGTTTATTTGAGAGACTTGTGTTGCGCGTTTATTTGAGAGAATGGTGTCACGCGTTTATTCGAGAGGGGTGTTGTTTAGTGGAAGGGTCTTGCTTGCTTGATCAGGCACCAAGGCGCACCTAAACCCTGTTGGTGCAGTTTCAACGAATTGTCAGAGTACTCCGCAGCATGAATGCTTGCTTCTTGTATGCTTGAATTTTGAAGCAGTAAAAAGCTCTGCCTGCATCACTTGAACGACCTATACACACACACACACACACACACACACACACACATCTTCCCCCTAGCAAAGCAGCTTTGCTGTGCTGGTTGCTTCAAAAACCACTCTATAGGCAGACGACACGTGGGCAACTGAAACGAGCTGCCGGAATTACACATCAAGATTCAGCAGGGGCGGAGCCTGGCGCGGGGATTTACCCACCCTCCACCTTTTAACATGTTATGCTATTTTACCACACCAGCAGCCTTTTAACATGTTATGCTATTTTACTACACGAGCAAATTTAACATGTTATGCAATTTTACTACACCAGCAGCCTTTTAACATGTTATGCTATTTTACTACACGAGCAAATTTAACATGTTATGCAATTTTACTACACGAGCAGCCTTTTAACATGTTTTGCTATTTTGCTACCCATGTTTATGCTATTTTACTACACCAGCAGCCTGATAGGGGGGTCCAACACCTCCTTCAAATTTGGTTTGTCTCAGCGCATTGCCTGCCACCTGCCGAACCCACAGAAATAAAGCGGCGGTGCTAATGGGCAATGGGCAATACAGCCACAACCAGTCGATCCTACTCCTTGCAGAATTGCCCTCCATTTTCTGTCCCCTGTTTTTGATGGGATACGGCATTATAGCATATGGTTGGGAATATACCATATACCATATACGTTGTGTGTATACGGTTCTGGTCAACCCTACAAACGGCACAATAGTGACACTGGCAGCAAAATTGCTACAGCCGCTTCAGTACAAAACAAAACACCTTCATAACATTGCACTCCATTGTTCATAACATTGCACTCCATTGTTCATAACACTGTACTCCATTGTTCATAACATTGCACTCCATTGGCCATAACACTGTACTCCATTGTCCATAACATTGCACTCCATTGTTCATAACACTGTACTCCATTGTTCATAACATTGCACTCCATTGTCCATAACACTGTACTCCATTGTTCATAACTTTGTACTCCATTGTTCATAACACTGTACTCCATTGTCCGTAAAATTGTACTCCATTGTTCATAACATTGTACTCCATTGTTCATAACACTGCACTCCATTGTTCATAACATTGCACTCCATTGTTCATAACATTGTACTCCATTGTTCATAACTTTGTACTCAATTGTTCATAACACTGCACTCCATTGTTCATAACATTGTACTTCATTGTTTATAACACTGTACTCCATTGTTCATAACATTGTACTCCACCGCATTCTTTCTTTCCCCGTACCTTTCAGAATCTAGAAGGACACCTGCGCATAGGGATAGTGAAAGAGGAAGGAGAACTGGAACATTGAGTAGGGAAAGCTGATCCGAAAGGCTTCGCCGGCACTGTCCTGAGTGATAAGCAGGGTTGGCCAGAACCGTATGTATGCACTGTATATGACCGTATATTTGGTGGTTTCCCTGCCAAAAATACCGTAAATATACCGTGTATATATATGGCTCTGGACAATCCTAGTAATAAGCAAGTGATAAGCAAAGGATGCTGCAAAGAAAAAACATGGCGCAGAAAGAGGAATTATTTGTCACCACGCGTGTGCTGAGTTATGTATTTGATGTGCGAGGGCACTTATTATTGCGAGTACCTATTACGTGAGTGACATTGTGCACCTACCGTCAAAATCTAAGACGAACACGTCGCTGGGACCAGCTCTCGTCTTCATATTTCTGTTTTTGCTGTTTTGTGAAGGGAGCTGTGTTCTGCTGCTCAGCCGTGCAGCAGGGTTTGACAAGACTGCAGGCGTTGCCCTACTAGAGGGCGAGGAGGCCTTAATGGGCGCACGGGGGGATCCACGAGAGAGGAGCTTGTGCGTTTGCAGCAAATGTGCGCCACCTCCGGCACGCAGCTGCATCTGCGTGTGCAGAATTGAACGCGTGCGCTCATTGTGTGTGGATTTGTGCGCATTGTGTTTTCCAGCTGCGGCAGAGTGTTATGCGCAATTACCAAACATGTGTATTGCTCATCATACGCTTCATCACGCTGCGCTTTGCAGCAAGACAGGTGCATTTATGTGCATGCTGTGTGCTGTGTGCGTGACCATACGGCATGATGAATCAGACGTGAAGGGGAAATGAGTGTGGCTGCCCCGATTGAAATGGGACCCTACCTTGAGATCAACAGCTTTTATTAATTAATCCTACCAGATAAATTGATCATTATACCATTTAATTTCACATTCATTTGCTCCTGCATGGGCTAATTTTTAGCAACCAACTTTTGCCTGCGCCTTCATGTCAGGTAACTCACGGACAGACATGCACATACACATACCCGTGCATGCACAGACGCACACACACACACACACACACACACACACACACACACACACACACACACACACACACACACACACACACACACACACACAAACATACGCGCACACACGTGCGCGCACACAAACACACACACACACACACACACACACACACACACACACACACACACACACACACACACACACATACACACACGCACATATGAACACACGCGCACACACTTGCACACAAACACACACACGCACATATGAACACACGCGCACACACTTGCACACAAACACACACACACACACACACACACACGCACACGTACACGCACGTATACACACAAACACGCATGCACGTGCACACGCACACGCACACGCACATGCATTTGCTCGCGCAGACACACATGCGTATGTGCACGCATGCGCACTTACATACACCCACATGCGCCCACAAATACTTACACACATACATGCTTGTACACGCATGTGCATGAGCATGCACGCAAACACACACATGCACGCATAAGCACGCACACATACATATACAAACATGCACGCATACACACACATACGTGGACATGCACATGCACGCAGTCACACACATGCACGCATAAGCACATACACACATACATTTACAAACATGCACGCATACGCACACACACATGCATATACACACACACACCCAATTTAACGCACAAAAGGGCGTGGAGGGAGGGGGCGAGGCAGAGGGGGGAGAGGAGGAGCACCTCTTGGCCCGGTGGCCAAGGATGATGATGGAACTGTGATAGGCACCGAGATCCCTGGACCCCCTCCCAGATTCCCAGTAAGCTCTAGTGTCCCATTTTATCTCCAGAAAACAGAGGATGTATGACTTCAGAGTTCAGGGGATGTCACAAAAGTAGGGTTGGCCAGAACCGTGTATACACACCGTATAAGACCGTATGTATGGTGATTTCCCTGTAAAAAACGTATATACACCGTATATACCTATTAATGTATGGTTCTGGCCAGCCCGAGCATAGGCCTTCCGTGCCGCGTAAGCTCTTAGCATATCTAGGGTTGGCCAGAACCGTATATGCCTATGCACTTTATATGACCGTATAATTGGTGAACAATGGAGTGCATTGTTATGAGCAATGGAGTGCAATGTTATGAAGGTGTTTTGTCCCGAAGCGGCTGTAGCGGTTTTCTTCCGGCGTCACTGTTGTGCCGTATGTAGAGTTGGCCAGAACCATATATATGCACCGTATATGACCCCACATTTGGTGATTTGCCTGCCCAAAACCCCGTATAAGAACCATATATATGCACCGTATATGACCGCACATTTGGTGATTTGCCTGCCCAAAACCAACAACGTATAATGGCTCTAGCCAAGCCTACGCATACCACATTTGAAGCTCGTGCTCAAATTTCTGATTAAACAGAAGTCCGCACGTGTGTAAGGCGCATGTGCTTGGAAGTAGGGATGGCTAAGAGGGTTCAAACCTAGTCACTCCTTAGGGATGCCTAGTCTCTCCTTAGGGATGCCTAGTCTCTCCTTAGGGATGCCTAGCCTCTTCTTAGGGGAGTAGGGATGGCCAAGAGGGTTCAAACCTAGTCTCTCCTTAGGGATTTCTAGTCTCTCCTCAGGGATGCCTAGTCTCTCCTTAGGGAAGTAGGGATGGCCAAGAGGGTTCAAACCTAGTCTCTCCTTAGGGATGCCTAGTCTCTCCTTAGGGATGCCTAGTCTCTCCTTAGGGATGCCTAGTCTCTCCTTAGGGAAGTAGGGATGGCCAAGAGGGTTCAAACCTAGTCTCTCCTTAGGGATGCCTAGCCTCTTCATAGGGAAGTAGGGATGGCCAAGAGGGTTCAAACCTAGTCTCTCCTTATGTGCAACGATGTCAAGTCATCCATGTCAGACACACGCATGGTTGGCAGACACACACATGGTATGCACAAACAATGCACGCACGCATGCACACACACACGCACACACACACATACACACAAGGAAAGCACACATACACGCGCACACAAATGCACACACACATACACATGCACAAACATGCGCGGACACGTGTGCGCACATACACACACACATAAACACATACACACACACGCACACACACATACACACGCAACACTCCTACCATTACATACGCGCAGGAGATCCTTCTTCCGTGCCACCCCGACATCACTTCCAGGCACGAGGCCCTCCTGGTGAGTAAGCATGTGTGTGTGTGTGTGTGTTTTAAGGGGTGTGCGGTTTGGCTTTGGCTGTGTCGTTGCTGCGCTGTGATGCTTTCATGCTGTGGCGGTTGGGGTTTTGAAAGTGTTTGAGCGTTAGAAGCATAACGGCCATCCCTGTGCTTCAGGCCCCCCTAAACCTCTTGATACGACCTCCAAACACCAAAATCTATTTCTTTTGTGTCTGGGCTTATGGATTTTTTGTTGACTGGCAAGGACCAGTCACAGGCCGATCAGCTGAACGGTCTGACTGAAGGCCAAAATCTAAATCTAAAAAATCTTGATACGACCTCCATACACTAGGACCTCCTGGTGGGTAAGCATCTGTATTTTTTGAGGGGACGTGGTGGGTAAGCATCTGTATTTTTTGAGGGGACGTGCTGGTTGGTTCGCTTTGGCTGTGTGGCTCTTGGATTTGGTGTGGTGATGTATGATCTGGTGTTTCTGGGGCAATCAGGTACCAAGAAAAAATGATTCTACTAAACTATTCTACTAAACTATTGTGTAAGCATTGTGTAAATAATTATACTAAACTATTCTACTAAACTATTGTGCAAGCATTGTGTAAACTGTTCTACTAAACTATTCTACTACACTATTGTGTAAGCATTGTGTAAACTATTTTACTAAATTATTCTACTAAACTGTTGTGCAAGCATTAAAGGCATGAAGGCTGTCTGTTCATGCACAGAGATCAAGACAGCCTGGAGACAGAGAACCCACGTCTCCAGGCTAACTTGATCTCCAGGCATGATTCCTCCTGGCGAGCATATATATATTATATATGATTCCTCCTGGCGAGCATATATATATATTATATATATGGTTCCTCCTGGCGAGCATATATATATTATATATGATTCCTCCTGGCGAGCACGGTGTATGTACGTTATTTTTGGCAGGGAAGTCACCAACTATACGGTTATATGCGGAGTATATATACAGTTCTGGTCAACGTTATGCATGTTTGATTTTAACAGGAGGCCCCACTCCTGGTTTGCATTAATGTGTTCATCATTAATGTGTGTGCTCCTGTTGACAGTACTTTGTAATGTGTGCTTTCTTTTCAAGCTCTGATCTAAAAGGTGTAAGGGCGCTTCGCAAAGAGCCAACTCTTGTGTGCATAAACTAGCATCAAACGTGCTAGTTGGGGTGTGTGTGTGTTGGTGTGTGTGTGGCATGCATATTGGGTGCACACACGCACACACATGTACACACATATACACACATATACACACACACAAACTTGCAGGCGAGGCATACTGGCCTGACCCAGATCACAAATTTCACACATGCACACACATATAAACACATATACACACACATACACACACAAACTTGCAGGTGAGGCGTACTGGCCTGACCCAAATCACAAATTTTACACTTGCACACACATACACACACATACACACACATATACACACATACACACACATACACACACATACACACACACAAACTTGCAGGCGAGGCGTACTGGCCTGACCCAGATCACAAATCTCACTCATGCACACACATATACACACATATACACACACACATATACACACACACATATACACAAATATACACACACACAAACTTGCAGGTGCGGCGTACTGGCCTGACCCAGATCACAAATCACACACACATACACACACACATATACACACACATACACACAAACTTGCAGGTGCGGCGTACTGGCCTGACCCAGATCACAAATCACACACACATATACACACACATACACACAAACTTGCAGGTGCGGCGTACTGGCCTGACCCAGATCACAAATCACACACACATACACACACACATATACACACACATACACACACACATATACACACACATACACACAAACTTGCAGGCAAGGCGTACTGGCCTGACCCAGATCACAAAGCGCACTCCCTTCTTTCTAGAGGCTCCCAAGGACACCTTGAAAGGTAAGGACTTCTTCTATTCACCTTGCAAGCTTCTTCTATACACCTTGAAAGGTTCTTCTATACACCTTAAAAGGTTCTTCTATACACCTTAAAAGGTAAGGACTTCGCGGTGTGAGGCGTTTGCCACCTTGCTTGTTTGTTACCCCTTTAAAGCTTCTTCTATACACCTTAAAAGCTTCTTCTATACACCTTGAAAGGTAAGGACTTCGCGGTGTGAGACGTTTGCCACCTTGCTTGTTTGTTACCCCTTGAAAGCTTCTTCTATACACCTTAAAAGCTATTTCTATACACCTTAAAAGGTAAGGACTTCGCGGTGTGAGACGTTTGCCACCTTGCTTGTTTGTTACTCCTTGAAAGCTTCTTCTATACACCTTAAAAGCTTCTTCTATACACCTTGAAAGGTAAGGACTTCGCGGTATGAGACGTTTGCCACCTTGCTTGTTTGTTACCCCTTGAAAGCTTCTTCTATACACCTTAAAAGCTATTTCTATACACCTTAAAAGGTAAGGACTTCGCGGTGTGAGGCGTTTGCCACCTTGCTTGTTTGTTACCCCTTTAAAGCTTCTTCTATACACCTTAAAAGCTTCTTCTATACACCTTGAAAGGTAAGGACTTCGCGGTGTGAGACGTTTGCCACCTTGCTTGTTTGTTACCCCTTGAAAGGTTCTTCTATACACCTTAAAAGGTAAGGACTTTGCGGTGTGAGACGTTTGCCACCTTGCTTGTTTGTTACCCCTTGAAAGCTTCTTCTATACACCTTGAAAGGTAAGGATTTTGCGGTGAAACGTTTGCCACTTTGCTTGTTACGCTTTGGAGGTTTGTCTATAGCCTCATTTCTTCTTCCATACACCTTGAAACCTTCTTCTATACACCTTGAAAACTTCTTCTATACACCCAGTAAGCTTCTTCTATACACCTTGAAAGCTTCTTCTATACACCTTGAAAGCTAGTCTGCTGCCTCATTCCTTCTTTAACACACCTTCGACGCTAGTCTGCTTTATTACAACCTGAAAGTACGTCAACTGCCTCATACCTGCAAAAAAAGACAACAACAGTTGCGTTTGCGATGTGCGAAAATTTGCGAAAAAGGCACGGCCTCTTTTATTCTTTTCTTTTTCTAATGTATAGTGCAGTGTGTATGGCTAGGCTGGATGTTTTTACCACTACGGCCTATTGATAACACATCCAGCGTGGCCATGCATAGTACATTGTAATTTAATGGATTCTTACTATGTTCACGTTGATGCTCATGTGTCGAAATGGGCCTGAGCATGCTCATTCATTCACACACACACACACACATAAACACACACAAGGTTCAGCACTATACCTCCTTTGCAGCCACACACACACACACACACACAAGATTCAGCGCTACACCTCTTTTGCAGCCACGGACATTGACGCTCGTATCCTTCAATGGGCTCAAGCGCCGTCCTCAGCTAGCGGTAAAGCGACAGGTATTTGTGGGGTTGGCCATAACCATAAATACTCATTGTTCATACAGTATTCTTAACCATATATACTCGTTGTACATACAGCTTTTCTAACCAAATATACTCGTTGTACATACAGTATTTTTTACCATATATAATCGTTGTACATGCAGTATATTTACCCATATATACTCGTTGTACATACAGTACTTTTAACCAAATATTACCGTTGTACATACAGTATTTTTAACCATATATAATCGTTGTACATACAGTATTTCTAACCATATATAATCATTGTACATGCAGTATTTTTAACCATATATAATCGTTGTACAAACAGTATTTCTAACCATAAATACTCGTTGTACATACAGTATTTTTAACCATATATAATCGTTGTACATACAGTCTTTCTAATCATATATAATCGTTGTACACACGGTAATTTTGGCAGGGACTTGATCAAATATACGGTCATATACGGTGTATATATACGGTTCTGGATAACCTTCGGTGTGTATGATTTTCCCTAGGTTTGTGTGCGTTTTGTATGAGTACCCTGCGTGAGTACCCTGTGTGCGTTTTGTATGAGTACCCTGTGTGAGTACCCTGTGTGAGTACCCTGCGTGAGTACCCTGTGTGAGTACCCTGTGTGAGTACCCTGCGTGAGTACCCTGCGTGAGTACCCTGCGTGAGTACCCTGTGTGAGTACCCTGTGTGAGTACCCTGTGTGAGAACCCTGCGTGAGTACCCTGTGTGAGTACCCTGTGTGAGTACTCTAGGTGTGTGTGAGTTTCATCTGAGGCCAATTAACCCTGGTGGGTAAGTGACAGGTGTGCGTGAGTTTCATCTGAGGCCATTTTATGTTCGTGGTCAAGTGACAGGTGTGTGTGAGTTTCGTCTGAGGCCAGTTATCCCTAGTGGTCAAATGTCAGGTATGTGTGAGTTTCATCTGAGGCCGGTTAACACTAGTGGATCGAGTGACAGGTATGTGTGAGTTTCGTCTGAGGCCAGTTAACACTAGTGGTCAAGTGACAGGTATGTGTGAGTTTCATCTGAGGCCGGTTAACGCTAGTGGTCAAGTGACAGGTATGTGTGAGTTTCATCTGAGGCCAGATATCCCTAGTGGTCAAGTGACAGGTATGTGTGAGTTTTGTCTGAAGCCAGTTAACTCTAGTGGTCAAGTGGCAGGTATGTGTGAGTTTTATTTGAGGCCAGTTAACCCTAGTGGTCAAGTGACAGGTATGTGTGAGTTTCATCTGAGGCCGGTTATCGCTAGTGGGTAAGTGACAGGTATGTGTGAGTTTCATCTGAGGCCAGTTAACACTAGTGGATCGAGTGACAGGTATGTGTGAGTTTCGTCTGAGGCCAGTAAACCCTAGTGGGTAAGTGAC
>Ga0307942_1003882_pt1 | contig 12040 bp, 14 predicted proteins | sample OrgLakmetagen175_FD_201846 | JGI IMG/M metagenome (GOLD analysis project Ga0307942, IMG submission 201846) | Saline water microbial communities from Organic Lake, Antarctica - #175 | ecosystem: Environmental > Aquatic > Non-marine Saline and Alkaline > Saline | place: Antarctica: Organic Lake...
CGGCTGTGCATTCAATGGTTGAGAAGCAGCTGTGCATTAAATGGTTGAGAAGCAGCTGTGCATTCAATGGTGAAGCAGCTGTGCATTCAGTGGTGAAGCAGCTGTGCATTCAATGGTGAAGCAGCTGTGCATTCAATGGTGAAGCAGCTGTGCATTCAATGGTTGAGAAGCAGCTGTGCATTCAATGGTGAGGCAGCTGTGCATTCAATGGTGAAGCAGCTGTGCATTCAGTGGTGAAGCAGCTGTGCATTCAATGGTGAAGCAGCTGTGCATTCAATGGTGAGGCAGCTGTGCATTCAATGGTGAAGCAGCTGTGCATTCAGTGGTGAGGCAGCTGTGCATTTAATGGTGAAGCAGCTGTGCATTCAATGGTTGAGAAGCACCTGTGCATTTAATGGTGAAGCAGCTGTGCATTCAATGGTGGAGCAGCTGTTGTGCATTCAATGGTGGAGCAGCTGTTGTGCATTCAATGGTGAAGCAGCTGCTGTGCATTCAATGGTGAAGCAGCTGTGCATTCAATGGTGGAGCACCTGTTGTGCATTCAATGGTGAAGCAGCTGTTGTGCATTCAATGGTGAAGCAGCTGTGCATTCAATGGTGAAGCGGTTGTGCATTCAATGGTGAAGCGGTTGTGCATTCAATGGTGAAGCAGCTGTGCATTCAATGGTGAAGCACCTGTGCATTCAATGGTGAAGCAGCTGTTGTGCATTCAGTGGTGAAGCACCTGTTGTGCATTCAATGGTGAAGCACCTGTTGTGCATTCAATGGTGAAGCAGCTGTGCATTCAATGGTGGGGCACCAGTTGTGCATTCAATGGTGAAGCAGCTGTGCATTCAGTGGTGAAGCAGCTGTGCATTCAGTGGTGAAGCAGCTGTGCATTCAATGGTGAAGCAGCTGTGCATTCAATGGTGAAGCAGCTGTGCATTCAATGGTGAAGCAGCTGTGCACTCAATGGTGAAGCAGCTGTGCATTCAATGGTGAAGCGGCTGTGCATTCAATGGTTGAGAAGCAGCTGTGCATTAAATGGTTGAGAAGCAGCTGTGCATTCAATGGTGAAGCAGCTGTGCATTCAGTGGTGAAGCAGCTGTGCATTCAATGGTGAAGCAGCTGCGCATTCAATGGTGAAGCAGCTGTGCATTCAATGGTTGAGAAGCAGCTGTGCATTCAATGGTGAGGCAGCTGTGCATTCAATGGTGAAGCAGCTGTGCATTCAATGGTGAAGCAGCTGTGCATTCAGTGGTGAAGCAGCTGTGCATTCAATGGTGAAGCAGCTGTGCATTCAATGGTTGAGAAGCAGCTGTGCATTCAATGGTGAAGCAGCTGTGCATTCAATGGTGAGGCAGCTGTGCATTCAATGGTGAGGCAGCTGTGCACTCAATGGTGAAGCAGCTGTGCATTCAATGGTGAAGCAGCTGTTGTGCATTCAATGGTGAAGCAGCTGTGCATTCAATGGTAAAGCAGCTGTGCATTCAATGGTTGAGAAGCACCTGTGCATTCAATGGTGGAGCAGCTGTGCATTCAATGATGGAGAAGCACCTGTGCATTTAATGGTGAAGCAGCTGTGCATTCAATGGTTGAGAAGCAGCTGTGCATTCAATGGTGAAGCAGCTGTTGTGCATTCAATGGTGGAGCAGCTGTGCATTCAATGGTGAGGCAGCAGTGCATTCAATGGTGAAGCACCTGTGCACTCAATGGTTAAGCAGCTGTTGTGCATTCAGTGGTGAGGCAGCTGCGCATTCAGTGGTGAAGCAGCTGTGCATTTAATGGTGAAGCAGCTGTGCATTCAATGGTTGAGATGCAGCTGTGCATTCAATGGTTGAGAAGCAGCTGTGCATTCAATGGTGAAGCAGCTGTGCATTCAATGGTGGAGCAGCAGCTGTGCATTCAATGGTGAGGCAGCTGTGCATTCAGTGGTGAAGCAGCTGTGCATTCAATGGTGAAGCAGCTGTGCATTCAATGGTGAAGCACCTGTGCATTCAATGGTGAAGAGGTGGGAGACAGGAGATGCGACTCTTCATTTTCTGTTCAGATGCTTAGGGTTTAGCACTGAAACAAACAAAGTCCACAGCGCTTGCGCTCTCACCTGTCATGCCTGCCCAGGAGTCGCCCATAGGCAAAAGTTCCCCCTCCTCTTCTTCATCGTATTCTGGGTCTTCCAAGCCAGGAAAAGCATTCGGTGCGTCGGTGAGCGTGTAGCCGCGCTCCTCCACCGGAACCTCCAGCTGTGAGTGCACGCACGTTTTCAGGGATGGCCAGTACAAAGTTTACACACCGTGCATACATCTACACACCGCCCCCGCCCCCTGGGAACACGTATAAGTATTTTTACCAACAACAGATCAACTGATCTTTTGGAAACATCTATTTTACAGCGACGGTGTGTGTATGGCAATTTCCGGCAGGGCTATCTCAAACGATCCATTCACGTAAGGCTTATGTGCATATATTTATGGTCAACCCTACGTAATGCATGGCGTGCTGTGTGGGTAAGGAATTGTGATCTGGCATGTCGTGCAAGCAAATAATAAATGAGTTTTGGGAGTGAGTCGTCAAAGGATACGAGCTTCATGTGGATACAGCACGTCATTGATTGACAATTGCTAGGGACCTGCCATCAGTATTCGACTCATTGACATCACATTTCAAGGCCTGGATACTTTTTGCAGAGCAGCGTAGCGTTAAACCATTTTCAGAGCTTGCAAGAGCGTCCAACTGGCACATTCATTGGTTCCCAGCACAGTGCTTCCATTAAGCAGCAAAGCAAATGGCTAAACAAGTGTGCAGAGCTTAGGAAGGTGTCCAGCTGGTGTAGTGCGTCCAAATAATCCCTGTGGCAGTGCTTGCTACCTAGCAGCGCGTCGTGGCTAAACAAGTGTTCAGAGGTTACAAAAGTGTCCAGCAAACGCGGCGCAATTAAAGGGTCCCACAAACATTACATCCTTCTTTCTACACAGCTGTGTGTCGCAGCTATCTGAGTATGCAGTTGCTCTCATTATTTACAAACAGACACGTTGCACTTTAGCCACATGCTTATTCGCCACATGCTTGAGCAACAGACATGCTCATTCACCACATGCTTAAGCACATGCTCATTCGCCACATGCTTAACCACAGGCTCATTCACCACACGCTTAAGCAACAGAAATGCTCATTCGTCGCATGCTTAACCACATGCTTATTCGCCACATGCTTAACCACATGCTCATTCACCACATGCTTAAGCAACAGACATGCTTATTCGCCACATGCTTAAGCACATGCTCATTCACCACACGTTTAACCAAATGCTTTTTTGCCACATGCTTAACCACATGCTTATTCACCACATGCTTAAGCAACAGACATGATCATTCACCACATGCTTAACTACATGCTCATTTACAAACAGACACGTTGCACTTAAGCCACACATGCTTTCAAGGTGCACTTAAGCCACACATGCTTCCATGGTGCACTTAAGCCACACATGCTTCCAAGGTGCACTTAAGCCACACATGCTTCCAAGGTGCACGTAAGCCACACATGCTTTCAAGGTGCACTTAAGCCACACATGCTTCCAAGGTGCACTTAAGCCACACATGCTTTCAAGGTGCCCTTAAGCCACACATGCTTTCAAGGTGCACTTAAGCCACACATGCTTCCAAGGTGCACTTAAGCCACACATGCTTTCAAGGAGCACTTAAGCCACATGTGCTTTCAAGGTGCACTTAAGGCACACATGCTTTCAAGGTGCACTTAAGCCACACATGCTTTAAGGTGCACTTAAGCCAAGGTGCCCTTAAGCCACACATGCTTCCAAGGTGCAATCAAGCCACACATGCTTCAAGGTGCACTTAAGCCACACGTGCTTTCACGGTGCACTTAAGCCACACATGCTTTAAAGGTGCACTTAAGCCACACATGCTTTAAGGTGCACTTAAGCCACACATGCTTTAAGTGCACTTAATCCAAGGTGCACTTAAGCCACACATGCTTCCAAGGTGCAATTAAGCCACACATGCTTCAAGGTGCACTTAAGCCACACATGCTTTAAGGTGCACTAAATCCAAGGTGCACTTAAGCCACACGTCGCACTTAAGCCACAAGCTTTCAAGTTGCCAATCCTATTCACCTGGGGGTCACAAAACTCAGGTCCTTTGACCAGCCCATCAGCAGGCTCATCTTGCCGCACAAGGTCCTCAGGGAGGCCATAGAGGGCCAACTGCAGGCAGGCAAGGTGTGAAGCTAGAGTTGATTTGTGTGTGTGTATGTGTATGTGTGTGTGTGTATGTGTGTGTGTGTGTGTGCATGCACACGTGCCGGACCTGAGTTGTGAGTAACATCAAAACATCAATTATGTTCACGCTTTCATCCTTTACAATCGCCAAAAGGCGAAAGGTGGGTACCCTGACATGACGACATGACGACGCAGTTCGAGTGCCTATGCCTCGACATGACGACATGACAACGCAGTTCAAGTGCCTATGCCTCGACATGAAGACATGACGACGCAGTAAAAGTGCCTATGCCTCGACATGACGACATGACGACCGAATGCATAGGCACTGGAACTGCTCCCTGCATCAAATGAGGGGAACATCGTATTAAAGCGGAGAAGCTGAGTTTGAGCAAAATGTCATTTGTAGTGACTAAACTGCACAAATGAAAGCACGGGTAAAATTGCAAGACCAAGTCAAAGCCGTCAGCTCTTGTTGTCAAACAAATGTATGATAATGGCTGAAGGACACAATGTTTAACTGCAGAAAGAATTTTCTGACATGCGATCCCTCACAGTGTGTTCACACCTGCGATTATTTTGGCCGGCCCTACTCAAGTGCTAACCACACTGTGCTGGCACTACACCATTCAGGTGTGCTGGTGCGCTTTATTTCAGTGCTCTACGCTTTATTTCAGTGAGTGCTCTACGCTCTGCTTCAGTGCTCAACCCCTTATTTCAGTGCTCTACGCTTTACTTCAGTGCTCTACACTTTTCTTCAGTGCTCTACGCATTTTTTCAGTGCTCTACGCTTTACTTCAGTGCTGGTGTGCTGGTGCGCTCTACTTCAGTGCTAAACGCTCTGCTGAAGTGCTCTACGCCCATTGCTTATTGGGGGCAACAAGATGGTGTGCATGATGGTGTGCAACAGTGCTGATTGGGGCAACATGATGGTGTGCATGATGGTGTGCATGGTTGTGTGCAACAGTGCTGATTGGGGGCGACATGATGGTGTGCAGGCCTTTGCCTCCAAACCACCTGAACCCCACTCACAAGCCCTTAACTCTTTCGATTATCTTCAGCTGTAGGGTTGGCCCAAACCGTACATGGGATTTCCATATACTGTAATAGTAAACACACCGTACATGACCGTATATAAGCTGTATTTCCGTATTATTTTCGTATACGTCGTACTTAAAGAAATTTTGGATCAAATTAGAATCAAAAAAGGGTTGTTCTGCAGCTCTTGCAGAGCTGAGCACGCATGACCCGATATTTAAAGCCTAAAAATAAATGGTAGGGGAGCTAGGCCTGCTTCAAGCCTTCAGCCTTAGTGCACTAAGGGGGTTCAACTACCATCGCCACCAGGAAAACTATTTATATAATGCAAATACAAATACATGCATTTATAATGCAAATACAAATACATATTTCACTGTATATAGACCTCATTTGCAGGTGGTTCACTCCTGACTTGGGTTCAACTCCAAGCAGAAGCAGTAACTTTGCTCTTTCTGGTCAACTTTGTTCTCTCGCGCCTCCTCTGCAGCCTCTTTCTTTGCTTGAACCCTTTTCCCTATGAATGCATGTATTTGCATTATATAAATAGTTTTCCTGGTGGCGATGGTAGTTGAACCCCCTTGGAGCACTAAGTTGACCAGAAAGAGCAAAGTTACTGCTTTTGCTTGGAGTTACACCTAAGTCAGGAGTGTACCACCTGCAAACAAGGTCTATATACAGTGAAATATGGTCCGACTCCTTCCTTTTCCGCACACCTGGTTGCCCATGCTGCTTTTCCCACACACCTGGTTACCAATGCTGCTTTTCCCAACAGAGGGCCCCCCTCCCAGGATCGCCATGTTGGGCGCCTTGAGCTGTCTGCGTTGTCCCGCCTTCCAAGCCACGTCATTCAATAACTTCAGGGCATGCTCAGAAGAGCCACCCCCGTCCCCGTCCCCATCGGAAAGGCCCAGGCAAGACAGGTCCTTCATGTAAGTGAGGTTGTGCCGTTCGAGGGCACTGGCAAGGGCCTCCAGGGCTGCAGGAGGGTCCTGCATGGAAAGGAGACAAATGAGAGGGTCAGCAGCGCTGAGGGAGGGTCCCGAATGAAATAGAAACAAGAAAGAGCGCTGCCAAAGGGCCCTGGATACAAGGCGAGTGCGGCGTGCAATATAATGTGAGAGGGATAAGACTAAAGAAGGCGTGTGCTCTCTCTCTCTCTCTCACTCTCTCTCTCTCTCTCACTCTCTCTACATCTGAACATGTATATATACAAAAGCTCCTGAAACTGACATGGTTACATTAGTGGATTACAGACAACCATGAACTGCTGTTGCACTATAAGAGCAGGGGAGAAAGAGGACTCGTTTCCCACAAATATCAAGAACAAGGACTGCAGCAAACAGGCAACTTTTTGCTGATGCTCACACAGGAATGGAGTGCAGTGATTGCAAGGCAGACTGGAGCGGTTTTAAAGTTGAACATTGTCAAAAACAGGTCAGCCCTATGGTAGTACGTCGCGTATGTACCTGGCAGAGATCACGACAGAAATGATCAAAATCCAGATGAGCCATGTCGCGCACAGCATCCTCAGCTCGTTTCTGGTCAGACTCTGGGTGCTCCACTTCCTGCTGGGTACGCGGCTGCTCGTGCTGCAACTGTGGCTGCTGCTGCTGCGGCTGCTGCTGTACCCCGCTGGGTCCTCCCGTCTGGCTGCTTCCAACATGCTGCCGTTTGAAACGACTGCGCCTGCTCGAGCGGGCTGGCCTGGGGATAGCAGGCGCGTACCCTGCCGGCTTCATTTTTGATCTCTTGCTCCTGGTTTTTTTCTTGCTGACTACCCATTTGGGCTGTGTTGAGCTGCGGTCCAGGTCCAATTCGTAAGTCCTGCGAGTTTAGGGTTGCGAGTACAATGCAGATAGTTCAGGATGGGAATGAACGGGAGGAGTAAGAACAATGAAATGAGGATGTATGGAGGAGGGTACAAGATCTCTACAACAAGCAATGAATTGGAGGACCACAGTAGGCATTCTTATATTACTTGAACTGAGGGTTAGCCTGTGAATTTCAGATGCAAGCACACCAGTCTCCGTCCTCGTAGTCCTTGTAGCTGTCATGCGTAACAAAATTGCGAACCCTCAGAGTCGAGCCGCTATCAAGCTGAATTGCGGAGTCTTGGTAATGAAGCAGATAGGCATTTTTGTCCTGCTCAGTCATCCTATTTGTTCCTGAAGCAAGAACATGCATGCACGTGTGAGTACGTGCGTGTGTGTGTGTGAGTGTGTGTGTGTGTGTGTGTGTGTGAGTGTGTGTGTGTGTGTGTGTGAGTGTGTGTGTGTGTGTGTGTGTGTGTGTGTGTGTGTGTGTGTGTGTGCGTGCGTGAGTGTGTGTGTGCGTGCGTATGTGCGTGCATGCATGCATGCGTGTGTGTATGTGTGTGTGTGTGTGTGTGTGTGTGCGTGCTTGCGTGCGTGCGTGCGTGCGTGTGTGCATGCGTGTGTGCGTGCATGCATGCGTGCGTGCGTGCGTGCGTGTGTGTGTGTGTGTGTGCATGCATACGTGCGTGCGCGCGTGCATGCGTGCATGTGCATGTGTGTTGGGCGCAAGCAAGGGTGCACCTGAATGCTTAACGATTGGGACCAACCGAAGAGGAATTTTGCATCTAAACTATTGCTTCGTCGTTCTATGCTTGCGTTCAGAAGTTAGTAGTAGTTCTACGTATTTTGTACGTTTACAACCGGTTTTGTTTTTGTTTGATCCGATTTGAGTAACCCAGTCAATTTCGCACGACATCCTTATTGCAACTACTTTCATCTGCACAGAATCAACCACACTCACGCCACCAATAAACTTTTCGGTTGAACCAACATTCATGCACATATACGTCCTGTCAAACTATAAATATTTAAGCTATATATTGTGTACCCATTATATTATCGTCCGAGCGTTTTGTCAAGCGAGAAAGGTGTGTTGCTCTCCGAGTTATCGCTGCAGCTGGGGAGCAGCACTCGCACAGTAAGTGGCTCAAGTTTGCATCAATATTAGGGTCTCATAGCGGGTGTCACGCATTCCGCCCAGTTGACCCCCCAGCTGGGGGCCTAAGAGCCATTGGTGGAGCACGTACTGTTTAGCTGCAGAAAAATGCAATTCGGAAGTGCTTGCACGTAACAGCACAGTTCAGGGCCAAGAAGTAAGATTACTTCACATCTTGAATTCCGCACTTGTCCTGAAGCACGCCTGCTATCACGTACAAGCTAAGCTATGCTAGTGTGTAAATTTTGCTTGCATTTGGGAAACAAGCAAACTTGCAACACGCAAGTACACCTCAGCACGTGTGACCTCACACACGAATGCACACTTTGAACAAAGACCGCAATGCGCAAACTGCCTCCTGCGCCTATTGCTCCCTGCCTTTCTAGTCCGTTCTTTACTTCACCCTTCTACCTTGCCTGTTCCCATGAGGAGTAACTGAGGGAAAAAAACGCCTCTGTAATTCTGCAGATGAAAAGGGAAACTACATTGCAAGCACAAGCGCTGGGGGATGCCGTGCAAGCAGTGCTGCACGCGTTGAAGGAGAAGCCTCAGGTTTGTACTGCACGGCGAGCTCAGGTGTGCAACCGCACAAATCAGGGCTTTTAACAAGTTAGACTAGCCTAACAGTGTGAGCGGTAGACCAGGATACATCACATACGCACACACATCAGCAGCTTTGGATTCCACCTTGCCAACAACGTCATGTTTTTATTATAACTTGGAAATTGTGACAACAAAGGCAGGAAAACAGCAGTGTGCATGTCATGCGCGCGTTTGTGCAGAAGCTGGAGTCGTTCAAGGCCTTGAGGAAAAAGGGGCCTGTCAGTCCTCAGCGGCGCATGCTGCACACTGGCACAACCGCGGTGGCCTTGCTCCTCACCGTCACTGCTCTGTGTGTGGCTGGCTTGGTTTACGGGCTGTGGGTGTGCTGGAGGCATGGTTACCCACAGGTCCGTGCCGCTGGGTACAAGATGTGCAGACGTGTTTAGTGGGTTGCAGATACTGACGGTGTGCGTCTTCCTAGGTGCTGGGGTGGAGGTTACTGGCCTTCTCCCTGCCTACAGAATGAGGGGTGTAGGTGTTTACAATACTACAAATTGTTATTTACAATTTACAATGCTCACGCTAGGGGGTTCTTCACTCTTCCTTAAGAAAGAGGGGTGTAGGTGGTTACAATACTACAAATTGTTATCTACGATGCTCATGCTAGGGGGTTCTTCACTCTGCCTAAAGAAAGAGGGGTGTAGGTGATTACAAATTGTAAATTTCAATGCTCACGCTAGGGGGTTCTTCACTCTTCCTAAAGAAAGAGGGGTGTAGGTGATTACAATGCTCACGCTAGGGAAATAACCCTCAGTTGCATGTAGTTTGGCTGATCGGAGTGAGCCTTTTTAACTGGCGAACAAAAAGAGCAGCAAAGACACTACACACACACACACACACTACACCCCTCATCATCCTCTAGGCAGGGGGGAAACGACTCCGCTAGACAGGGCGTCGATACTGTGTGTGTGTATGTGTGTGTGTGTGTGTGCGCTAGACAGGGCGAGGATACTGTGTGGCTAGTGCTAGTGCACAAGGTTTACAAGAAGAAAGGCTTTCAGCTTTCAGCGTTCAGTTAAGAAGTATGACTGCTCGCCTGGTCATAAAGCAAAACAAGTTCAGCTGTCCGGGCGTGAACACCAACACATACGTCATCAATGTGACCTGGTCACAATCTGTTTTGCTTGAGATATCTATGCCTTTGCGTGATAAACTAATCTTTGAGATATCTTTGCTTTTGCGTGATAAGTAAGCTTTGCATATCTCTGCCTTTGCGTGGTAAAGTAAGCTTTGCATATCTTTGCCTTTGCGTGGTAAAGTAAGCTTTGCATATCTCTGCCTTTGCGTGATAAAGTAAGCTTTGCATCTCTTTGCCTTTGCGTGATAAAGTAAGCTTTGCATCTCTTTGCCTTTGCGTGATAAAGTAGTCTTTGCATATCTTTGCCTTTGCGTGATAAAGTAATCTTTGCATATCTTTGCCTTTGCGTGATAAAGTAAGCTTTGCATATCTTTGCCTTGGCGTGATGAACTAAGCTTCTGCGCGCAGTCATTTCTTTTTCCTTCAAGCTTCAGACTAACTCTTGAGCCCCTCAACCCCCCTAAAGAAGGCTGTGCATTCATTGATAGCGCTGCATGTGTTCTAGCTTGAAGTCAGCACTCATGAACACTCAGCGCGCTTTCTCTTTCTCACCAGGTCGTGCCCCTGCTGCTGGCTGCGCACATTTTTGCTGGCTGCACATACTTTCACCCACATCAGTCCACGACCTGTATGTCCACCAGGTGGTGCCCCTGCTGCTGGCTGCGCACACTTTGGCTGGCTACACACACTTTCACCCACATCAGTCCACGACCTGAATGTCCACACCAGGTCATGCCCCTGCTGCTGGCTGCGCACACTTTGGCTGGCTGCACACACTTTCACCCACATCAGTCCACGACCTGTATGTCCACTAGGTGGTGCCCCTGCTGCTGGCTGCGCACACTTTGGCTGGCTACACACACTTTAACCCACATCAGTCCACGACCTGTATGTCCACACCAAATTGTGCCCCTGCTGCTGGCTGCACACACTTTCACCCACATCAGCCCACGACCTGTATGTTCACACCAGGTGGTGCCCCTGCTGCTGGCTGCGCACACTTTGGCTGCCTGCACATACTTTCACCCACATCAGTCCACGACCTGTATGTCCACACCAGGTCGTGCCCCTGCTGCTGGCTGCGCACACTTTGGCTGGCTGCACACACTTTCACCCACATCAGTCCACGACCTGTATGTCCACACCAGGTCGTGCCCCTGCTGCTGGCTGCCTACGCCCTGGCAGAGGCTCTTTTCTCCATGGCATGGAGGCAGAAATACAACAAATTTAATATCGTGCCCACCCCACATGCGCCTAGCCACCCCAGCTTCAACCCCAGGTAAGACTTTGAAACACAGACTTTGAATCACAGACTTTAAAACACAGACTTTAAAACACAGACTTTGAAACACAGACTTTGAATCACAGACTTTGAAACTCAGACTTTGAAACACAGACTTTGAATCACAGACTTTGAAACACAGTATTTGTGGGTGCATGTCATATCTGTGGCATGGAGGTAGAAGTTAAGCATGCTCAGCATCTGCCCAACCAACACACGCCCAGCCACCCTAGCTTCAACACTAGGTCAGAACTCCAGAACTGCCACTGGCCACGGAACACACACACACACACACACACACACACGATTGTTACCTATGGTTGCATGATGATGTACGTCCGGTAATAATTGCAACAGTTGTTTTTGCATGCATTCATAATAATAATTACATCAAGAGGTGACCCGCCAAACGAAACAACGTTTCCACAAAAGTGCCCTCCAATCTCCTTATCCTCAACCCCTCTTCAAGCTTGGAAGTGGCCAAGCTTGAAGAGGGCAAGAAATTAAGGGCGCAGGTCAAGAAATAAAGGACGCAGGTCAAAAAATAAGGGGCGCAGGTCAAGAAATAAGGGTGCAGGTCAAGAAATTAGGGGCGCAGGTCAAAAAATAAAGGGCGCAAGTCAAGAAATAAAGGGCGCAGGTCAAGAAATAAGAGTGCAGGTCAAGAAATAAAGGGTGCAGGTCAAGAAATAAAGGAAGCAGGTCAAAAAATAAAGGGTGCAGGTCAGGGATGGGTCATACGGACTTTTGAGACGTCCCATACGGATTAATACGCTATTAATACGACATACGCGTATAATACGCAAACGTATTTTTGCTATTTTGGGGGGTACCCTGGGCTTGCACCAACC